>ERZ1674203.111-NODE-111-length-21007-cov-5.240550_pt1 | contig 21007 bp, 17 predicted proteins | sample MGYA00581297_ERZ1674203 | MGnify/ENA primary metagenome ERZ1674203 (study PRJEB41354, sample SAMEA4873349) | human saliva metagenome | biome: human-associated habitat [ENVO:00009003]; feature: mouth environment [ENVO:08000002]; material: saliva material... | reverse complement strand
TTTCCTGTTCTGGAGAAACCCAGATCATCCTGAACTGGATGAGATCGGACTGAAGCCGGTGGTAACGGAAGAGGACAAGAAGAAGTGGAAAGAGCAAGGCCGGGTTCCGGAGGCATTACTTGGTGATGGTGACCGGGTTCGTCCGATCGATATCCCGAAATACTGCGATTACTTGAAGAGAACCCAGATCCTTCTGGACAGCAAGTACAGCAGCTACTGTCGTCAGCCTTGATGAACGGATGTTCTCGTTCGGTTCAAGGGGCCGGGTTGGAGGATGGAAATGCGCGAATCAGAGAAGTGCTTGAGGGCCGATGTCGGGCGTGATGGCGTTGCGCAGGATGCGGAACCGAGGGCAACGGCGAACAGAAGGCGGTATGGCCGATGGAAATGGATTTTTGCGTCCATCGGCGTGGTTCTTGTCATGGCGCTGATCTCTCGTAAGGGGCCCATGGAGGCGCTGTTCACGCTGTTGCTCTATCTTGTCCAGGGAGGCGTGGTGCCCTGTGTCCTGCTTCTGGTGGCCGCAGAGATCCATGGGAGACGACGCCGGGCGAGAGATGGGCTTCGGCGGCGCGAAGGGGGTGCCAGCGTCCGCGAGGAAGGCGAGATGTTGGCTGGAAGCGTGCATTCATCATCCACTGACCAACGCTCGGACAGGGAGAAGGTTTCCCTTCGTGATGTGGAGGGGCTGTTGTTCTGGGGGTGGTTGCTGTTCCTGATGATGGCTTGCTTCTTTCTGTTCGATAGGGGCGAGATTGCTGCCACGAACGGCTTTGGTGTGAACTTCAGGTGATCGTTCCACCTGGGATGGTGGGCGCTCAGAGAGCCTCTAAGTAGGCCAAGCGTGGCATGGGTAGTGGCATTGTTTTTCCCGGTCTTGCTGGCTCTGTGGTGCTGAAAGCGCAATGACGAGAACGTCGATTGATGTGGGGGTGTCATGAGAAAGTGGCTTGCGTTCTCGAGCGTTGGCATTCTGCTGCTCTCAATGCTTCAGGGCGGTCATGGGTTCCTCGATTCCCTGTTGATGCTGCTGTTCTTTCTGATCTTCGACAGGAAAGGGCATATCGTCGTGGGTCTTCTGGTGCTGGCTCTGCTGGTGGTTCGTGAGGTGAGAGCACGAAGGGCAAGGGAGCTGGCAGGGAAGCAGCTGGTGGAAGTCATCCGGCAAAGGACGGCTGCCATGGAAGCCCGGATTGCGCTTCTGGAGGGTAGGGCTCCGGACGTCAGGGAGGAAGGGGGCAAGGACGGCAATCAGACGGACCGTTCTGCAGAGGAAGGTGCTGCCAAAGGTGTTGCGGTGGCCAGCGGCTTTGGAACGGCAGCGGCTGAATCATCCCCCGGAAAGGCAGGGCCTGATCAGGCGAGGGGGAATGGGGATGCTGCGCCCAGGGATGTGGGTGGTCGTGTGAAGCCGGTGGATGTGGCGGGCGACGAGGGGCCGGGATGGCGCGTCCTGTTTGTGGATCTGGCGAAGATGGTTGTCTTCGTGTCCTTTCTTGCGCTTCTGTGGGCTGGCAGTGCCCATCTGTTTGCCTGTGGGGAGCCAAAGCTCGGTCGGCTCGAGGTCTCATTCCAGAAGTGCGAGATGCACCGATGAATGATGCGGGCATGCCATGGGTCATGCCGCTCCGGCTGGGCTGATCGGGCTTGATGGAGCGCGGCCCCCAGGTGGGCAGCGTCTCCTTGCTGCCCCTGGGGATCATGAGTCTTGTCGAAAGGGGCCTTTGAAGGGGCCCGATCCATACTGCTTGACCTTGGACCTTGGACCTTGGACCTTGGACCTTGGACCTTGGACCTTGGACCTTTGGGCCCTTGGGCTTTATGGCGTGACCAGTGCAAAGACGAAGATGCCGATCATCAGGAAGGTGAGGGCGATCTTGATGAGCATGCCGATGACCATGCCCAGCCAGGTGGCGATGCCGACGTTGCGGGCGCGGATGAGGTCGCGGTCGTAGAGGTACTGGCCGATGGCGGCGCCCAGCAGGGGCATGAACAGCAGGCCCCAGAGGCCGCTGAAGACGCCGGCGATGGTGCCGATGAACGAGCCGACGATGGCTTCACGGCTGGCGCCGACCTTCTTGGCGCCCAGGATGCCGGCGATGTAGTCCAGCACCCAGGCCACGATGGTGATGGCCAGGCAGATGCCGACGGTCAGGCCGCTGACGACGGAGAAGTCGTCGATCCAGGCGGTGAGCAGGATGCCCAGGAAGACAAAGAAGACGCCGGGCAGCGCGGGCAGCACGGTGCCGGCGACGCCGATGAGGATCAGCGTGATGCCGATCAGCCAGAGGGTGACGGTGAGGGTGGTGGCGGCCATGGCGTGGTGAAGACAGGGGAAGGACTGGGGGATCGTGCAGGGAGGGTGACGCCGGGTGCGCCGGGCGAGCGTGCCCGGCGCGTCAGAATATGGGGGCGATGGTGCCCGCAGGCAAGCGGGCGGGCAGTCGGTCAGCTTCCCTGGCTGGGGGGCTGGGAGGCGGTGTCGTGCTTCGGTGCGGGATGGACGGTTCGGGTGTCGAAGTCCTGTTCCCAGGTGCCAGGGGCCAGATCGGTGGTGAGGGAGACACGGCGGTCGAAGACGAAGAGTTCACCGTCCCAGTGCTTCCCACCGGTGTGTTCGAAGTAGTCCAGCACGCCGCCGTCAAGCTGGACGACGTTGTCGTAGCCGTTGGCGGCCATCCAGAGGGCTGCCTTCTCGCAGCGGATGCCGCCGGTGCAGTAGGTGACGATGCGCTTGCCGGCCAGTTGGGGGCGGTGGGCCTCCAGGGCGGCAGGCAGTTCGGTGAACTTGGTGATGTGCGGGTTGATGGCGCCGTGGAAGTGGCCGACCTGGACCTCGAAGTCGTTGCGGGTGTCGATGATGGCGATGTCGCGGCCGTCGTCGTCGTGGCCTTCGTCGATCCAGCGGGCCAGGGTCTCGGGCGAGACGGTGGCGGCGCGGCCGTCGGCCGGACGGATGCCGGGCTGGCGGAAGGTGATGGTCTCGCGCTTGATCTTCACCAGGAAGCGGTTGAAGCTCTGCTCGTCCGAGAGGCTTTCCTTGATGTGCATGTTGGCCAGCGGGGGGAGGCTGCGCAGCACGTCGGCAAAGGCGCGGGCGTTGTCTGTCGGCCCGCTCAGCATGATGTTGACGCCTTCGGGGGTGAGCAGGATGGTGCCACGCATGTCCAGGCGGCGACCTTCGGCCAGCAGGTGGGCGCGCAGCCCGGGCAGGTCGTCGAGGTCGGCAAACTGGTAGGCGGCCAGGTTCAGGTAGGTGTTCGGCATGATGGAAGGATTCTACCGGTCCGCGCCCAGGGCGGGGTGGCGGGCAGGCAGGCCGGAAGGGGCCTGGGCCCCGTCGGACACAGGGCAGCGCCGGGCGGGTGGGCGCTGCGTCAGGGGGCGGAAGGCGGGATCGCAGGCCGGGCCCGATGGACATACCGCCATGGCCCTTGGGCACGTACAATCGGCGGATGAGCCAAGCCGTCTCCTCCCCCGCTTCCGCTTCGCCCGACGCTTCCGCTGCCCCCCCGGCGTCGGTGGCCGCAGATGTCGCCGTGTCCGATGCCGTGCCGTCGGTGGCTGAAGGTGCCGAGGGGCCGGGTTTTGTCCATCTGCGGATGCGTTCCGAGTATTCGGTGGTCGACTCCATCGTGCGGCTGGACGAGGCCGTGGCGGCGGCCGTGGCCGACGGGCAGATGGCGCTGGCTCTGTCGGATGCGTCCAACCTGTTCGGCTGGGTGAAGTTCTACAAACAGGCTTCGGGCAAGGGGCTGCAGCCCATCTGCGCGGCCGATGTCTGGATCACCAATGCCGAGAACCGTGATCGGCCGTATCGGCTGCTGCTGATTGCAGCCAACAATGCCGGCTACCGGCGGTTGTGCGAGCTGCTTTCCAGGGCCTGGCTGGAGAATGAGTACAAGGGCCATGCCGAGCTGCTGCCCGAATGGCTGACGGCGGAGACGACGGGCGGGCTGATTGCGTTGTCGGGGGCCGGTGGCGGCGAGGTGGGCCAGTTCCTGCTGGCAGGCAACCATGCCCGGGCGGTCGAGGCGGCGCAACACTGGGCTGCGGCGTTCCCGGACGCCTTCTATCTGGAGGTGCAGCGCGACGGCACGCCCGAGGCCGAGAGCTGCACGCGGGCCACGGCGCGGCTGGCGGTGGAGCTGGACCTGCCGCTGGTGGCCACGCACCCCATCCAGTTCCTGCGCGAGGAGGATTTTCGGGCGCACGAGGCGCGGGTGTGCATTGCCGAAGGCGAGGTGCTGGCCGATCCGAAGCGGGTGCGGCGCTTCCAGCCGACGCAGTATTTCCGCACGCGTGCGGAGATGATGGCGCTGTTCGCCGACCTGCCGGCGGCGCTGGCCAACTCGGTCGAGATTGCGCGGCGCTGTGCGGTGACGCTGCGGCTGGGCAATCCGCAGCTGCCCATCTACCCGACGCCGGAAGGGGTGTCGATCGAGGAGTATCTGGTTCACCAAGCCGAGGACGGGCTGGCAAAGCGGCTGGAGAAGCTCTATCCCGATCCGGAGGTGCGGGCGCAGAAGGCACCCGAGTACGAGGCGCGGCTCAAGCGCGAGTGCGAGACCATCATCAAGATGGGGTTCCCGGGCTACTTCCTCATCGTGGCGGACTTCATCGTCTGGGCCAAGCAGAACGGGGTGCCGGTGGGGCCGGGGCGGGGGTCGGGTGCGGGTTCGCTGGTGGCGTTCTCGCTGGGCATCACCGATCTGGATCCGCTGCCGTATGCACTGCTGTTCGAGCGCTTCCTGAACCCGGAGCGGGTGTCGATGCCCGACTTCGATATCGACTTCTGCCAGGACAACCGGGGCAAGGTGATCGAGTACGTGCGCCGCAAGTACGGCTACGACGCGGTGTCGCAGATTGCCACCTTCGGCACGATGGCCAGCAAGGCGGTGATCCGCGATGCGGGCCGGGTGCTGGACATGCCCTACAACTTCTGCGACCAGCTCTCCAAGCTGATCCCGATCGAGCAGGCCAAGCCGCTGTCGCTGGACAAGGCGCTCAAGGCCGAGCCTCAGCTGGCCGAGCGGCTGGCCAACGAGGAGGAGGTGGCGGAGCTGTTCGCGCTGGCACGGCCGCTGGAGGACATGACCCGCAACATCGGCATGCACGCCGGTGGCGTGCTGATTGCGCCGGGCAAGCTCACGGACTTCTGTCCGCTCTACCGGGCGCCGGGCACCGATTCGGTGGTCAGCCAGTACGACAAGGACGACGTGGAGGCGGTGGGCCTGGTGAAGTTCGACTTCCTGGGCCTGCGAAACCTCACCATCATCGACCTGGCGGTGCGCTACGTGAATGAGCGGCGCGCGCGCGAGGGGCAGGAGCCGGTGGACCTGGACAACCTGGGCTTTGACGACCAGGCGGCCTACCAGATCCTGCGCGACGGCAACACGGTCGCCATCTTCCAGGTGGAAAGTGACGGGATGAAGAAGCTGCTGAGAAAGCTTCAGCCCGACCGTTTCGAGGACATCATCGCCGTGCTGGCGCTGTACCGGCCGGGGCCGCTGGGCTCGGGCATGGTGGACGACTTCATCCTGCGAAAGCGCGGCGAGCAGGCCATCGACTACTTCCATCCGGACCTGAAGGACTGCCTGGAGCCCACCTACGGGGTCATCGTCTACCAGGAGCAGGTGATGCAGATCTCGCAGATCATCGCCGGCTACACGCTGGGCGGTGCCGACCTGCTGCGCCGGGCGATGGGCAAGAAGAAGGCCGAGGAAATGGCCAAGCAGCGCAAGACCTTCATGGAAGGCGCTGCGGCCAAGGGCCAGGATCCGGATCTGGCCAGCCAGCTCTTCGACCTGATGGAGAAGTTTGCCGAGTACGGCTTCAACAAGTCGCACACGGCGGCCTATGCGGTGGTCACCTACCAGACGGCATGGCTGAAGGCGCATTATCCGGCCGAGTTCATGGCGGCAACGCTGTCGTCGGACATGGACGACACGGACAAGGTGCAGATCTTCGTGCGTGATGCCCAGGCCAACCAGGTGGAGGTGCAGCCGCCCGACATCAACGCGTCGGCCTATCGCTTCGAGCCGGCGGCCCCGCGCGCCATCCGCTACGGGCTGGGCGGTGTGAAGGGGGTCGGGCAGTCGGCCATCGAGAACGTGGTGGCGGCCCGCGAGGCGGGCGGCCCGTTCATCGATCTCTTCGATTTCTGCGAGCGGATCGATCGCAAGCTGATCAACCGGCGCACCATCGAGGCGCTGGTGCGCGCGGGTGCCTTCGACCGGCTGGATCCGGACCGGGCGCGGCTGCTGGCCAACGTGCCGCAGGCGATGGAGGCGGCCGAGCAGAAGGCACGTGAGCAGGCAGCCGGCCAGGGCGGGCTGTTCGACGACGCCTTCTTCGGGGGCACCGACGAGGCGCCGGCACGCGAATGGCTGCCGGCCGAGCGCTGGGACGACCGCCAGCGGCTGCTGGAAGAGAAGGGCGCTCTGGGCTATTTCCTGACGGGGCACCTGTTCGATGCCTGCCGGGACGAGGTGCGCCGCTTCGTGAAGACACGTATCGGCGATCTGGAAAAGATCGTCGGCAAGCATTTCGGGTCCACCCCGGTGACGGTGGCGGGTATTGTCTCGGGTCTGTCCACGGCCATGACGCGGCGTGGCAAGATGGTGCGCGTGATGCTGGATGACGGCTCAGGCACCGAGGAGATCGCGGTCTTTCCCGAGGCGTGGGACCAGTACAAGCACCTGCTGAAGGAAGACGAGCTGGTGGTGGTGCAGGGCAAGCTTTCCAAGGACGACTACAGCGGCGGCCACCGGCTGTCGGTGGAGCGCATCCTGGACCTGGGCACGGCGCGCGGCGAGAATGCCCGGGCGCTGCAGCTGACCATCGCCGGCAAGCCCGATGCGGCGCGGCTCAGGGAGCTGTTGATGCCGCACCGGGTGGATGGAAGCCAGGGCGAGGGTTGTCCGGTGGAAATTCATTATTTCAGTGACAGTGCGACCGCCGTTCTGCGGCTGGGACACCAATGGGCAGTGCGGCCTGATGACGCCTTGCTGGCTGGCCTGAAGGGCTGGCTGACCGAGGCTCGGGTCGAGATGCGCTATCGATGAGCGGAGCTGATTTGGCGAAGGACAAGGAAAAGGCAGACCGGACGGACGAGGCCACCGTCAAGGCATCCGGCCCGGACAAGGCGGGCACGGAGGCGGCGGCCAAACCGGCAGAGAATCCCACCATCCGGCAGCCCTCCAGCGAGCGGGTGCTGCTGGCGCGGCTGTTCCGTTATGTGCGGCCGCACTGGCGGGTGTTCGCGCTGGGGGTGGTGGCGATGATGCTGACCGGCTCGACCGAGACGGCGCTGCCCGCCATCATGCAGCACCTGCTGGACGACGGTTTTGGCGGCAAGGGCAATCCGCAGCTGATGTGGACGGCGCCGCTGATGATCATCGGGCTCTTCGTGGGGCGTGGCATGTTCACGTTCACCATGAACTACGCGATGAACGAGGTGTCGAACTCGGTGCTGTACGACCTGCGCAAGCAGATGTTCGACCGTCTGGTGCAGATGCCGGTGAGCTATTTCTCGACCCATTCGGCGGGCACCATCATTGCGCGGCTGGTCAATGACGTGCAGAACGTCACGCAGTCGCTGGCCTCGGTGCTGGTGATCATGGTGCGCGACACCTGCGTGATCCTGGGCCTGCTGGGCTGGCTGCTGTACCTGAACTGGCAGCTCACGATGATCGCCTTCGTGCTGATCCCGATGGTGGCGCTGGCGGTTGGCGCGTTTTCTCGCCGCATGCGGCGGCTGTCAGGCGAGCAGCTGCGCTACACGGGTGAGCTCACCAGCGTGGTGGGCGAGGCCATCCATGGCAACCCGGTCATCAAGGTCTATGCAGGGCAGGAGCACGAGCGCAGCCGTTTCGCGGCGGCCAGCCGGCAGCTGCAGGGCTTTGCACGACGGATGACGGTGGCTTCGTCGCTGCTGGTGCCCATCACGCAGGTGATGGCGGCGGTGGCGGTGTCGCTGGTGATCGCGCTGGCGCTCTACCAGTCGCAGCAGGACCGCACCACGGTGGGCGGCTTCGTGTCGTTCCTGACCGCCATGCTGATGATCCTGAACCCGCTCAAGCACCTGGCCGACGTGAACGGTCAGCTGCAGCGTGCCTTCGCGGCAGCGGATGCGGTGTTCCATTTCATCGATGAGCCCATCGAGAACGACCACGGCACCCAGGAGATCGAGCGGGCCAAGGGTGCGCTGCGCTTCGAGGGCGTGCGCTTCGGCTACGAGGGCAGCACCAGCCTGGCACTCAAGGGGATCGATCTGGAGATCAAGGCGGGCGAGACGGTGGCGCTGGTGGGGGGCTCGGGCGGTGGCAAGACCACGCTGGCCAACCTCCTCCCGCGCTTCTACTCGGTGACGGACGGACGCATCCTGCTCGACGACATCCCGATCGAGTCGCTGAAGCTGGAGAGCCTGCGCCGTCAGATTGCCTGGGTGAGCCAGCAGGTGATGCTCTTCAACGACACCATTGCCAACAACGTGGCCTATGGCAGTCGGCGGGGCGCCAGTGAGGCCGATGTGCGGGCGGCGCTGGATGCGGCCTATCTGACCGAGTTCGTGGCATCGCTGCCCGACGGCATCAACACGATGATCGGCGACAACGGCATCCGGCTCTCGGGCGGCCAGCGGCAGCGGCTGTCGATTGCCCGGGCACTCCTGAAGAACGCACCGATCCTGGTGCTGGACGAGGCCACGTCGGCGCTGGACAACGAGTCCGAGCGCTTCGTGCAGGCGGCACTGGACAAGCTGATGCATGGCCAGACCACGCTGATCATCGCGCACCGGCTCTCCACCATCGAGAAGGCCGACCGTATCCTGGTGCTGGATGACGGCCGCATCGTCGAGTCCGGCACGCACGCCGAGCTGATCGAACTGGGCGGGCTGTACGCACGCCTGCATGCCGGGGGAACGCTGACGTAATGGACCATCACCTGCAGGGCACGCCTGCGGCACGCCGTGAAGGCCGTCCGACGGTCTCGCTGATCATCTCCACCTACAACCGGCCGCGTACGCTGGACCGGGTGCTGGCCAGCGTCGCGCGCCAGCAGGAAATGCCACTGCAGGTCCTGGTGGCCGATGACGGTTCGGGACCGGAGACAGTCCAGGTGGTGGCGCGCTGGCGCGAGCACCTGGGCGAACGGCTGCTGCATTGCTGGCAACCTGACGAGGGGTTTCGGCTCAGTGCAGCGCGAAACCGTGCCATTCGTGAAGCCTGGGGGGATCTGCTGGTCTTTGTCGACGGCGACTGCCTGCTGCGGCCGGACTTCGTCGCGGCCCATCAGCGGCTGGCCGAGCCCGGATTCGCCACAGCTGGCAACCGGGTGCTGCTGAGCGAGCGCCTGACTGCCCGGATCGAGGCGGGCGACTGCAATCCGCTGGACTGGAGTCCGTGGCAGTGGCTGCGAGCCTGGTGGCGGGACGATGTCAACAATGTGGCTGGCCTGCTGCGCCTGCCCGGGCGGTGGTGGCGTCATCCGAAGGGGCGGCCCTGGCGGCTCTTCAAGGGCTGCAACATGGCGCTCTGGCGTGATGACATCATCCGCATGAATGGCTTCGAGGAAAAGATTGCCGGCTGGGGCTTCGAGGACACGGATCTGGTCCTGCGCTGGTTCAACCTGGGCGGGCGGCTGAAGAACGGGCGTTTCGCCACGACCGTGCTGCATCTGTGGCACCGGGAGGCGGCGCGGGACGCTGCCGAGGAAAACGAGCGGCGCGCCCGCCTGGCGGGCAGCCGGGGGGAGACCGTGGCCGAACGGGGGCTGGCGCAGCTGGCCGACGACGATCGCCCTGCGCCGCCGGGAGGGACCTGATACATGCTTCTGGTGAATGTCGCGCATGGCCTGCTGGCACTCTACCTGCTGACGCTGCTGGCCGTGCCGAAAGTCCAGACGCCGCTGGTGGCGCTGACCTGCCTGCTGGCCATCATCGGTGGCCAGTGGCTGAAGGCCCCGGCGCTGGGCCGTCGCCTGCGCGAGGGCTGGGCCATGGCCGTGCCGCTGGTGGGCTATGCGACGCTGTTTGCCGTGCAGATCGAGATGGGCTGGCTGCGCTGGCGTGACTGGGATCAGGTGCTGATCTGCGCGCTGGGTCTGGGGGTACTGCTGTCCAACCTGCCGGCCCGGGGGCCGGCCGTGCATCGCTGGCTGCTGCCGGCCGCTGCGCTGGGTGCCGTGGGGGCGCTGGGGCTGGCCAGCTGGCAGTACTTCCAGCTGGGCATCCCGCGGCCGCACGGGCACCTGGGGGCTGGCGTGGTGGGCAGCGGCGCGCTGAAGTATGGGGATCTTTCCGCGGTGCTGGCGCTGTTTTCGCTGCAGCTGGTGCTGCGCGGGCCGCAGGTCTGGCGGCGCGTGCTGGGCGGCGTGGGCTTCATGGCCGGTCTGGGGGCGGTGGCGCTGACCCAGGCGCGTGGTGCGCTGCTGGGCGTGGCGCTGGCCCTGGCCGTGCTGGGGCTGTTGTGGTGGCTGCGCCGTCGGGCACAGTCGTCGGCCGGTACGGAGTCCGGAAGGAATGGCCGCGAGGGGCGTCGACCCTGGTGGCGTCAGCGCCAGGCGGTGCTGGCCGCGGTGCTGGGCATTGTCGTGCTGGCCGGCGCAACGGACTACATGGGTGCACGTTTTGCCGACATCGGTCCGCAGTATGAGCGCTTCCAGGCCGGTGACAACAACAGCGAGGTGGGGCAGCGCCTGGCGCTGTGGGGCATTGCGCTGCGGGCCGCCAGGCATGCGCCGTTCACCGGCGTGGGCTTTGACGGGTTTGGTGCCGAAACGCAGCGCCAGCGCGACACGGGCGAGCTGGCGCGCGATGCGCTGGTGCTCTACCAGGGACCGCACAACGAATATCTGGCCGGTCTGTCGGCAGCGGGCATCCCGGGGCTCATCGTCATCGTGCTGTTCTTCTGGGCACCGCTGGTGGTGGGATGCCGGCGCTTCCTGCGCGGCCAGCAGACCGAGACGGCCCTGATGCTGGTGCTGTTCAGCGCCAGCTATGCCGCCTTCACGATGACCGATTCCTTGCTGGACCGACAGATCTCGCTGCTGGCCTACGTGCTGCTGGCCAGCTGGCTGATGTCGGCCAGTGGGCCAGCAGCCGCGGCGGCAGATCCTGTTGGCATGGGCAGACCGAAGGGCGGTGCGGGGAATATCGCGCCGAATGTGGTCGCTGCGTCAGCCGGGACTGTGACAACTGCCGACGGCCTGTCGGTTCCCGGGGGCCTGTCGGTGGCCATCATTGCCTGCAACGAGGCGCATCGCATCGCGCGGTGCCTGCAGAGCGTGGCCTTTGCCGATCAGGTCGTGGTGCTGGATTCGGGCAGTACAGACGACACGGTGGCCATTGCGCGTGGCCTGGGGGCCGACGTGGAAGTGACGCCTGACTGGCCGGGTTTCGGCCCGCAGAAGAACCGGGCGCTGGCACGCTGCCGGTACCGCTGGGTCCTGTCCATCGATGCCGACGAGCAGGTCTCGGATGCACTGGCTGCCGAGATCCTGCGGGTGCTGCGCGCAGCACCCGCCGAGGCGACGGTGGCCGGCTACTGGCTGCGGCGCAGCAGCCGCTACTGCGGCCAGGTGATCCGCCATGGCCTGTGGGGCAATGACCGGGTGCTGCGGCTCTTCGAGCGGCAGCGTGGCCGTTTCACCGATGCACGGGTGCACGAGAGCCTGGTCTGCGACGGCGAGACCCGTGTGCTGGAGGGCATCCTGGTGCATGACAGTGTGGATTCCCCGGAAGACGCGCGCAGCAAGGCGCGCCGCTATGCCTTCCTGGGAGCCGAGGCGCTGCGCGCACGCGGGCGTGGCGGTTCCCTGCAGGGCGGTGTGCATGCAGGCTGGTCGTTTGTGCGTGGCTATCTGCTGCGGGCCGGGTTCCTGGACGGGCGCTTTGGTCTGACGCTGGCCCGGCTCAATGCGGCCAGCACGTTCTGGAAATACCATTGGGCGGCTCTTCCCGAGGCGAAGTGGGAGCAGCTGCGAGCGTCGCTGAGCGCCAGCGAGCCCAATTCCCCCTTCGCCCCGAACGCACGGTCTTCCCCATGAACCTGCTGCTGCTCACCTTCGGTGACAACAACGACAATCATCAGCAGGCCGTCTTCGCGGCGCTCAGTTTCATGCGGGATCCGCACATCAGGCGGGTGCTGGTGGTGACCGACCGCCCGGATTTCTATCGGTGGCTCTGCGGTACGGAACGGAGCGCACTGTCCACCGAGGATGGGGGCGAGGACGCTTCCGGGAAGCGCGGCATGGCAGCCGTCGAGATTCTTCCCATCACGGCAGAGACTCTGGCGGCATGGCAGGGGCCGCAGCAGTTCTTCTGGCGGATCAAGATCCAGGCCGTGGCCATGGCCGTGCGCCAATACCCCGGCCAGCATCTGCTGTACGTGGATTCCGACACCTTCCTGGCCGGCTCATTGGCAGACATGGTGCGGCAGCTGGATGCGGGGGCTGCCTACATGCACTGCTTCGAGAATCGCCTGGGCGACCGCAACAGCCGGACGCTGACCCGCACGCGCCGCGCGCTGTCGGGCAGGACGCTGGCCGGCATCACGCTGACCGGCCGGCATGAGATGTGGAATGCCGGCGTGATCGGCTTGCCGGCCAGCACGGCAGCCGAGCGGGTGGCGCAGGCCTTGCAGCTGTGCGACGCCATGTGCGCCACCGATTGCCCCCGCCGGCTCATCGAGCAGTTTGCCTTCTCGCTGGCGCTGCAGCAGGGCACGCTGCACCCCTGCCAGGATGTCATCGGCCACTACTGGGGCAACAAGGCGGCCTGGAACCGGCTGATTGCCGGTTTTCTGGCCGAGGCCCGGCTCAAGGACGAGACCGTGGCCCAAGCGGTGGCCCGGGTGGGGCAGGTGGACTGGCGGGCGCTGCCCCTGGAACACCGGCAACGGCGCTGGGTGCTGCGCCTCAAGGCCGGGATCGACTGGCTGCTGCCTCCCAAGAAGCTGCGCCACTTCACGCCAGGATGATGTCGTAGTCTTCCTGCGCGTAGGCCGGCTCCACATGCAGGGTGATGGGCTTGCCGACGTTCTCGCCCAGAATGGCCAGGTGCGGGCTTTCCTCGTCCAGCAGCAGGTCGATGACCTGCTGCGAGGCCAGGATGCGGAATTCCTTCGGGTCGAACTGCCGCGCTTCGCGGGCAATCTCGCGCATGATCTCGTAGCAGACCGTGCGGGCCGTCTTGATGGTGCCCTTGCCGTGGCAGGCCGTGCAGGGCTCGCACAGCATCCTTTCCAGCGAATCGCGGGTGCGCTTGCGGGTCATCTCCACCAGCCCCAGCGAGCTGAAGCCGTTGACGGTGGTCTTGGTGCGGTCCTGCTGCAGTGCGCTGCGCAGGGACTGAAGCACGGTCTCGCGGTGCTCGGCGCTGTGCATGTCGATGAAGTCGACAATGATGATGCCGCCCAGATTGCGCAGCTGCAGCTGGCGCGCCAGCGTCTGCGTGGCTTCCAGGTTGGTGCGGAACACCGTGTCGTCGAAATTCCGACCGCTGATGTAGCCGCCCGTGTTCACGTCGATGGTGGTCAGCGCCTCGGTCTGGTCGAAGATCAGGTACCCACCGGACTTCAGCGGCACCCGGCGGGCCAGGGCGCGCTCGACTTCCTCATCCACCTGGTACAGATCGAAGAGCGAGCGGCTGCCCTCGTGCAGGCGCAGCTTCTCTTCCAGATTGGGCATGTAGGTCTGGCAGAAGGTGCGCATCGTGGCCAGCGTCTCGGGATCGTCCACGATGATCGACTGCGTGCCTGCCCACGCCATGTCACGCAGCACGCGCTGCGATAGCGGCAGCTCGTGGTAGAGCTGCTCGGGCTGGCGGCTGCCGGCCGGCTTGCCGCTGGCGTTGGCCTGCGCGGCCTCCAGAATCTGTGCCCAGCGCCGGCGCAGGTACTGGATGTCGGCCATCAGCACCTCGTCCTCGGCCCCTTCGGCCACCGTGCGGATGATGAAACCGCCACCTTCCGAGGCTTTTCCGTCGTGCCCCTCGGCCGCCAGCACCTTCACGCGCTCCAGCAGACGGCTGCGCTCGGTCTCGTCGGTGATGCGCTGCGCAATGCCGATGTGGGGGTCATGCGGCAGATAGACCAGCATCCGCCCGGCAATGCTGATCTGCGTGGTGAGCCGTGCGCCCTTGCTACCGATAGGATCCTTGATGACCTGCACCAGCAGCGGCTGTCCCGGATACAGGAGCTTCTCGATGGGAGTGGTCTTGTGGCCATCCATCCGGCACTGCCACAGGTCCGTCACGTGCAGGAAGGCTGAACGCTCCAGGCCGATGTCGATGAAGGCGGACTGCATACCCGGCAGCACGCGATTGACGATGCCGGCATAGATGTTGCCCACCTGACCGCGGCTGGCCTGCCGGTCGAGGTTGAACTCCTTCAGAACCCCCTGCTGGATGAGTGCCACCCGGGTCTCTGGAGAGGTGGTACTGACCAGGATTTCTTCTTTGGGGGCGTCAGTCATGGAGCACTCCGGCGACATATCTTCTGACAGATATACACCATGCAGGGCATGGCCGCCAAATCGGCGGCTCTTTGCACCGGGGTTGAAGCGCCCGGATGGACGTTTTGTCGGTCAGGGCAACATAACAACGCGTCGCCTCGCTCCGGGGGCGGGATGCGCATGTCCCGATGCCCCCGCCCTGGTGACGGGCGGGCGCAGGCACGCCCGCCTTCGGTCGCCGCCGTTCCGTCAGTCCGTAGCTTTCTTCTTCTTCGATGCGGCGGGAGCCGCCGCCTTCTTCAGCAGCGCGGCTGTCTCGTAGAGCGGCAGGCCCATGATGCTGCTGTACGAGCCCTCGATCTTCTTCACGAAACGGGCGGCCAGTCCCTGGATGCCGTAGGCACCTGCCTTGCCGAAGGGCTCCCCGCTGGCGATGTAGGCGGTGATGTCTTCATCGGTCAGGCGCCGGAAGCGCACCCGCGACACCTGGGTCCGCTGGCGCACCTTGCCGCGCGGGCTGACCACCACCACGCTGCTCAGCACCCGGTGCGAACGTCCCGACAGCAGCTTCAGGATGCGCCGGGCGTCTTCTTCATCCGTGGGCTTGCCCAGGATGCGGCCGCCCACGGCAACCGTGGTGTCGGCGGCCAGCAGCGGGGCGGCCGGCCAGTTGCGGCCGGTCGCGGCTGCGCCTTTGGGCAGCCTGCCCGGGGCAGGTCGGGTGGCGGGGGAGGCCCCAGTGGCCGGAGTGGCAGACGGACTGTCCGAAGCGGCGGTGCCGTTCGAGGTGGCGCCCGCTGCCGTAGCCGTGGCGGGGGCCGTGGTCGCGGCGATCTCGGCCACGGGGGATCCTGCCATCTGGGCCAGGAAGTCCTGGCGCTGCAGTTCCTGCAGCCGCTGCCAGGCGGCCTCGGCCTTGGCACGCGCCACCCGTTCCACATAGTTCGTGGGAGACTCCTTCGGGCGAATGGCTTCCAGTTCTTCGGCCCGGCCTTCGTCCTCGTCCAGCAGCAACCGGACCTCGGTGATGCCGATCTGCTTGAGCAGTTCCAGCCGGCGTGGGCTGCGCGATGCCAGATAGATCATGATGTCACTCCTGATGAGATGGAAGTCTCCCGTCAGCCAGTCACGTCATCTGCCCGTGACAGTCGGTCACTCCCGATGGTAAGGATGCCCCGCGTTGATCGACCATGCCCGGTACAGCTGCTCGGCCAGCAGCACCCGCACCAGGGCGTGTGGCAGCGTCAGGCTGGAAAGCCGGATGCGCTCCTGCGCCTCGGCCTTCAGGCCGGCATCCAGCCCGTCCGGACCGCCGATCAGGATCGCGACCGGGTCGGCTGCCTGCTGCCATTGTTGCAATCGTCTTGCCAGCGCCGTGGTGCGCAGATCGTCGCCGTGCTCGTCCAGCGCCACCACCCGGGCGCGAGGCGGAAGCTTCGCCCGCAGCCGTTCGGCCTCGCGTGCCATCAGCGTGGCGGTGGCGGCTTCCGTGCGTCGGGTGGGATCACCGGTGCGGTTTTCGGTCTTCACCGTCACCAGTTCCACGTCCAGCCCGCTGGGAAAACGCTTCAGGTAGTCGGAAACTGCCTCGTCCACCCAGCGCGGGCTGCGCTGACCCACGGCCAGGATGCGGATCAGCATCGCCGTGCGCTCCCTGTCTGCCGGTCAGGCCTGCGCGCCCTGGGGGGCGGCGTCCTCGTCCTTGCGGGCGTGTCCCTTGTGAGTCGACGGCCGGGGCAGCGGCAATTCGACCGGGTGCGTGCCCCACAGTTCTTCCAGGTTGTAGTAGGCGCGGATGGCGGGCTGCATGATGTGCACGACGATGTCGCCCAGATCCACCAGCACCCATTCGCCGGTTTCCTCACCCTCCACCGACACCACCGGATAGCCTGCCTCGCGGGCCCGGTCCTGCACGTGCGCGGCCAGCGCCCGGGTCTGGCGGTTGGAGGTGGCCGTGGCCACGACCACACGGTCGAACAGGTCGGACAGCGCGGGTGATTTTGCGTTGCGCTGCGGGCCGGTGTCGAAGACGCGGATGTCCTGCGCCTTCACGTCTTCCAGCGCGTCCACCACCAGGTACTGCAGTTCGGAAATGCTCATGGGTCTATCAGTCTCGAAAGTTCGGCACTGAACGGAGGGTACAGTGCTCATACTATAGGAATCGGTCAGGCTCATGGGCGGGTACCCGCATGGCCCGCTCCAGTCATTGATGTCGTCTTTTGCGGGGGCTCCAAGCCCAGGATTCGGGGGCTCTGCGGGCCGGATTTCGTCACGCGCCTGGCGACGGTTGCCTTGGCCTGGGTCAGGAAGTCACGTGCCCGGCGACGGCTGCCCCGGCACCGGCTGGGAAGATCAGTCCTGCCCCTTTTGCGGTGTGCCGGTGCCGTACAGTCCGTGCCGCCGGATGTAGGCCTCCACGCCCATCGGCAGCAACCCCCCCCCCGGCTGGCCGGCGGCCAGCTGCTTGCGCAGCTGCGTGGCCGACAGCGGAACGGGCGGCATCCGGAAGAACATGATGTTGCCGGCAGGCGAATCGGGTAGCGAGCCCGTGCCGTGCGCCATCAGCAGTTTCTCGATCTCGGGTGGCAGGTCGGAAAGGGGAACGCGTTCGCGCTGCGTCACGGCCAGGTGGGCGTAATCCAGCAGGTGCTGCCAGTCGTGCCAGGTGTCGAGGTTGCGGAACTGGTCGCTACCCAGCACCAGGATCAGCGCGTCGTCGGGGCCGTAGTGCTCCCGCAGTGCTTTCAGGGTGTCGATCGTGTAGCTGGGACCGTTGCGGTTCACTTCCTGCTCGTCGATCCTCCAGTGGGTGGCCTCGGTGCTGGCGGGCAGGGCAGAGATGGCCAGGCGCAGCATGGCCAGCCGATGGCGCCCGTCTGCCTGGTTGCCGCCCTTCTGCCAGGCGTGGCCGGCCGGGATCAGCACCAGCTGGTCCAGCTTCAGGGCGGTGATGGCCGCCTGGCCGAGGGCCAGGTGTGCCACATGGACAGGATCGAAGCTGCCGCCCAGGAGCCCGATGCGACGACGCCGGCCGAGGTTCATGCGGATGTCACGCCCAGCCAGTCGCGTGCCGGCAGGAAGTCGGTGTAGAGGCGCGCCTCGGGCGTGCCCGGCTCGGGCTGGTACTGGTAGCGCCAGCCGGCCGTGGGCGGCATCGAGGCCAGGATGGATTCGGTGCGGCCGCCCGAGGCCAGCCCGAACAGCGTGCCCCGGTCCAGCACCAGGTTGAATTCCACGTAACGGCCGCGGCGCAGCGCCTGGAAGGTGCGCTCGCGCTCGCCATAGGCACGGTCCATGCGCCGCCGCACGATGGGCAGGTAGGCGTCCAGGAAATGGTCACCCACGCTGCGCGTCAGCGCGAAGGCCGTGGCGAAGTCCGGCTGGTTCAGGTCATCGAAGAAGATGCCGCCGATGCCGCGGGCTTCCTGCCGGTGCTTCAGGAAGAAGTAGCGGTCGCACCAGGCCTTCATGGTCGGGTAGTGCTCGGGGCCGAAGGGGGCCAGCGCATCGAAGCACACCTGGTGGAAGTGCCGGGCGTCCTCTTCCTCGCCGTAATAGGGCGTGAGGTCCATGCCGCCACCGAACCACCACACGTCCTGCTCGGCCGGGGTAGGGGCCAGTGCGCGGAAGAAGCGCACGTTCATGTGCACGGTGGGCACGTGGGGATTGCGTGGGTGCAGCACCAGCGACACGCCCGTGGCCCGCGCCTTGCGCCCGGCCAGCTGCGGCCGGTTGGCCGAGGCGGTGGGGGGCAGCTGGCTGACCTGCACGTCGGAGAACATCACGCCGGCGCGCTCGAAGAGCTTGCCATCGTCCAGCACGCAGCTGATGCCGCTGCCCTGGGTGGGGCTGTCGGGCTCGCGCTGCCAGGCATCGCGCAGGAAACGGTCGCCGCCAACATCTTCGAGGCCCGCCACGATGCGGGACTGCAGCCCGGCGAACCAGGCGGCGATGGCGTCATGTTCGGCCGGAGAAGAAGGCAGGGCCGTGGAGTTCATGGTGATTGTTCTGGGAATGAGTTGCAGGGAGGGGAATGCGACCCGTGGCCCAAGGCCTGAGGCAGGCGAGGACACCTGCCCCGGTCGGGGAAAGCCGCTTCAGGAATGGCGCTGATTGGCCGGCAGCCCCAGGTGGCCGATGTCGCTGCGGTACTGCATGCCGTTGAAGTGGATGCCGCGCACACCTTCATAGGCGCGCGTCTGCGCCATCTTCAGCGAATCGCCCAGTCCCGTCACGCCCAGCACCCGGCCGCCGCTGGTCACCACGTCCTGGTCCTTCTGGGCCGTGCCGGCGTGGTAGACGAAGAGGTCGCCCCCTTCGGCATTGCCGTGTGCCGGATGGCCGGTGATCACGTCGCCCAGCTCCGGATGGGCCGGGTAGCCGGCCGCGGCCAGCACCACGCACAGCGCGCTGCGCCGGTCCCACTCGGCCTCCACCTGGTCCAGTCGGCCGTCGATGCCGGCCTGGATGAGCTGGCCCAGCGGCGTCTTGAGGCGACTGAGGATGGCCTGCGTCTCGGGGTCACCCAGACGGCAGTTGAATTCCAGCGTGTTCAGGCTGCCGTCCCTGCCGATCATCAGCCCCGCATACAGGAAGCCCGTGAACGGCGTGCCCTCGTCGGCCATGCCGCGGATGGTGGGCAGGATGATCTCGCGCAGTGCGCGCGCATGGATGTCGGGCGTGATGACCGGGGCGGGCGAATACGCCCCCATGCCGCCGGTGTTGGGGCCCTGGTCGCCGTTGAGCAGGCGCTTGTGGTCCTGGCTGGTAGCCAGCGCCAGCACGTTGCGGCCATCGGCCATCACGATGAAGCTGGCTTCCTCGCCGGTCAGGAAGGCCTCGACCACGACCCGGGCCGTGTCCTTGCCGTCCTTGCTGCCGCCGGTGAAGTCATCGCCCAGGAACTGGTCAACGGCCGCATGGGCCTCGGCCACCGTCTGGGCCACCACCACGCCCTTGCCGGCCGCCAGGCCGTCGGCCTTCACCACGATGGGCGCACCCTGACGGGTGATGTAGTCCTTGGCGGCCGCCGGGTCGGTGAAGGTCTCGTAGGCGGCCGTGGGGATGCCATGGCGCTTCATGAAGGCCTTGGCGAAGTCCTTCGACGCTTCCAGCTGTGCCGCCGCCTTCGTGGGCCCGAAGATGGGCAGCCCCTGCTTGCGGAAGGCATCGACGATGCCCTTGGCCAGCGGTGCCTCGGGGCCCACCACGGAGAAGGCCAGATTCTCGCGTCGGGCAAACAGCGCCAGAGTCTCGATGCTGGTGACCGGCAGGTTGCGGATGCCGGGCTCCAGGGCCGTGCCGGCATTGCCGGGCGCCACGTAGACCGTCTCGAAGGCGTGCGAGCGGGCCAGAGCCAGTGCAATGGCGTGCTCGCGTCCGCCGCCGCCCACCACCAGGCATCGTTTCCGGGCTGTCATGTCGTTCATTCCTCGTCGATGACGGCGTTGGTGTAGACCTGCTGCACGTCGTCGACGTTTTCCAGCGCGTCCAGGATCTTCTGCATCTTCACCGCATCATCGCCAGTCAGTTCCAGCTCGTTCTGCGGCTTCATGGTGATCTCGGCCACCTCGGCCTTCAGGCCGGCTGCCTCCAGCGCCGTCTTCACGGCGATGAAGTCGCCCGGCTCGGTGATGACTTCCAGCGAACCGTCGTCGTTGGACAGGATGTCCTGTGCGCCGGCTTCCAGGCCCACTTCCATCAGCTTGTCCTCGTCGGTGCCGGGGGCGAACACGAGCTGGCCGCAGTGCGTGAACTGGAAGGCCACCGAACCGTCGGTGCCCAGGTTGCCGCCGTGCTTGGTGAGCGCGTGACGAACGTCTGCCACCGTGCGGGTGCGGTTGTCGGTCAGGCAGTCGATGATGACCGCCGCGCCGGCCACACCGTAGCCCTCGTAGCGGATTTCTTCATAGTTGACGCCTTCCAGACCGCCCACGCCGCGCTGGATGGCGCGCTGCACCGTGTCCTTGGGCATGTTGCCGTCAGCGGCTTTTTCCATGGCCAGCCGCAGACGCGGGTTCATGGCCGGGTCGCCGCCGCCCATCTTGGCGGCCACGGTGATTTCCTTGATCAGCCGCGTGAAGAGCGCGCCGCGCTTGGCGTCCTGGCGGCCCTTGCGGTGTTGAATGTTGGCCCACTTGGAATGGCCTGCCATGCTCGGATCCTCTGGGGGAAGGGCGGTTGCCTGTGGCCGGGGCGTGACGCTCCGCCATGGCAAGCCGCAGGGTTCACAATGATCTACATCGGCACGCCGCATGCCGCCGGTGGAGCGGGGGTGCGAGCGCGCGGCATCCGGGTACTCTGGTCTAAGATAACCGGTTGGGAGCAGCCCCGTTGAGCCCGTGCAAGAGCCACCGGGGCAGGTATCCCGAATGCCCTGGAAGGGGGTGCACGGCCCATGGGGATGCCCTGCGAGGCCGCCTCATCCCTTTCCAAGCGCGCGATTTTACCATTCAGCCGACCGTTCGCCCCGCGTCTTGCGCCGGCGATCGGCCCTTCATGCGGCGTCTTCTGCGGCCGCTTCCGGCCCATCCCTTTCCGGAGCCTTCGATGT
>ERZ1674203.98-NODE-98-length-21943-cov-5.243787_pt1 | contig 21943 bp, 16 predicted proteins | sample MGYA00581297_ERZ1674203 | MGnify/ENA primary metagenome ERZ1674203 (study PRJEB41354, sample SAMEA4873349) | human saliva metagenome | biome: human-associated habitat [ENVO:00009003]; feature: mouth environment [ENVO:08000002]; material: saliva material... | reverse complement strand
GACGTTAAGTTCAATGGCCAGCGAGACTGACGCCTGACATGGGGCCCCCATGCGAAGTTACCGCTTTTAGCGCTCCAACCAGGATGCTTATGAATGTATATGGGTCTCATCAGACCTTTAACTGCATGATTCTTGGAGAGACATGCAAGGGGCGCTCATCCCCGTGCCTTGCCTTCGCGCTACCCGGACAAGGCGTGCTGACCCGACATGCCTACCCCCTTTTACCCGTTGCTTTTTGCCCTTCTCAGGCGCCCTCCCCACGCCCCGGTCTGCTGCCAACCTCCTTCCGTGCTATGTTCCCTGTCACCCCGGCCCATTCGGCCGCCAGGATGGATCCAGAGCCCGGGCGGCAGGCGCCGCAACGGTTTCTGGCCTCTGTTCCTCCCTCTGCAGAAAGCACCATGCCCACACCCCTCACCCCCTCCACCGATTCCTCCCTCACCCCTCAGACCACCCACCGGGTCGCACTCATCGGTGCGCCCACGGACGTGGGGGCCAGCCGCCTGGGGGCGGCGATGGGGCCGGATGCGTTGCGGGTGGCGCAGTTGCCGGCGGCGCTGCGGGCGCTGGGGGTGGATGTGGTGGATACGGGCAATCTGGCGGGGCCGGTGAATCCGCGCGGCGGGCGTGATCCGAAGGCGGCAGGGCTGCGCAATCTGCCGGAGGCGGTTTTCTGGACGCAGGCGGTGCACGATGCGGTGCTGGCGCAGCTTCAGGACGGACGGATGCCGATCATGCTGGGAGGCGATCACCATCTGGCGGCGGGTTCGCTCAGTGCGGTGGCGCGTCATTGCCGCGCGTCGGGGCGCAAGCTGCGGGTGCTGTGGCTGGATGCGCATTCGGACTGCAATACGCCGGATATTTCTCCCAGCGGCAATATTCACGGGATTCCGGTGGCCAATCTGCTGGGTCTGGGGCCTCAGCCTCTGATCGGGCTTTCGGGGCAGACGCCAGCGCTGTCAGCGGAGCATTTCTGCCAGGTGGGGCTGCGCTCGGTGGATGATCACGAGAAGCGGATGATCCGTCAGCTGGGGCTGCGGGCGTTCGACATGCGTGCGATTGATGAGCTGGGCATGCGCGAGGTGATGCACCGGGCGCTGGCGGATGTGGATGCGGACACGCATCTGCACGTGAGCTTCGATGTGGATTTTCTGGATCCGGAGATTGCGCCGGGGACGGGGACGGCGGTGCGCGGCGGGCCGACGTACCGCGAGGCGCAGCTGTGCATGGAGATGATTGCGGACACGGGCCGGCTGGCGTCGCTGGATATCGTGGAGCTGAATCCGGCGCTGGATATCCGCAATCAGACAGCAGAGCTGGTGGTGGATCTGGTGGAGAGCCTGTTTGGCAAGAGCACGCTGATCAACCGCTGACCGGGTTGTCGGCAGGCATCCGTCCGGGCTGGCCATCGGCGCCGGTCAGGACGGTGCCTTTGAGCGCCTCCTTTTCTTCCTGCAGGCGCAGGTATTTGGCGTGGAGCTGTTCGCGGCTCTCGTTGAGGTCGAAGTTGATGGGAATGCACTCGACGGGGCAGATCTGGGCGCACTGGGGTTCATCGAAGTGGCCAACGCATTCGGTGCAGCGGTTGGGGTCGATGATGTAGTACTCGGGCCCCATGGAGATGGCTTCGTTGGGGCACTCGGGTTCGCAGCAGTCGCAGTTGATGCACTCGTCGGTGATGATGAGGGCCATGTCAGCGGCTCTCCTTGCGCGGTTCCTGCTGGCGCTTGAGGTATTTTTCCTGCAGGGCGGCAAGCACCACGGGATTGACGAAGGCGCGCACGTCGCCGCCCATCATGGCGATTTCCCGCACCAGGGTTCCGGTGATGGACTGGTAGCGGTCGTCGGGGATGATGAAGTGGGTGTCGATGGTGGGCTGCAGGATGCGGTTGAGGCTGGCCATGCGGCGTTCGTAGTCGAAGTCGCTGGCGTCACGCAGGCCACGCACGATGAGGTTGGCACCGATGTCGTGGGCGAAGTCGGTAACAAGCCCGGAGAAGGGCATGACGCGCACGTTGGGCAGCCCCACCAGGATGGCCTTGGCCATGTCGACGCGCTCGGCCATGGTGAACAGGGTGTTGGAGCGGCTGTCGGAGATGGCGACGACGACGGATTCGTGATGGGCGGCGACGCGGTTCACGACGTCCTGGTGGCCCAGGGTCAGCGGGTCGAAGGTTCCGGGGTAGACGACGAGGGACATGGTTCGGAAGTAAGCAGCTGATAATGGACCTGTCCGGCCTTGCCGGCGCGGATGACGGCCAGGCTGTTGCAGCCCTGCTGGGCCAGCCAGTCGTCGGTGATGGCGTGATCGGCTTCGACGTAGACAAGGCCGTGGGGCGCCAGCCAGGGCAGGACGGCGGGCAGGATGCGCGGCAGCCAGCCGGCCCGGAAGGGGGGGTCCAGCAGGATCAAATCCTGCAGCATGGGCGGCCGCTGGTCAAGCCAGCGGGCGGCGTCGGCGCGGACGACCTCGATGCAGGCCCCTGCCCCGAGCTGCTGGACGCTGGCGGCCAGGCCACGGGCGATGGCGGGGTTCTGTTCGACCATCAGCACGCGTGCGGCCCCGCGCGAGGCGGCCTCGAAGCCCAGGGCACCGGAGCCGGCGAAGAGGTCCAGGCAATGCCAGCCGGAAAGGTCCTGGCCCAGCCAGTTGAACAGGGTCTCGCGCACCCGGTCGGGGGTGGGCCGCAGGCCCGGTGAGTCGGGCACGGGCAGCAGGCGGCGCTTCCATTGGCCGCCGATGATGCGAATGCGGGAGGACATGGAGGGGTACTCGGAAGGAAGCCGTTAGTTTACCGGCTCTGCCCCCTGGACCCGCTTTGTCCCTGGGTGCCGATATCCGGCAGGCTGGCGGAGGCGGACAGGCTCTAGAATTGCAGCAACTCACATCGCAGCAGACTCATACAGGACGCACGACATGTTCGGTTTTTTCCGTCGCAAGAAGAAAGAGAAGGAAGATGCAGCCGCAGCCCAGGCCGCTGCGGCCGAGTTTGCGGCCACTGATGAGGCTGCTGCCGAGCCGGCCGGGGAATCGGCCGAGGGCGGGGAGCCAGCGGGCATCCGGCAGGTGCCCGACACGCAAGCCCCCGGCACGCAGGGCGTTGCCCAGCCACAGCCCGAGGCCGGACAGGCTGTAGCGGCGGAAACATCTGGCGTTGGTACTGTCGGGGATGTCACCGTAGCGGAGCCAGCGGCAGCACCCGCCGAGGTTTCTTCGGCCTTGCCGGAACCCGGTCTGAGCGCCATGCCAACGCCGAGGGCCGAGGCGCCGGCGGCGGATGTGCCGCATGTGCCGTCGGCCGAGGTCTCCGAAGCACCACGGCCGCAGAGCACGCCGGTCGAGGCAGCCCCTGCTCTGAAGGAAACGGTTGCCGCGAAGGAAGCCGCTGCCCCGGTCGAGGCCGTGGCACCCCAGGTACCGGCCGAGCCGGTGGTGGAGGCATCTGCGCCAGCCATGGAGGCGCCCACACCAGAGGCGGTGTTCCCAGCGTCGAAGGCAACGGTGTCCGAGGATGCAGGTGCCCCGGCTGCCGGCGAGCCCATGACCTATGGCGAAAGCGAGATCGTCCCGCCCACGCAGGCGATGCCGGAGGCAGTGCGGCCGGCGCGGGCTGGCTGGTTCGCGCGGCTGCGCGGGGGGCTGGCGCGCACGCGCTCGCAGCTGGGCAGCATCTTCAGTCGCAACCGGATCGACGAGACGCTGTACGAGGAGCTGGAGACGGCGCTGCTGGCCAGTGACACGGGCTATGGCACGACGACATGGCTGCTGGATGAGCTGCGCGAGCGGGCCCAGCGCGACCGGATCAATGATGCAGCAACGCTGAAGACGGCGCTGATCGACATCCTGACGGAGCTTCTGTCGCCGCTGGAGAAGCCCATCGACGTGGACCGGGCCGATCCGCTGGTGATGATGATCACCGGGGTGAACGGGGCCGGCAAGACGACGTCGATCGGCAAGCTGGCGCGCCATCTGCACCAGATCGATCAGTCGGTTCTGCTGGCGGCGGGCGACACGTTCCGGGCGGCGGCGCGCGAGCAGCTGGCGCGCTGGGGCGAGCGCAACCAGGTGCACGTGATTGCCAACGAGGGCGGCGATCCGGCCGCGGTGGCTTTCGATGCGATCAAGGCCGGGCAGGCCCGCAAGGTGGATGTGGTGATGGTGGACACTGCCGGCCGGCTGCCCACGCAGCGTCACCTGATGGACGAGCTGAAGAAGATCCGTCGGGTGATCGGCAAGGCCATGGACAATGCGCCGCACGAGGTGCTGCTGGTGCTGGACGGCAATACCGGCCAGAACATGCTGGCGCAGGTGCAGGCCTTCGACGAGGCGGTGCAGCTGACCGGTCTGGTGGTGACGAAGCTGGACGGGACGGCCAAGGGCGGCGCCATTGCGGCCCTGGCGCACACGCGGCGCGACAACCCGCTGCCGGTGTATTTCATCGGCGTGGGCGAAGGCGTGGAAGACCTGCAGGCATTCAGCGCGCGCGAATTTGCCACGGCACTTCTGGACTGAGTACGCATTTCATCGCTTTCTGGCTGCATTCCGGCGGATAGGTGTCGCTTCCGGTTGACGCCCTTGCGGCGTCAGGCGACTATGTCAGTTGCATCGACAAACGAGGACTACGCTCACCATGCAAGCGGTCATTCTTGCCGGCGGCTTCGGCACCCGGATCAGCGAAGAAAGCGCGGTACGCCCCAAGCCGATGGTCGAGATCGGCGGGCAGCCCATTCTCTGGCACATCATGAAGATCTATGCCTCGCACGGCATCAATGACTTCGTGATCTGCTGCGGCTACAAGAGCCACATCATCAAGCAGTACTTCCACGAATACGCCATCTCGCGTGCGGACGTGACGTTCAACCTGGGCACAAACGAGATGCAGATCCACCGCAACGAGTCCGAGCCCTGGTCGGTGACGCTGGTCGAGACGGGGCAGGATTCGATGACGGGTGGCCGCATCAAGCGCGCCGCCAAGTATGTGAAGGGCGATACCTTCCTTTGCACCTATGGCGACGGCGTGAGCAACGTCGACATCACCGCCACCATCGAGTTCCACCGCAAGCACGGCAAGGAAGCGACGGTGACGGCCGTTCAGCCCCCGGGCCGCTTCGGTGCGTTCAGCCTGCAGGCGGATCAGACGCTGATCGATTCGTTCATGGAAAAGCCGCAGGGCGACGGTGCCTGGATCAACGGTGGCTTCTTCGTGCTGGACCGCAAGGTGCTGGACCGCATCCACGGTGACGATTCGGTGTTCGAGCAGGAGCCGATGCGTTCGCTGTCTGCCGATGGCCAGCTGCACGCCTGGCGTCACACCGGCTTCTGGCAGCCGATGGACACGCTGCGCGACAAGCACGTTCTGGAAGAGCTGTGGGCTTCGGGCAAGGCGCCCTGGAAGTCCTGGTAAGCATCAGGACGACCATTGCGTGAGCAGAAAGGGGGCGGGCATACCGCCCCTTTTTCTTGGCAGCTCCCCTGCCCTGAAAAAGGTTTCCGGCTTGATACCCGTTTTCGCTTACGGGCATAGTTTGGCCCTGCTTGTGCAAGACGGGGAGCCGGAATAGATGCTTTTTCTTCAACAGGTTAACGGAAGGTATTCAAGTACTGCCTTGCCCCTGATGAGGCTGTACATGGCGTAACAATAAACACCGAAGACCTCACTCATAGAATTTGGGCATCGTGTGAATTGCAACAACATGCCCCATGACCACTGTCTACTTTGACCGGAAGATCGACGACGACAGCCGCCGCAAGATGATCTACGACGGCGACCTGTTCGTGTATTCCGCCAATGAGCATTCGCTGGCGCTGATCGAACTGGCCCGCAAGCTGATTGCCGAGGCCTTCCCCGGTCTGGATCCGCGCACGGCGCAGGATCACTACCCGGTCGAGAAATTCGCCGAGATTCTCTCGAAGCTCAAGCCGGCCTTCATCCATCATCCGGAATGCAAGCGCATCATCCCGAAGATGATGGAGTACATCGGCTGTGATCTGGAAGAGACCTATTTCGACGTGCCGCGCATGCGCACGTCCACCAGCCACAATTACCTCACCAGCGGCATTGCCTATGCCTTCCATGCGCACCGCGACACCTGGTATTCGGCGCCGATGTGCCAGATCAACTGGTGGATTCCGATCTTCGAGGTGAACGGCGGCAACGCCATGACCTTCCATCCGGAGTGGTTCGCGCGCGAGACGCCGAACAATTCCGAGATCTACAACTACCAGGAATGGAATGCCAAGCAGCGCTTCAATGCGGTCACGCACGTGAACAAGGACACGCGCCCGCAGCCCAAGCTGCAGGAAGACATCAAGCTGGAGCCGAACGTGACGGTGGTGACACCGCCGGGCGGCATGCTGCTGTTTGCCGCGGCACACCTGCATTCGTCCATTCCGAACCAGACGGGCGAGACGCGCTTCTCGATCGATTTCCGGGTGGTGAACCGCAAGGACCTGCGTGCGCGTGACGGCGCACCCAATGTGGATTCGCGCTGCACGGGCTCACCGATCAACGACTATCTGCAGGGCACCACGCTGGAGCATCTGCCGCCGGACATCCAGAAGATGTATCTGGAGCCGGCCACGGCCTGACAGCTCCCCCCTTGAAACGAAAGGCCCGGCACTGCATGGCAGGCCGGGCCTTTTGTGTCGTTCATGCGTCATCAAAATGACGCATGGGCACGGACATCAGTTGTAGCGGCGGTAGACCACCTTGGTGGGTGCGCCGATGAGCAGGCCATCGGTGCTGCCGGCCTCCAGGGCTTTCTTGTAGACCTTGGCGGCCCGGCTGAAGGCCTCGATGGTGTAGTCGATGTCGGCCTCGCTGTGCGAGTAGCTGACGATGAAGCTGGGCGCCAGCACGCCCCAGCGAATGAGTTCCTGCATGAACAGGGTGCGGAACGGCTGCGAGGGCTTGTGCTCGTGGTCGTGCGTGGAATAGAGCAGGTTGCATCCCCGACCGGCCACCGACAGGTATTCGCTGACGCCCAGAGCGGCCGTGACCTGCTCGATGCCGGCGCGCAGGCGCTCGCCCACATGGTAGAGGTGCTCGATGACCGGCTCATCGCGGTAGATGCGCATGGTCTCGATGGCGGCCGCCAGGCTGGGGCCTTCGGCACCGTGGGTGGTGGACAGCAGGAAGACGCGCTCCTTGTCGTGGAAGAGGCCGCCCAGTTCCATCACTTCGCGCTTGCCGGTAAGTGCCGACAGCGAGAAGCCGTTGGCCAGCGCCTTGCCGAAGCACGACATGTCGGGCGTGACGCCATACAGCGTCTGGGCGCCGCCCTGGTGGAAGCGGAAGCCGCTGATGGTCTCGTCCAGCGTGACCAGGGCGCCATTGCGGTGGGCCAGGTCGATGACCTTCTGCAGGAAGCCGTCCTTGGGCTCTTCGGTACGAGCCGGCTCCAGCAGAACCATGGCGATGCGGTTCGGGTACTGCTCGAAGAGCTTCTGCAGGCTGTCGATGTCGTTGTAGTTGAACTTGACGGTGAGTTCGACTTCAACGCGCGAGACGCCGCCGTCCATGGCAGTGGTGCCGATGAACCAGTCGTTGTACGAGAAGAAGGGGCTGTTGCTGCAGATGGCCACCAGGTCACGGCCGGTGTAGGCGCGGGCCAGCTTCAGCGCGGCGGTCAGCACCGTGGAGCCGTCCTTGGCGAATTTGACCATCTCGGCGCTGGACACCAGCGACTGCAGCATCTGGGCGCATTCCAGCTCGATGGGGGCCGGGCGGTTGAAGTTGTTGCCCAGCTGCATCTGCCGGTAGGCCGCCTCGATGACGGACGGATAGGCGTGGCCGAGGGTGACGGCGCGCAGGCCCATGCCGTATTCGATGAATTCGTTGCCGTCCACGTCCCAGATGTGGCAGCCCTTGCCGCGCTCGATGAAGCCGGGCGAGCGCTCGGGATACTGGTCATCGCCCTTGGCGTAGGTGTGTGCGCCACCCGGAATGGTGTCGTGAACCTTCTTGCGCAGGGCTGCGGACTTGTCGAAGCAGGTGCGTTCCACCATGCCGGAAACGTTCGGCTTCTGGTTGCTGTTCATGGGATGTCGACCGGCGAGGAGATAGGGAAGTCGGAGCGTATTCTGAACATTACGGCATCGACTGCAACGAAACAACGAGATCTGAGGCTACCTTACAACGACTTCCAGCAGCTGGTTGTGCAGAAGCGCTTCGGCGGCCTGATGGACCAGATCGAAGGGCAGCTCGGCCATCTCGGCAATGTCCAGGAGGCTCTTGCTGCCGTCGGACTGGTTCAGCACCCACAGAAGCGCCAGCTGCAGTTTCTGCCCTTCATTGTGGCCGCCGATGAGCGAGTACAGGCCACGACGACCCAGCTGGGGCTCACCGAAGGGGCTGAGGTTGTTGAAGCTGAGGTTGCGCTCCACGATGCCGAACGCCGCCAGCAGCAGGCCCAGCGAGCGCTCCAGGTGCTCGGGGCGGATGAAGTCCAGGTTGTCGGCCGAGGTGTGGTACTGCGGGTAGCTGCCGTAGGTGGAACGCGAGAAGCACCCCATGGGCAGGTTGAAGCCAGGCGAGCAGAACTGCCGCTCGTCATAGCCGTAGGGCATGAAGGGCAGCAGGTGGTGCTTTTCGCGGCTTTCGGCCAGCACCAGCGCCATGATGCGGTCGATCTCGGCATCGCCCCGGCGGCTGCGCTTGTAGTGGTAGTCGCCGGCATCGCCCACGCCGGAGATGACCACGCCATGCGCCACATGCTTCGTCACGTCCTGTCGCTGCGACAGCCAGGCAATGGCGCCGATGGTGGCCGGGATGAACACGAAGCGATAGGTGTAGCGGCGCTTGGGCAGCGCGGCCAGCGTCTTGGCCAGCCAGGTGGCGGTGGAGATGCCCGACAGGTTGTCGTTGGCCAGTGAGGGGTGGCAGACGTGGGTAGAGACAAGCACCTCTTCAGAGCTCTCGCCGGGCAGCACGCACTCCCCGAAGGTGAGCGAGCCCTGCACCAGGTCGGTGTCCACGCACACTTCGTAGTTGCCCGGCGGGAGCGACTGCAGCTGGCGATCGGTCAGGCAGAAGCCCCAGTCCCGCTTGAAGTACTGCGTGCGGTAGGGGATCCAGTCCGGCCGATCGGGCAGCGAGAAGAGGTGCGGGCGCAGCTCTTCCAGCGACAGCGTGCCCCGGAACGGGGCGCTGTAGTTGACCAGGTGCAGGTTGTGCTCGGCGATGTCGACGATCTTCTTCCCGTCCGGCCCCTTGATCCAGGCACCCCGCACCTGCCACTCGGCCGGCACTTCCCAGTCGAAGATCTTCGTGCCGGTGGGCACTTCGGTCACGGTGAGCGGGATGTGCTGGCCAATGGCGGCCAGGGTGTCACGCACGCCCTGCCCGGTGATGCTGCGCAGCATGGGGTAGAGCTGCGTGCAGAAGGCGTGCATGGCAGCGCCCTGCCCTTCGGCCTGGCGGGCCAGGGCAGCGGCCGATTCGACGACGATGGCTTGGGTCATGGTAACGGAGATGGCAATCTGGGAAGGGGACGGAAGGCCCGGGTGGCGGGCAGGCCCTTGCGCGGCCTGCCCCGCCGACGGTCAGTCGTAGATCTGGACTTCGGGCACCAGGATGACGAAGCGGCCGCCCCATTCACGGATGGCGCTCATCTGCTTCATCACCTCGTCCTTCAGGTTCCAGGCCAGGATGACCAGGTAGTCGGGCTTGGTCTCGAGGATGCGCTCGGGGCCATAGATGGGGATCTGCGTGCCCGGCAGGAAGTGGTTCTGCTTGTGCGGGTTGCGGTCGACCGTGTACTCGATGTAGTCGGAACGCACACCGGCATAGTTGAGCAGCGTGGCGGCCTTGGCGGGCGCACCGTAGGCGGCGATGCGCTTGCCCTGCTGGTGGGCATCCAGCACGAAGCGCAGCAGGCTGCGCTTGCTGGCGCGGATGCGCTCTTCCAGGGCCAGGTACGGCTCCAGCGTGTCCAGGCCGGCGGCGCGCTCGCGGGCCTCCATCTCGGCCACGCGCGGGCTGACGGGCTGGTTGCCGGTCTTGGCAGGCTGGCAGTACACCCGCAGCGAGCCACCGTGGTTGGGGATCTCTTCCACATCGAAGACCGACAGGCCGTGGTGGGCCAGGATGCGGCTGAAGGTGAGGAAGGAGTGGTAGCAGAAGTGCTCGTGGTAGATGTTGTCGAACTGGTTCTTCTGCAGCAGGTTCAGCACGTGGTGGAACTCGAACGTGGCCACGCCCTGCGGCTTGAGCAGGATGGAGAAGCCTGCCACGAAGTCGTTCAGGTCGGGCACGTGGGCCACCACGTTGTTGGCGGCCATCAGGTCGGCGGCATGGCCCATGTCGCGCAGCTTGCGGGCGCTTTCACGGCCAAAGAACATCACCTCCATGGGGATGCCCAGCTTGCGGCCTTCCTCGGCCACGTTGGCGGCAGGCTCCACGCCCAGCACGGGCACGCCCTTGGGCAGGAACCAGCGCAGCAGATAGCCGTCGTTGGCGGCGATCTCGACCACCTTGCTGTGGGCGCCCAGCTTGAAGCGCTCGGTCATCTCGTCGGCGTAGCGCTTGCCGTGGTCCAGCATGGCCTGCACGTAGGACGAGAAGTAGGCGTAATCCGAGAAGATGGCCTCACCGCTCTGGAACTCCTCCAGCTGCACCAGGAAGCAGTTGCTGCAGACGTAGGCATGCAGCGGGAAGAACGGCTCCATCTTGTTGAGGTCTTCCGGCTTGCGGATGGCATTGGCCATGGGCGACATGCCCAGGTTGGCCACGGTGTGACGCAGCTGGGTACCGCAGAAACGGCACTTGGCGTGGGTGGCGGCCAGAGCGGCCAGATCCTTGCGATCGGCACCGGAAGAGGTTTGGGTTGCAGACATGGTGATGAAGGAGAGGAGAAAGACCGGCGAAGGTCACAACCACACGCGGTGGCTTCCAGGGTGAGCGGCGACCGGGCCCGGCGGGCCCTGATCACGATGCCTGCAACGTACCACACTGCCGGGAGAGCCGTCGACGACAGACTTGGCATTTGGCTTCTTCCGGGGGACGAAAGACGCCATTCGTCGGGAAAACACGGCAAATGTTCGGGTTCTGGCGATGTGAGGACAGTCCGGTTCCCGCGATGCGAACGTGGAAAGGCGCGGAAATGGGAAGGTGGCTGCCCGCGCACAAAAGAAAACGGCGCCCGAAGGCGCCGTTTCCAGGATGCCGACCAGCGTGGCCGGCATCAGGAGGGATCGGACCGAAGGCCGATCAGAAGATGCTTTCGCGCACGAAGATCAGGTCGTCCGGACGGATCGGATCGTCGAGCTTGGGCTCCAGCACCTGGATGTTGCGGTCACCCACGCGACGGTGCAGGCGGATGCCACGGTCGGTACCGCGCAGGGTCAGACCACCACCCTTGGCCACGGCCTGGGCCACGGTCATGCCGCGGTCAAGCACGTACTGGCCCGGACGCTGGACCTGGCCATAGACGTAGTAGTTGGGGGCCTTGTTGACGAAGATGGTGTCGCCGGCCTGCAGGACCACGTCCTTGCTCAGGTCGCCGGTGCTGAACATCTCGACCAGGTCGATTTCCAGACGCTGCGGACGGCCATTGCGGGTGGTCATGAGCAGCACGTTGTTGGAGCCGGTCTCATTGACGCCGCCCGCCACCGAGAGGATCTCGGACAGACGCATGCCGGTGGTCTCCAGCGGGTAGCGGCCGGGGTTGGCCACGTTGCCCAGCACCGAGACCTGCTGGCTGCGGAACTGCAGCACGTTCAGGGTGACCTGCGGGTTCTGCAGGAAGCGGCCCTCACGCAGGCGGGTGGCGATGAGGTTCTCGGCCTGCTGCGGCGACAGGCCGGCCAGCTTGACCACGCCCAGCAGCGGGTAGGAGATGACGCCGCTTTCGGAGATGCGGGCCTCGACGGTCAGATCCTGGGACTGGAAGACCTGGATGCGCAGCACGTCGCCCGGCCCAAGCAGGTAGTCACTGCGGGCGGTCTGGGCCATGGCCTGGGACGATGCCAGACCGATGGTGGCCAGGGCCATCAGCCCCAGCACGAACTTCTTGAAGCGAGAAAGAAACATGGATGCCGTCCTATGAAGGGAGATCAGCTTGCCCGAAGGGCTGCGAACGGAAAGGGGAGTTGCCCCGCGCAAGAATCAAACGCCCGGGCACGCCAAGCGGCCGACAGGCCGTGAACGCCGATTCTAGACCGGCCTTTGTGGCGCCAGCGTGAATGATATCCCTTGCTTTCGTAAGATTGTCCAGCAAAGGCGAGCTGACAGCAGGTGCAATGGGAAGGATTGCCAGAAACGACCAGGCCCCGGGGGAACCGGGGCCTGGTGACGTGGCCCGGGTCAGGCCCAGGCCGAAAGGCAGGGAAGGATCAGAACTGAACCTTCAGGCCAAGGCCAAAGACGTTGGCCTTGTAGTCGAGGTTGGCACGGTTGGAGTCGCGCTGCTCACGGGAGATGCTGGCCATGAGGAACATGTTGCGACGGAACTCGTAGTCAGCCTCGGCACCGACCATGTAGATCTTGTCCTTGCGCTCGACCTGGCCGGCAGCCAGCTGGTCGCCCTTGTAGCGACGGTCGTAGAAGCGCAGGTACGGCTCGACGGTGATCTTGCCGGTGGCCTGGATGGTCGGGCTGAAGTTCAGCGACCAGGTGTCGGCGTAGGAGCCGGTCACGGCGTCGTCATCCGGCTCGATGGAGCGACCCAGCGAGGCGCGCATCTGCACCGCACCGCTGACGGCCCACTCGGTGTCGAAGCCGGCGGTCAGGCCGCGGAAGTGGCGGTTGCCCTGATCGTAGTCACGACGGGTGTAGCCGACGAAGCCGCCCAGGCTGCTGTCCTCGCTGGGACGATACTGGACGCGGGCCTGCAGCGAGTCCTCGTCGTAGTCGTTCTTGCGGCAGTTGTTGTTGCACAGCAGGGCAGAGCCGTCGTCACCATAGCGCTGGGCCGACTTGTACTCGCCGCTGGTGGCACGGTAGACCAGGTCGACCTCGATGCCGGTGCCCGGGGCATAGCGCACGCCGCCTTCGCCCGACTTCAGGTCATAGTCGGTGTCCTTGTAGACTTCCAGCGAGTTGCGGCTGCGGACGTAGTCGACGCCACCGATGACCGACCAGGCCGGCGTGAAGCGGAAGCCGGCGTTGAAGAACAGGTTCTGGGTGCTGATGTTGTTGCGGTCACCCGAGACGTTGGTGGTCTGGTTGTAGATACGGTCCTGCACCGTGGGCTGGCGGCGGTCCAGCTTGATGCCGGCACGGCCGAACAGCGGACGGCCCACGACCCAGTCCAGCGTGGAGCCGACGTTGTAGCCCACGTGGTCGAAGTCGTCGTATTCCTTGTACTTGAAGCCCTCGACCTCGGCGTTGGCGCGCAGCCGCTGCTGGCTGATCAGGCGGTCGAACTCAATGCCCATGGCGCCCGTGAGGTAGGTATCGCCTGCTTTCTTGTTGCTGTAGATGCCAGCCTGGGACTGGTTGTTCAGACGCAACATATTGCTATCGTGCGTAACACCGACGCGGCCGGTGAGCTTGATGACGTCCGCCTCGGCGTTGGGGGTCCAGTCCTGATCAGGCACTTCCAGCTGAGCCTGTGCCTGGGCAGCGCTGGCCGCCAGGCCACAGAAGATGGCTGCCACGGCAGCACTGGCTGCGCGCAGTGCCGGGCGCCGTGCGGCTTTTTTTTGTGTTCCGATGATTTCTTTCATGACTACCCTGTCTTAAAAAGCTCAGAATGGGGCATGGTACCGCCACCGACGGTCCTGCTCTGCTTCCACACTAATGCATTGAGCCGAACATGCCAAGCCCCCGACCCTTGCCGTGTGAACACTGCCCGGATTCCCGAAGCTGTTGCCTCTGTCGACGTCCCGATCCCTCCGGTTCCCGAGCCCTCGTTCGTGAACCCTGACACAGAAGCGCCAAACCGATTACCATCGGACGGCTGCCCCCAGCCGGCCGGTGTTGTATAAATAACCCCCAGCAGACTCCTGATCCGGGCTCGCCACATTCCGGCGCCCCGGCAAGCGGTATGAACAGCCCCACCTTCGCTTCTTCCATCGTTCCCATCCGGACCGGCAATCGCAGCATCCTGTCGCTGGTCAAGTCAGTCATCGATCCCATCCTGGCCGTGGCCTGCCTGCTGGTGGTCACCGTGGCCGCCGGGCACCCCCTGCGCGCCCAGGAAATGGTGCTGGCCGTCCTCACCTTCGTGCTGAGCTACCCTGGCAGCGTCCCCTTCCGGGTCTACCAGGCCGGCTACCTGCGTCACCTGCTGGGCAGCTGGGGCCTGGTGGTGGGCCTGCTGCTGGTCTTCGGCCTCATGATCGACGCACTGCGGCAGTTCGACCAGAACGTGCTGGCCACCTGGGTCATCGCCACCCCGGTCGTGCAGGCCGTCAGCCACTGGCTCTCGCCCATGCTGCTGCACAAGGTCATCTCCATGCGCCCCGAGCAGACCGCCATCGTGGTGGCGGCCAACAGCCTGGGCCGCACGCTGGCCCGGTCCATCCAGGACGACCCGCTGTCACAGACGCGCATCATGGCCTTCTTCGACGACCGCACCCCGGACCGTCTGGGCGAGGTGACGGAAGCGCCGGTGGCCGGCGGCTTCAGCGCGGTGGCGCAGTTCGTGCGCGCCAACAAGATCGACCAGATCTTCATCGCCCTGCCCATGGCCTCGCAGCCACGCATCCTGAAGCTGCTGGAAGACCTGCGTGACACCACGGCCTCCATCTACTTCGTGCCCGACATCTTCATGTTCGACCTGATCCAGGCACGGGTGGATTCGGTGGGCGGCCTGCCGGTGGTGGCCGTGTGCGAGACGCCGTTCTACGGCACCACGGGCGTGCTCAAGCGCCTGTCGGACATCGTCATCGCCTCCATCGCGCTGGTCCTCACGCTGCCCATCACGCTGACCATCGCGCTGGCCATCCGCCTGACGTCCAAGGGCCCCATCATCTTCAAGCAGCGCCGCTACGGCCTGGACGGCTCGGAGATCAACGTCTACAAGTTCCGCTCCATGCGGGTGCAGGAAAACGGCCCCGAAGTGCGCCAGGCCACCAAGAACGACGACCGCATCACGCCGGTGGGTCGCTTCCTGCGGAAGACCTCGCTGGACGAGCTGCCGCAGTTCTTCAACGTGCTGCAGGGCCGCATGAGCGTGGTGGGTCCGCGCCCCCACGCGGTGGCCCATAACGAGACCTACCGCAAGCTGATCAAGGGCTACATGATCCGTCACAAGGTCAAGCCCGGCATCACCGGCCTGGCCCAGGTCAACGGGGCGCGCGGCGAGACCGACACCATCGAGAAGATGGAGCTGCGCATCCGCTACGACCTGGAGTACCTGCGGCACTGGTCGCTGCGGCTGGACCTGAAGATCATCCTGAAGACCATCCTGGTGGCGTTCCGCGACCCGAACGCCTACTGAAACCGCCCGGCATCACCCCCGAAGGCCCCGTCAGCTCCGGCTGTCGGGGCCTTTCCACAGAAGGCCGCACATCCTGTCATCGAAACCCCACCCTCCCGCGTTTTCTGCAGGAGCCACAGGGCCTTGACAACCCACGACATTTTTGAAACAAAAAAAGCTGGCACTCCCCGCGGTGAAGTGCTAGTATCTAACCCGCTAGTCATTTACAGGAAACAACTGCCACGATGACGACTCACTCCGTTGCACTTGCCACTCGCCAGACCGGTGTCGTTGCGCCTGCCGTTCCGTCACTGGGCAACCTGGACGCCTACATCTCTGCGGTCAATCGCATGCCCATGCTGTCCGCCGAGGAGGAGTCCAGCCTTGCGCGGCGTTTCAAGGAGCATCAGGACGTCGACGCTGCCCGCACGCTGGTGACTTCCCACCTGAGGCTGGTCGTGTCGGTGGCTCGCCAGTACCTGGGCTACGGTCTGCCGCACGCCGACCTCATCCAGGAAGGCAACATCGGCCTGATGAAAGCGGTCAAGCGTTTCGACCCCGATCGCTCGGTGCGTCTGGTGTCGTTCGCGCTGCACTGGATCAAGGCCGAGATCCACGAGTACATCCTGAAGAACTGGCGACTGGTGAAGGTGGCCACCACCAAGGCCCAGCGCAAGCTGTTCTTCAACCTGCGCTCGATGAAGAAGGACCTGGACACGCTGACGCCCGAGGCCGTGACCGACATCGCCGAACAGCTCAACGTCCGCGAGAAGGACGTGACCGAGATGGAAACGCGGATGACCGGCCACGAGATCGCGCTGGAGCCGCAGGGTGACGACGAGGAAGGCACGGGCTTCGGTCCGGCCGCCTACCTGGCCGCCCCCGGCAGCGAGCCCACCGAGATCATCGAGGATCGGCAGCGCGACTGGCTGCAGACCGAAGGCCTGTCCAACGCACTGGCCACACTCGACGAGCGCAGCCGCAACATCGTGCAGTCGCGCTGGCTGCGTGACGAGGACGAAGGCGGTTCGCGCACGCTGCAGGACCTGGCCAACGAGTATGGCGTGTCGGCCGAGCGGATCCGCCAGATCGAGGCGCAGGCCATGAAGAAGATGAAGGCGGCGCTGGCCAGCTACGCCTGACACGCCCTCGCCGGGGCCCCGGGCCCCGGCACGCACACCGGGATTGATGGGTGCGCCGACAGTGGCGCGTCAGCCACAGCGCGGCGATAATAAGACAGTCCCAGTCTGGCAACGTCGGCCCGACGGACGCTCTGTCATCGCCGCTGAACGGCGCATACCGCATATCCCATGGCTCTCGTCATCGAAACCCGTTCCTCGCACGGGTCCGTCTCGCGCACCCATCTCCGGGCTGGCACCACCCGCGTCGTCGTGCGGCCGGGCGACACTTTCCGGCTCTATGACGAGGACACCGGCAAGGCGCCTGCCAAGGCCGTGGTCAAGCAGCTGGACAACAGCATTCTCGTCGACAACCTGGCCGATGACGCCCATGGCGCCGACCAGCCCCAGGCCGTGGAGCTGCTGGGCTTCTACAGCTCGTGCAGTGTCAGCTCGCCCTGCCACCTGGAACTTCCCGAAACGACGTCCGGCACGGTGGACATCACCCCGGCCACGGGTGCCATTGGCGCACTGTCGGACGGCTCGTTCGTACTGGTGGATCTGGCCCAGACCAGCGGTGCGGCCGCAGGCGCCACCGCCGCGAAGGGGCTGGAGGGTGCCACCCCCGCAGTCGCAGCGGGTGCAGATCATGCCGCCGAATCCGGCCCCCTGCTGTCCGAATCGGCCCGCCCTGTGATCTATGGCCTGGGCGGTGCAGCCGTGCTGGGCCTGGCGCTGGGCGGCAGCGGTGGAGGCGGCGGGGGTGGTGAAGTCGCTGTGGCCAACACACCCGCTCCCCCCACCCCTCTGCCCGCGCCCCCCACCACACCCACCCCGGCGCCCACCACACCGGTCGTGCCGCCCTCGGTCACGGACCCCAGCTTCACGGTGACGCATTCGTCGGTGGCCAAGGGCAAGGTACCCACGCTGACGGGCACGGGCACGGCCGGCGGCACGGTGAAGATCGACGTGCATGTCGGCGGCGGCGCAGCGGTGGACGCCAGCTATACCGTGCCGGTGGGGGCTGACGGCAAGTGGTCGGCCAACCTGGCCACGCTCAAGCCCACCACCGGAGCCCTGCCCGCGGGCGGGCTGAGCACCGCCTCCAGCCTGTCGCTGACCGAGACGGTGAACGGCAAGACGGCCACGATGCCGGACTTCAAGCTGACAGCCGACGACACGCCACCGACGGCCCCCACGATCTCGCCCATCGGCACCGAAGGTTTTCTGGGTGCGGCCGCCGTGGGCAAGCCGCTGGCGGTCTCGGGCCAAGGCGAGGCCAACAGCCTGATCAAGCTGACGCTGGGTGCGCAGAACCTGGAAACGGTGGTGGGCGCAGACGGCACCTGGGCGGTGACGCTGCCGGCCAATGCGCTGCCTGCCACGGGCAACGCCACCCTGTCAGTCACGGCCAGCGATCTGGCCGGCAACGTCTCCACGCCCGCCACGCAGACGCTGACCATCGACACCACGCCGCCTCCGGCACCGACGATCCAGTTCACCGGTGGTGCCGACAACTATGTGAACGCGGCCGAGAAGGCGGCCGGCGTGACGCTGGCCGGCACAGCCGAAGCCAACAGCACGGTGAAGGTGACGGTCGGCACAGTGTCGCATGACGCCAAGGCCGGCGCCGACGGCAAGTGGAGCGTGGCCTTTGCCGGTGCCGAACTGCCGGCTGACGGCACCCATCTGGTGACGGCCGTGGCCACCGACAAGGCGGGCAACGCCTCCGCACCCAGCGCCGGAACGCCCATGGTGGTGGACACCAAGCCCCCGGTGCTGACCGACACGCACGCCGGCGGCACGGATCGTGTGCTGAGCGGTGTTCCCTTCCTGATCACGGGCAAGACCGAGGCCGGTGCCTCGGTGCAGGTGGAGTTCACGCTGGCCGACGGCAGCAAGCAGGTCCAGACCGCCGTGGTGACCGACACCAGCCCGGACTCGGCCAACTGGACCCTGCCGACGCCAATCGTGGCCCAGGGCAACCCCATCGGCGCCAAGCAGACCACGATCCACATCACGGCCACGGACAAGGCCGGCAACGTCTCTGCCGTGGATCACACCTTCGCGATCATGTCGCAGAGCTTCCCATTCGGAACGGCTCCAGCGGGCAGCAACACGCTGTCCCTGAAGGCGCTGACGACCGCGCCGGAAGGCGACGCCATCCAGAAGGCCCAGGCTTCCACCGGCGATGCGCTCTCGTTGCCACTGACACAGACCGAGCCCTCGTCGACGCCGCTGCCGGCCACCGCCAGTGCTGCATCGTCAATCGCGCCCAGCAGCGCGCAGCAGCTCTCCTTGCTGCTTTCGCAGGACGAGCTGCAGCAGGGGCTGGTGCACCTCTGAACCCTGATGCCCGGCGGTTTCTTCCGCCGGGCTGCCGGGCACGTGCCGGGACGTAAAAGGAGACCGTGATCCGGCCCGCAGGTGCGCACACGTAACAAGCCGTCACGAGACGCACACAAAAAATGCGGTTTGTGCATGCCACAATGACCTGTTTCAATACACCTTTTTTTGACGAATGGTCGAATCCGGCCGCCGGGCTGCGTCCGATGTCTCATTGAAGCGTCGGTTTGCATGACACTCGGCGACATCGGACCATGTATTCGCCCCCTGGGCACCTCATGAACAGGTGCCAGGCGGCCATGTCGGAGCCGCCCGGCCCGGCCTTCGTCAGACCACAGGACGGAAGACAGGATCATGGCAGCAAGACTGAACATCCAGCGCACGGGTGACGGCGGGGTCGAGCAGCTCCAGCTCAAGCCCGGCAACAACAAGCTCAGGGTCGTACCCGGGCGCACCTTCAACCTGCAGGATCCGGACGGCCAGCCGATCGATCCGTCCCAGCTTCGCGTGCTGCAGGTGGACAACGACCTGATCATCGAGAACATCCCGGTGGAAGGCAGCACCGAGACGGCCTCGGTGACGCTGGAAGGCTACTACCAGGTGTGCAGCGCCACCGACCGTTGCACGGTCAGCGTGGGCGGTGAAGACGCCGCCGTCGCCCAGGGCGCCGAAGGCCAGGAGAATCTGGGCACCACCGAGAACAGCCAGGCCACGGTGCTGGCAGACGTGAGCACCAAGCCCCTGGGCGCGCTCTCGGACGGCACCTTCGTGCTGTACGACACCGGCTTCCAGGCCCCCGAGCAGCCGACCACCGAGGACTTCCCCATCCGTCCCGTGCTGTACGGTGCAGGCGGCCTGGCCGTGGTGGCCCTGGCCGCCGGCGGCGGCGGCGGCGGCGGTGATCCCTCCGGCGCCCCCAACCTGGGCGACGTGCCGCTGGCGCTGAAGTCGGCCACCTCGTTCAACAACCGCTTCCCCACCATTTCCGGCACGGCCAAGCCCGGCACCGTGGTGACGCTGCGCCTGGACACCGACAACGACCAGCGCGAGAACGTCACCTACTCCGCCACGGCCGACGCCAACGGCAACTGGAGCGTGAACCTGCAGTCTGCCAAGCCCGCCACCGGCAACCTGCCGGCCAGCGGCCTGTCGGACAGCAACACGCTGGAAGTGTCCGGCGCACTGGATGGCGTGCAGGGTGCCGCGCTGCCCGTGGTGACGCTCACCTATGACAACACCCCGCCGGCCAGCGCCGAGATCGCTGCGGTAAGCGGTGACAACATCATCACCGCCGCCGAGAAGACGGCGGGCGTGGCGGTTTCCGGCACGGCCGAAGCCAACGGCACGGTCGAACTCAAGATCGGCGGCACCACCAAGCTGGTGGCCGTGGATGCCGAGGGCAAGTGGAACACCACGCTGTCTGCCGCCGAACTGCCGGCCGCCGACGGCCAGTACCCGCTGACGGCCACGGCCATCGACGCAGCCGGCAACCGCGGTCCGGCAGCCACCTCCTCGGTCACGCTGCACACCAACAGCAAGGCGCCCGTCATCGGCAGCATTGCCAGCGACGACATCATCAATGCCGCCGAGGCGGCTGCCGGCGTGAAGCTGCAGGGCTCGGCCGAAGCCGGCTCGAAAGTGGAGCTGACCTTCGGCACCAACAAGGTGGCCGCCACCGCCGACGCCAACGGCCACTGGGAAGTGACCGCACCGGCCACTGGCATCGCCGACGGCAAGTACACGCTGACGGCCGCCGTGACCTCGCCAGCTGGCGGCACGGCTTCGGCCACCCGCGCCTTCACCGTGGACAAGACCGCACCGGCCAAGGCCACCAACATCAAGCTGGACGGTGGCGACAACGTCATCACCGCTGCCGAGGCACGGGATGGCGTGCACTTCACCGGCAACGCCGAAGCCGGCTCCAAGGTCTCGGTGACCTGGAACGGCCACACCCACACCGGCACCGTCGGCAGCAACGGCAGCTGGGACGTGCAGTTCGTCCCTTCCGAGCTGCCCAAGCCTGCCACCGGCGCTACCGCCAACAGCACCTATCAGGTGACAGTGACGGACGCTGCCGGCAACACCAGCGGGGCCGATAGCCACGCCGTGACGGTGCAGGGCGCCCCGGCGCCGACCATCGCGCCGTCGCCGACCACGCCAACCACGCCGGCGCCGGCACCGACAACGCCGACACCTGCCCCGACCACACCGGACACCGGCACGGACGCCACGGCCCCCGCCCCGACCACACCGACCACGCCTGCGCCGACCACGCCTGCGCCGGCCACGCCTGCGCCGACCACGCCCGCGCCGGCCCCCAGCACACCAACGACACCCACGAATCCCACCACGCCCACGACGCCGGACACGGGCACAGATACCGGCACGGGTACCGGCGGTACTGGAACAGGCACCGGTGGCACGGGTACGGGCACTGGTGCTGGTACTGGAACCGGTACAGGCCCCGGAACAGGCACCGGCGCCGGCACTGGTACGGGTACCGACACGACTGATCCCGCGACGCCGCCAGCCGCCACCCCGCCGGCTGCATCGCCCTCGGCCCCACCTACGGCGCCGGGCGCAGCCGGCGCCAACGACACCGTGACCCCAACCGACGGGACCACGACCGGCGCGACTACAGGCGCCGCGGCACCGGCTGCCGACTCGGCCAACTCGTCGGCCACGACCACCACGACGACGACGACCACGGCCAACCCGGCAGCTGCTCCCGCAGCGCCCCCGGCCGCAGGCGCTGCCGCCGGCAGCAGCACCTCGTCGCGCTCACTGGCCACCAAGTCGCTGACCGACACGGATGATTCCACGGACACGTCGAGCACGTCGCAGAAGAGCCTGACCCTGGACGATCTGACCAGCAGCAGCGCCGAGGAGTCGCTCTCCAGCGCGCCCGCGGCCGCCCCCGCGCCGACGGCGCCGCCGCCGGCACCGGTCAGCACCACGGCCACCGTGGATTCGCTGGTGGGCACCCAGCCCTGGGATCATCACCCCACGGTATGACGCCAACGGGAACGGCCCAGGCCGTTCCCCCGCCGTCTCATCAGGCCCGCCTCATGGCGGGCTTTTTATGCTCGGCCTCCTATCCGGTAACCGGCGGT
>ERZ1674203.93-NODE-93-length-22399-cov-19.692982_pt1 | contig 22399 bp, 18 predicted proteins | sample MGYA00581297_ERZ1674203 | MGnify/ENA primary metagenome ERZ1674203 (study PRJEB41354, sample SAMEA4873349) | human saliva metagenome | biome: human-associated habitat [ENVO:00009003]; feature: mouth environment [ENVO:08000002]; material: saliva material... | reverse complement strand
ACGAGAAGGACACTTTTCCCTCCGCTGAATAAGAGGAATACTCGCGATAAGGCGAGGGGCTTGTGTATCACTTCGGAGAGATACATCGGGGAGCTGGGTGCGCGGTGCCTTAGCACTCTAAATAACTGGCAGAACTCTCGGCAACAGCCTTATATTGGTCTCCGCTCCGACCAATATAGGTTCGCTTTCGGACCAATACTGGTCGACGTCGTGACCACTATTGGTTCACTCATCGACCACTATTGGTTCGCCCTGCAAATGAATAGTGGTTTAGATCCTCCACTTATATTGCCTCGTATATGCTCTACTCTTAGTCGCTAACTTGCCAGCTTAGGGGAGGAAAGTGAAAAGCCCTTCTCCGAGCGAGGTGCTCGGAGAAGGGCTTGATGCTGTACCAGCCACAGAGGGCGGGAGGGAAGCTTAGCCGCGGCGCTTCAGCTCGTCGCGGATTTCGCGCAGGAGCTCGATATCTTCAGGCGTAGCTGCAGGAGCTTCGGGCTGTTCTTCTTCCTTCTTGCGGAAGGCGTTCATAGCCTTAATCATAAGGAAGATACAGAGGGCGATGATGAAGAAGTCCACAGTCGTCTGGACGAAGTTACCCCAGTTCAGCTCAATGGCTTCCTTGACAGTCTCACCAGCTGCATCGAGTTCTGCGGGACGCAGGACGACCTTAGCATCGCTGAAGCTGCTGCCCGTGATGAGGCCGATAGGAGGCATGATGATGTCATTGACCAGCGAAGTGATGATCTTACCGAAGGCACCACCGATGATGATACCCACAGCCATATCCATGACATTACCCTTGAGGGCGAACTCCTTAAACTCTTGGATGAACTTTCCCATTGCTTGTTTTGCTTTACGTTTTAAGTATTAATTGTAATCTCTTGCAAAGATAATCATAAAATGCAACCTCAAATATTAGCACTTTCTATGGGTGCATGTATAATGTATATGGAGGTGTGCTGAGAAATGTGCGCTATGCGTGTCTGAGTAGGAGGATGTACCGTAGGTAAGATCCCCTCTGGAGGTGTGTGACCTACTGCCTACCTCCTAAAGAATTTGTATCTTTGGCGGTGCGTATGGGCTTGGCTGATGAGGACGAGTACCCTCCATCTGCCGCAGCCTGCGCTTACAACACAACGGAACAGCATGCCTAAAGAGCGGGGAGCCCTTCCCTATGTCTTCTACATCGTGATACTGCTTGCCTCTGTGGCTGCCCTTTGGGGGACGCTCCAGTTAGGTGAGGCACTTACCCCTACAGCATTACGTCCCACAGAAGAAGTCGCGACGCTCTCCTCTGCCTTCGGAGACTTCAGTACCAGCGTCAGACACCATGTACACTCCACCATCGGGGTGCTCCTCCTCCAGATCCTTATTATCCTCCTTGCCGCCCGTCTTATGGGGTGGGTCTTCCGCAAGATGCGTCAGCCTGCCGTCATCGGGGAGATCGTCGCAGGGATTCTCTTAGGGCCATCGCTCTTTGGTCATGTGTCTCCAGAGCTCTTTGGTGCACTCTTCCCTACGGAGAGCCTTCCTAATATCCAGTTGCTCAGCAACTTTGGGCTGATTCTCTTTATGTTTGCCATCGGTATGGAGCTCCGCTTAGGGGATATCCGCCGTCAGCTCAAGAGTAGCCTTATCATCAGCCATGCTGGGATCTTCATCCCATTTGCACTCTCCCTACCACTCAGCTACGCTATATATACGGAGTATGCCTCGAGCCTAACGGACTTCACGCCCTTTGCTCTCTTTATCGGGATCTCCATGAGTATCACGGCCTTCCCAGTGCTGGCACGTATCATTCAGGAGAATCATCTGCAGCGCACGCACCTCGGGAAGCTCTCCCTCTCTACGGCTGCTGCTGGTGATATCACCGCTTGGCTCATGCTCGCTGCGATCATCGCGATCTCGCAGAGTGGGAGTATCTTGAGCACAGGCTACAATCTACTCTTCCTCATCGCCTACCTGCTGGTGATGTTTGGCATCATCCGCCCGCTCTTCCGTGTAGCGGGGAAGGTGTACAACAATACGGAGGTCATCAGCCATGGTATGGTCGGGGTGATCTTCATCCTCCTCCTGCTCTCCTCCTACATCACCGAGCTGCTGAGTATGCACGCCCTCTTCGGAGCCTTTATGCTCGGGCTCGTCATGCCAGAGGATCTCTCCTTCCGCAAGATTCTTACCGACAAGATCGAGGACGTTTCGCTGATGCTCTTCCTTCCGCTCTTCTTCGTGTCGAGCGGCTTGCAGACCGAGCTGGGGCTGATTGATAGCCCTGCTACATGGGTGCTCCTCGGGCTCTTCACTCTTGTCGCTGTCGTTGGGAAGGTCGGTGGCACCTATGTCTCTGCACGCTTCTCTGGCGAGAGCCCTAAGAGCAGCATCTATCTCGGTGCCTTCATGAATACGCGTGGGCTGATGGAGCTCGTCGTCTTGGGTATCGGCTATGAGATGAAGATCCTGCCTCCGACGATCTATGCGGTGCTGGTGCTGATGACGGTGATCACAACGGTGATGACGATGCCGATGGTGCATCTGATCAATGTCTTCATCCGCATGAAGGAGCGTAAGCGTGACCGCATCGAGACTATTGATAAGCAGGCTGGAGCTAAGGTGCTCCTCTCCTTTGGTCGTCCTTCCTCGGGGGCTACGCTGCTGCATCTGACGAATCAGCTCCTGCGTCGTGGTGGCGCTCACCCCAATGTGACGGCCCTGCACATCACTACTGACAAGGATATCAATCCCATCGAGGCGGATAAGTTCTACCAAGACAGCTTCCGCCCTATCCTCCGTGCTGCCGAAGAGCTGGAGCAGCCTCTCGAGACCGACTATATCGTAGCTGATGAGGTAGAGAGTGCCGTGCTGAATAAGCTCACTTCGGAGCGCTACAACCTCCTGATCGTAGGGGCTGGTGTACGTCTCTCCTCGGATGAAGATGACCGTGAGGCCAGCTCCATGCGTCAGCAGATGAGTCGCTTCATGGGCTCACTGCCGATGCGCACCACGGAGAGCCTCCTCTCCATCCACAGCATGCTGCGCGACAAGATGGCCTTCTTCGTGCACCGTGCCCCCTGCTCGGTGGGTATCCTGCTGAGCCGTTCCTTTGATTCTCCGAAGCATATCCTCGTGTATGTGCGTAGTGCCAGCGACCTACGTCTCTTGCCCTATGCCCGCACGATGGCCGAAAATAATCAGGCTACACTGCGTATTGTCCTCTCCACAGGAGTCGTACGTGAGAGCCTCAATTCTCATCCTGGAGAAGAGATTATCGCGACAGATAAGCTCTGCTCTGTCCCCACCGAGTGTGACCTCGTGGTCGTCAGCTACACCTATTGGCAGGAGTCCTTTGATTCTTGTGAAGAGCTTCTTGCACAGCTTCCCTCCACCTTGATACTCAATCTCAAATAGGTCCACTCCTCATCACTTCACGCCAGCAACTGGCCTCAACACGCAAAGACTATGACGAAGTTAGCAGCAAATGACCCATGGCTTAAGCCCTACGAAGAGCGTATCCGCCGCCGCATGGAGTTCACTCATGCCCGTGAGCGCTCGATCACTCAAGGTGGAGATATTCCCTTGGAGCAGTTTGCCGACGGCTACCTTCACTATGGCCTACACCATGATAAGGAGAAGGGATGCTGGATCCTCCGTGAGTTCCTTCCTGGAGCTCAGAGTGTGCATCTCATTGGCTCATTCAACAACTGGCAGACGATGTCGGTATGGAAGCTCAAGCGTGTCGATGACTATGGCAACTGGGAGATCTGCATCTCTGACAAGGCAATGCGTCACGGTGACTTCTATCGCCTCTTTGTCCACTGGGGCTATGGGAGTGGTGAGCGCATCCCCGCCTGGGCTACTCGTGTAGTTCAAGATCCCTCGACGGGTATCTTCAGCGCTCAGGTCTGGGCACCCGAGGATAGCTATACCTTCCGTCACGCACGTCCAGCTCGCACCGAAGAGCCTCTCATGATCTACGAGTGCCACATCGGTATGTCGTCAGAGGAGGGCAAGGTAAGTAGCTACCGTGAGTTCCAAGAGAAGGTCCTGCCCCGTATCATTGACCTCGGGTATAATGCTATTCAGATCATGGCCATTCAGGAGCATCCTTACTATGGCTCCTTTGGCTACCATGTCTCAAGCTTCTTCGCACCCAGTAGCCGTTTCGGTACGCCCGACGATCTGAAGGCGCTCATCGATGCTGCTCACGCAGCTGGTCTCAAGGTCATCATGGATCTTGTGCACAGCCATGCCGTACGCAATGAGGTCGAAGGGCTGGCATGCTATGACGGCTCCCGTACGCTCTTCTTCCACGAAGGTCCTCGTGGTGACCATCCCGCTTGGGACTCGCTGTGCTTCGACTACGGGCGCAACAACGTCATCCACTTCCTCCTCTCCAACTGTAAGTACTGGCTGGAGGTCTTCCAGTTCGATGGCTTCCGTTTCGACGGAGTCTCCTCGATGCTGTACTACAACCACGGCCTCGGGGAGTGCTTCACCTCGTACTCCGACTACTTCAATGGTCATCAGGATGCCGATGCTATGGCGTACCTCACGCTGGCCAATAAGCTTATCCATAGCGTCTACCCCGACGCGATCACGATCGCCGAAGAGGTGAGTGGTATGCCTGGTCTCGCTGCTCCCATTGAGGACGGAGGCTTTGGCTTTGACTACCGCCTCTCGATGAATATCCCCGACTTCTGGACGAAGCTCATCACGGATCACCCCGACGAGGAGTGGAGCCCAGGTGCGATCTGGTATGAGCTCACGAATCGTCGTGAAGATGAGAAGACCATCAGCTATGCTGAGAGCCATGACCAGGCACTCGTGGGCGACAAGACGCTCATCTTCCGCCTCGCTGATGCCGATATGTACTGGCACATGAGCCGCTCAAGCCGCACGCTCATCACGGATCGCGCTATCGCCTTGGATAAGCTTATTCGTCTCGCTACTGCCACCACGATGAATGGTGGATACCTCAACTTCATGGGGAATGAGTTCGGTCACCCCGAGTGGATTGACTTCCCACGCGAAGGTAATGGCTGGTCCTATCACTATGCCCGTCGTCAGTGGAGTCTCGCAGATAATGCAGATCTCCTCTACCATGACCTGCAGGAGTTCGACCGTGCGATGGTTCGCTTCATCGACTCGGTGAAGGCCTTCCCCTCGCTCCCTATCGAGCAATATCACATCCACGAGGAGGATAAGACTCTGGCTTTCGGGCGTGGGGACTACCTCTTCGTCTTCAATTTCCACCCCACACGCTCTCACGTCGACTATCCTATCAATGTCCCTGAGGGCGCATATACCGTCGTCATCGATACCGACTGCAAGGCCTTTGGTGGCTATGGCCTTATCGACGACAGTCTCATCTATGCCACGCAGCCTGCCGAGAAGGCTGGGACTGAAGCCTGCTCAGCTCTGGCACCGCTGCGCCTCTACCTCCCCGCACGTACGGCTCTCGTGCTCAAGCGTAACACAAACAATTAAATGACTCTCCATAGTGGTGAGCCCCAATCAACTTACACGTCAAATGAGTATCAACACAAAGAACATTGCCATCTTCGCAGGCTCTGCTTCGCTGGAACTGGCTGGAAAGATCGCCGAAGCCCTGGGTATTAACCTCGGTGATATGCAGGTAGAGCATTTCGCTGACGGCGAATTCTCTGTCTACTACAAGGACAGTATCCGTGGTAAGGATGTCTTCCTCGTACAGTCCACCTATCCCTCTTCGGACAACATCATGGAGCTCCTCCTGATGGTCGATGCTGCTAAGCGTGCTTCCGCACACTACATCGCTGCGGTCATCCCTTACTTCGGATGGGCTCGTCAGGACCGTAAGGACAAGCCCCGTGTATCTATCGGGGCGAAGCTCATGGCAGACCTGCTGAGCACGGCAGGGGTCACACGCGTCATCACTATGGACCTACACGCTGACCAGATCCAGGGCTTCTTCAACGTGCCTGTGGATCACCTCTACGCCTCTATGGTCTTCATCGACTACCTGCGCCAGACGTCTGATCTTGAGCGCACGGTCATCGCTACGCCAGACGTCGGTGGTGCTAAGCGTGCTAACTCCTATGCAAAGTTCCTCGGTGTGCCCATGGTCATCTGCCACAAGAGCCGTGCTAAGGCCAACGAAGTCGCTGAGATGACGATCATCGGGGATGTCACGGATAAGGACGTCATCCTTGTAGACGATATAGTAGATACGGCAGGGACGATCTGTAAGGCTGCTGACCTGATGATGCAGAATGGCGCTCGTAGCGTCCGTGCTGTAGCCAGCCACGCAGTACTGAGTGATCCTGCTACCGAGCGTATCAATGCTTCGGCACTCAAGGAAATGATCTTCACTGACTCCATCCCCCTGCGTAAGCACTCGGATAAGATCCACATCGTGTCGGTAGCCAATATCTTCGCTGAGGCTATCAATCGTGTGATCAATCACGAGTCGATCAGCATCCTTTACTCTATCTAAAGGTATCCCTCTTCGTAGAGGAGCCCTATCACAGCCCCGCCCCCACGCATGTGGAGGCGGGGTTTACTTTGCTTTCGTTGCGAAGGCCTATAAATGAATGTGTATGAAGAAGCGTGAATACATCGAGGCTAATAAGGCTTGGCTCAAAGCGAAGTCTCAAGAAGCGGGCGTTAAGCCTCTGCCCAAAGGAGCTTATTATAAGGTAATTACCGAAGGACGTGCAGATGGTAAGCATCCGTCGCCCCGCAGCATCGTCACGGCTCACTATACGGGGCGGACGATTGATGGGCAGGTCTTTGATAGCACGGAGGGCGATGTGCCTGCTGCCTTTCGCCTGAGTGATCTCATCGAGGGCTGGATCATTGCCCTACAGCAGATGTGTATCGGTGACCGCTGGGAAGTCTATCTCCCTGCAGAGCTGGCCTATGGTCGCTATGCGCAGCCTGGCATCCCCGCAGGCTCAACCCTGATCTTCGAGCTGGAGCTCGTTAGTATCGCATGATGCAGCTTTTCGGACTACAGCCCGCTGATCTCGTCTTAGTACTCCTACTCCTGCTCCTGCTCAATGCCCTGACCTTTGTCGTCTATGGCGTCGATAAGTGGCGTGCTCGAGGAGGACGCTGGCGCATCCCCGAGCGGACGCTCCTTCTCTTGGCTGCCTTCGGTGGAGCCTTCGGTGCCTGCCTTGGGGTGGTCGTGTGGAATCATAAGACTTCGCACAAGCGTTTTCGTTATCTCGTCCCTGTCTTCGTCCTGCTCCAAGGGCTGCTGGCATTCTATTTCCTGCGCCTCTATTGAGCCTGCTTCTTTCACATCAACCAGCCCCTTTAATAGCCTTATAGATAGAGGCCCTATGGAGAGGCGAAACGAACCAGTACTGGTCAGTGAAGTGACCAGTACTGCTCGAAGTGTGAACTAGTACTGGTCGATATATCTTACCAGTACTGCTTTGCTTGGTGACCAGTACTGGTTACTTTATCTAGTAGGTAGATAGGCTTTGCTGGATGACCTCTCTTTCGTGCAATATGTAGGGAAAGTCGCATCTGCTTTTGATAGCGTGGGAGGCAGTCCTGTAGCGGGTGCTACTTGGTGTTTTTACTCCAGTAGTCTATCGCCTCGTATGGTATTAATGCTTATATTTGTGTAGTAATACTAACCCCGGTAGTAAAAAAGACTATGCACACAGACAACTATTGTGTCATCATGGGCGGAGGCGTAGGTAGCCGCTTTTGGCCATATAGCCGTGAGGCCAAGCCGAAGCAGTTCCTCGATATCTTCGCCACAGGTCGCACCCTTCTTCAGATGACTTATGATCGCTTCTCTAAGGTAATCCCTAAGGAGAACTTTGTCGTCGTCACCAACGCTATCTACCGAGACCTTGTGCTGGAGCAGCTCCCCGAGCTGACCCCAGGGCAGATCCTCCTGGAGCCAATGCGCCGCAATACGGCACCTTGTATCGGCTGGGCGACATATCATATCTATGCGAAGAATCCCAATGCTAACGTCCTGGTCACACCTGCTGACCACCTGATCCTGCAGGAGGATGCCTTCGACGAAGCTATCCGCCGCTCGCTGGACTATGTGAAGGCACATTCCAAGCTGGTCACTCTCGGCGTACGCCCCTCGCGTCCTGAGACGGGCTATGGCTACATCCAGTTCACAGACTGTGAGGATGAGCACTTTGTGAAGGTAAAGACCTTTACGGAAAAGCCCAATATTGAGATGGCGAAGGTCTTCTATGAGAGTGGGGAATTCCTATGGAATAGTGGGATGTTCGCATGGAACGTGCAGACGATCCTCGATGCCTTCCATCAGTACCTGCCTTCGCTGACCTCTATCCTCGACGAGGTGAAGGGTGCTTATGCTACCGATGAGGAGCAGAGCCGTGTCAGCCAAGTCTTCTCTGAGTGCCCCAATATCTCGATTGACTATGCAGTCCTGGAGAAGGCGGACAACGTCATGGTGCTTCCCGTTGACTTTGGCTGGGCAGACCTCGGTACCTGGGGCTCGCTCTATGAGCTCAAGCGTGAGGAGCCTCGTGCGAATGTGGCTCTCCACACCAAGGCTCTCTTCTATGAGGCTGAGGGCAATATCGTTTCGCTCGATGGAGATCCCGAGAGGCAGCTGGTCGTCGTCCAGGGGATCAATGACTGTATCGTAGCTCAGAGCAAGGGAGTCCTCTTGATCTGTAAGCGCGATGAAGAGCAGCGCATCAAGGAGTTCATGGGCGAAGCATCCGTCCAATTTGATAAGAAGTTCGACTAATTACTTAGTCCTATATAAAGCAAGCGCGGGCGAATCACCATTGGTGATTCGCCCGCGCTTGCTTTTGTCTACTACGATAGGAGCTTCGTTAGAAGGCTCCCTTGATGGCGATGAGTGCGGTAGCGAAGGCTTCCATCCCTTCGCGGCGACCGACGAAGCCCATGCGCTCGGCTGTCGTAGCCTTCAGCGAGATAGCACTCTCAGGGATGCCCATAACCTCCGCCATCACACGACGCATCTCGGGGATGTGTGGGTTGATCTTCGGTGCCTCTGCTGCTACCGTCGCATCGATGTTGCCGATCTCATAGCCTGCTTCACGCACGAGGGCGCAGCTACGGCTGAGGAGGATCTTGCTGTCAATGCCCTTGTAGGCCATATCGGATGGAGGAAAGTGCACCCCGATATCACCGAGGGCAGCCGCTCCAAGGAGGGCGTCACATACAGCGTGAAGGAGGACGTCAGCATCGGAGTGTCCTTCGAGGCCCTGCTCAAAGGGGATCTTCACGCCGCCGAGCCAAAGCTCGTAGCCGTCACTTAGGCGGTGGACGTCATAGCCGAAGCCCGTCCGGAAAGGTATCTGTGGCATATATATTACTTGAGTAGTCCGCGGATGCCGTCCATATCGAAGGCCAGCGTGAAGCGGAGAGTCTGATCGAGTGGATTGTCGGAGATCGTAGAGATGAGGTAGGAGGCATCGATGCGGAAGGCGCTCATGCGGAAGCCTGCCCCAGCGGTGAAGGCTTGGAGATTCCCCTTGTTGGGATGGAGGTAGCTGTAGCCAGCACGCACGAAGAACTTGTCGCAATAGTTGTACTCGGCACCGAGGCTCCAGCGGATTTCCTTGAGCTCTTCGCCGAAGCCACCAGGCGCATCACCGAAGCTCTTGAAGATCCCCGCGATGGCAGAGGTCTTCTGATAGTCGGTGATCTTCTCTGCATCCCCCGTGGGAGGTGTGGGGACGAGGAGCTTATTAGCCTCGAGGTTTAGGGAGATCATGTTCTCCTTGTCGATGGGGTAGAGGAGTCCCGTACCCAGACCGAGATTCGTGGGGATGAAGGAGGAAGTCGTCCCTCCGTCGAAGGAGATCTTCGTGCCGATATTGCGGATGTTGAAGCCCTTTGTCCACAGGCACTCAGCCCCACCGATCGTGATGTACTTCTGGTGGTAGCCTGCGATGTCGGCGGCGAAGGCCGACCCAGGGCGATCACCTTGCTCACGGCTTCCCTGATCCGAATGGATGTAGCGCAGGGCTACAGCGAGGGAGAAGTTGGGAGAGAGCTTACGGGCATAGCTCGCATCGATGGCAAACTCATTGGGGTGCGATACTCCGAGGCTTCTTCCTGAGGCATCCCATGTCGTGAGTTTACCCATGGTGAAGTAGCGGAGCGAAGCGCCGATGGTCTGGGTGTTGTCATTCCCAATGCGGAAGTAGCCTCCTGCATGCATCAGTGCAATGTCGCTTACCAGACGTGATAGCCAAGGCGTATAGCCGAGTGATAGGCCGGCCTTGCTATCGATGAATGCAAACTTGGCGGGATTCCAATACTGGGAATAGGGGTCTGCAGTCGTCGATACACCGACGTCGCCCATACCAGAGGCCCTCGCATCAGGGCTAATCTGCAGGGATGGGACAGCAGCTGTCACGGGATTGAAGTAGCGAGCTTCTTGGGCTTTGGCCGTTCCGATGCACCCGAGGGCGCAGAGAGCGAGAGTAGTAAAGGTAGTCTTTTGGTTCATATTCCTTGGGGTATGCTCCCTCTGGAGGGGGGGATTAGAGAAGGATACCGAGTTATACTATAGCGCAAATATACGACTATCCGCCCATGTAGCACGCTATTAGCTTCTTGGGCTAACGCTTCTTCCCCTTGCGTGAGGACTTAGAGGAGGCCTTGTGCGAAGCCTTCTTGCTACCCTTGCTGTGCTCGCTATGCTTCTTCCCCTTCGCCGCTACCTTCTTTGCGGGGGCAGGAAGCGGAGGAAGGGGCTGCTGGGTGAAGAGCCCTGTCAAGAGGCGGGTGAAGGTCGCACGCGCCTCGGCACTATTGATAGCTCCGTTGGCGATATAGACGATGCTGTACCACTTGTCCTCATGAAGGAGGTAGCCCGCATAGCCACGTACGCCACGCATCGAGCCACTCTTGAGGTAGGCGGTCACTTCGCTCGGGATGGAGAGGCTACGTACTGTGCCCTCGACGCCCGCTTCGGGGAGTGAGGCCAAGAAAGGCTTGTGGAGAGACTGGTCACGCCAGAGCTCTGAGAGGATGAGGCTGAGTGCACCTGAGGAGAGGCGTCCCTCTGGGCTGAGTCCCGACCCATCCATAGGATAGAACTCAGTCGGAGTAAGCCCCAGGCGCTCCCGCCAATAGGAGCGCATCACTGTCGGTTGCCCCGTCTTGCGCTGCTCGTAGCTATTGAGTGCATAGGCAAGGCCTTCGGCATAGATGTTGGAGCTACGGAAGTTCGTGATCTTCGCGAGGGTATCCGCAGGGAGTGAGGTGTAGTAGCCCAGCGTATCGAGGCCCGTGATGAGCTCGTCGTAGTTGAGCTCGGGGCGATCTTGTAGGTCAATCCCCTCGAGGCGAAGGCCTTCATTGAGCCACATCGTGGCGTAGCTGGGAGGGTCAGGCATCGTCCAGCGTAGGTGTCGACCTGAGAGGCCTTCGCGTACGGTACCCGAGATGAGGAGGGTATCGGCTCTACGCATTGGGGTGAGATCCAGTCGAGTTGAACTACCGAGGAGTAGCTCCTGCCGTGTGGGGACAAGGAGTGAAGCGACATTTGGCTCCACGACAGGCTGCTCCCCATCGCTGGAGAAGAGGTAGAGATCGGCGTAGTTGTCTGCGATGTTAAAGCCTGAGATGGGAGCACCATAGTACTCGTCAAGGTCTTCGTCAGCCCAAGTCTCATTGAAGAACGGACGGGGGAAGCCCTTGAGGTCAATGATTAGACGTCCTGTGATACGGCTGATCCCACGCTCCTCAAGCAGCGCCTTGACCTCACTGATGAGGCGCTTCTGATTGGGGATGTAGTGCGATCCAAGTGAAGGGTCTGCTGAGGCCTTCAGCACCAAGTCCCCATGCAGTGTCTCGCCATCGACCTGCCCGCGGATCATCACGGGGATGTGGAAGCGGTAGTCGTGCCCACGTAGCGCGAGGAAGGCTCCTGTCGTAGGGATCTTCACCAGCGAGGCGGGGCGGAAGGCTTCGGACGTGCGGTGAGCAAGTACGGGCTCTCCCGTCTGGAGGTCGCGTACGAGAGCTGTGACACGTACCCCAGGACGCTGCTCGTAGTGGCGCAGTACCTCGATAGCTTCGGGGTAAGGCTGCGAGTAGACTGGTGCGGTGAGAGCGAACAGGCTGAGAAGAAGGAATAGGCGAGCGCGAAGGGACATCTGATGGTCGGGACTACATGAGCTGGGGAGAGGGTAGGAGGGAGAAGAAGAGAGGCTACCCCTACATGTGGTAGGGATAGCCTCTGTAGGTTGGGCGATGGGAGCACGCAGAGGTGCTCTATCGCTTAGGCTGAGCTGTAGCTTACTTGTTGCCCTTAGCCATAGCACCACGTGCAGCACGGGTGAGCTTAACGGCGCAGACGACAGCGTTCTTAGCGTTGATGACTTCGAGACCTTCGAAGTTGAGGGCACCGACCTGGATGGTCTTACCAAGACCAAGCTCCGTAACGTCGATGAAGAGCTTCTCGGGGATCTCCGTGTAAGGAGCGCGTACCTTGAGCTTACGCATTTCGAGGCTGAGCTTACCCCCTGCCTTCACACCTTCTGCGTGACCAGTGAGGACGACGGGAACTTCCATAACGATAGGCTTGTTAGCTTCTACCTGGAGGAAGTCGAGGTGGAGGATAGCGTCAGTGACGGGGTGGAACTGGAGGTCCTTGAGGACAGCCTTGACCTGACGGCCTTCGATGTCGAGGTCGATAGCGAAGATGTCTGGAGAGTAGACGAGGTTACGTACGCCATCCTGGCTTACGGTGAAGTGGAGTACTTCGTTGCCTCCGTAGAGGACTGCGGGGATCTGATCACCAGCGCGGAGGCCCTTAGCGGCCTTCTTGCCGAGCTCGTTGCGGAGCTGGCCTGAGAGTTGGAAAGTCTTCATTCTCTTTGTTTTAAATTGTGTTACTCAAAATTAGTGTCTTCTAATTTCCCATCACACGAGTCCTCTCTGTCCGCGGAGGAAGGAGGGCTTCTCGTCTTCGAGACAATCGTCGAACGGCGCAAAGATAGTGATTTTCATCGACATCCCGACATATCCTCTGCGAATAGCTGGTGCTTCCAAGGCCTCAGCTTCCTCTAACCATAGCATAGAGAGGCTACTGTCCCGAGTAGCTATCTAAAGGAGGGTGCTACCAACCTATATAGGTCGTCGGGTGAACCTATATAGCTCGTGAAGCCGACCAATATAGGTCACGAAGCTGACCAATATAGGTTGCCCCGACGACCAATATAGGTTCATATCCCGCTCTCGTAGTGTCTCTCCCTCCAGCCGATAGGGCAATTCTTTGTAGCTTTGCTCCACCATAGCCCCTATAAACAGATGAAGAAAGAAGATCTACGTATCGTATATATGGCGACGGCAGACTTTGCCCTGCCGTCCCTCCAGCGCCTCGTCGAAGGTGGATACAACATCGTGGCAGTCGTCACGATGCCTGATAAGCCCGCAGGTCGTGGGCATAAGCTCAAGCAGAGCAGCATCAAGATCTACGCCGAATCGGTAGGGCTCGAGGTCCTCCAGCCTGAGCGACTCAAGGATGAAGCCTTCGTCGGTCGCCTGAAGGAACTACGCCCCGATCTCGGTATCGTGGTCGCCTTCCGTATGCTCCCCGAGGTCGTCTGGTCACTCCCCCGCTTCGGGACGATCAACCTCCACGGCTCACTCTTGCCTAAGTATCGTGGTGCAGCTCCCATCCATTGGTCGATCATCAATGGCGAGACGGAGACGGGGGTCACGACCTTCCGCCTGCGCCATGAGCTCGACACCGGGGATATCCTCTTGCAAGCGAGCCTACCTATCGGGCCAGAGGATTGTGTGGGTAAGATCCACGATGAGCTGATGCTCCTCGGAGCAGAGACGCTCCAGCGCAGTGTCGACCTCTTCCTCGCAGACGAAGAGCCTAAGGCCAAGCCCCAGAGCCTTTATGAGGCGAATCCCACGCATGCACCTAAGCTGACGAAGGAGAATACCCAGCTGTACTGGGATCGCCCAGCGGCAGAGCTGAATAACCTCGTGCGTGGTCTGTCTCCTTACCCTGCAGCATGGTGCCTACTCTCCTTTGCTGGCGAAGAAGCTCAGCCCTTTAAGATCCTGGAGACGGCTGTCAGCGGTGAAGAGCTCCCCACGGAGGAGCATCCCATCGGCTCTGTCATCATCACGGGCCGACGCAGTCTGGAGATTCAGACCTCTGTGGGGCGTCTTGTTATCAAGACCCTACAGCCCGCAGGGAAGAAGGCGATGCCTGCCTCAGCCTTCCTTAATGGGCTCCATTTGAAGTAAGCCTTTCTCATAGATTAGCTCCCGAGAGAGCTATCCCCTTATAATGCCATCGGGCGGCCACCTCCATCGTGAGGTAGCCGCCCGGTGGCGTATTTGTAGTCGCTTACTTAGTGAGCGAGTAGGCTTAGTAGAGGCGCGTCAGCTGAGTGAAGTCCTTCAGGCCACGCAGTGAAGCGAACTCGAGGTCAGCATCGATGCGTGAAGTGAGGCTGGGATCCTTCTGCAGAGCCTTCTGTAGCGAAGAGATAGCCTTGGCAGAGTCACCCATGCGAGCAGCTACGATAGCGCGGAGGTAGTCGGTCGTAGCATCGGGCTTAGCGATAGCTTCGAGCGTCTTGATAGCCTTGCTGTAGTTGCGGTTGAGGATCTGTGCTACGGCAGCATTGTTCGTCGTGACATCACCATAGGCCGTCTCAGCCTTGGCGTAGTCACCCTGACGCAGATAGAGGAAGCCAAGAGCATCCCCTACACCAGGCATAGAGCTACCTTCGGCGATGAGTGAGGTAGCCTTGTTGAGGTCGCCATCCTTCAGAGCCAGCAGACCGAGGTTGACCTTCGTCTCGGGGTTGTCCTTACGCTTGAGCGCACGGTCGAACCATACGAGGGCAGACTCATAGTCACCTCGCTGCAGGCAGAGTGAGCCGACGTTGTTGTATGAGCGGTAGTCCTTGGGGTACTTCTGCATGACGAGCTTGTAGATGTTCTCCTTCTGAGCTACGTCATCGGTGAGGGTAGCCGAGTAGAGGAGCTCTTCGACGCTCAGTGCGCTGGGGAACTTCTCCAGCAGGCTCTGGATCTCAGCATCGCTCTTGCCAATGATCTTGACGTTAGCGATGAGGCGAGAGCGACGGAGCTTGGGGAGGACCTCATCTGCGAGCTTGCTGAAGACAGCCGAGATATTGCGGATCTCATGCTCGCGCTGCTCGGGATCGGGGTACATACTCAGTACGCGAAGTACGAGTTCCTTGTCCTGGAAGTCGCTCTGCTCGACGAGCTTCTTGAAGCCTTCCCAGTCCTGAGCGGTGTAGTGAGCGTCGATAGCGACGTCAGACATCTTCTGCTTCTTGAAGGCCGTCTTGAGCTGTGCCGTGGTGTTCTTCTCACGCGAAGCACTGAGCTTTTCGTTCAGCTCCTTACCACCATCGGGGGAGGCGTAGGCCTGGACTTCGACAGATACCTCCTGGTTGGGAGTTTCCTTAGCGTTCTGTACGGTGTACTTCCACTCCTGCACCTCGTCCTTGTTCAGCTCGGAGCTACGGACGTTGGCCTGCTGGATGAGGAACATAATGTTGGCATCATACGCCTCCTTGATGACGCGCTGGAAGCCGTCGGGAGAGATGACGGGCGTCACGCCTGCGAGCGTAGCTAGAGCTTCGGTAGCGATCACGCCATCAGCGACCTTGAGGTCGGGGAGGTTGACGGTGCGGCTACCCTGCTTCCCCTTGAAGTTGAGGTAGAGCTCGCTCTTTGCCATAGCGGGGACGTAGGGCAGGATGAAGTTGACGGTGGCGTTGGAGCCATTAGCATGGTACACGATACGGTCGTTGCCGTAGACCTTTTCGCCCTGGAAGGTGGTGCCGTTGCCCCACTTCTCACCCCCCTGATAGCGGAGGATAGGGACGATGGTCAGCGTAGCATCCTTGGGGAACCACTTCGCGGGGAAGGTGAGGTGGACGGCTACAGGTACTTTGCCCCCGACGACTTCGAGGGGCTGAGGTTCGGCCTTGACTTGGTCGGCCGTCATGGGGCGTAGCTTTTGGCTACAGCTGCTTGCTGTGAGTAAGACAGTCGCCGATACGAGGGCGCCTGTGATCACTTGCTTGATCATTGCTGCTTGGGATAAATATGATGAAGGGTTAATGTTGCGGAGTCGTAGCCTTCTTGTCCTTGCGCTTGAGGAAGGGCTGGACGAGAGAGGCGAGGAGGAGCAGGGCGAGTAGTGCGGTGCAGATCTTAGCGACCAGCTCGGTGTGATGGATCGAAGCGGGGTCGAAGGTCATCGTCAGCTCGTGTGTCCCTGCAGGGATATAGGCTGCACGAAGCGTATAGTCAGCACGTACCAGAGGAAGCTCGTCCTTGCCGTCCAGCGTGAGGTGCCATCCGTGAGGATAATAGATCTCGGAGAAGACGAGGAGACGAGGGACATCGGTCGTGACGCGGTACTTCGCTTGGCTGGGTGCGTAGGAGAGGAGCTCGACCTGACCGATAGCGGGTGCGGGCTGTAGGCTATCCGTAGTGAGGCTATCCGTGGTAGCCGTGGCAGGAGCAGCCTTGTAGCTTGAGAGTTCGCCTTCGAAGCGCTTGTCGACGACTGCCGTAGTGCGCAGGGGCGTATCATCCAGCGCGGACATCTCTTCGTCTGCCGTCGTGACCCAGCGGATATCATTGACGAACCATGCGGCGCCGAAGGCCTCGGGGTTCTTCTGATACTGCAGTCCATGCTCTTGGTCAGCGAAGATGAAGTAGCGCGTGTCGAGCATGTTGTAGACCTGCATGTTCTGCTTGGCGAGCTGACGCTCGATGAGGTCTTGATAGCGACGGAGCTTAGCAGCGTGGTAGCCACCTACGCTGCGGTGATTGGCGCTGGTCGTAGCATCGTTGAAGCTGTTGACCGCGAGGTTCATCACACGGTAGTGAGGATCCTTGTCCTCGGCGATAGCCTTGTCGACAGCGGTCACAGGACGAGCCTGTGCTTCGACGCTTTCCTTGGGGATGAAGAGATCATCATTCAGATAGCGCTTGTCGACGAGCCAGAGGTCGCAGAGGGTGATGACGCCGATAGAGGCGAAGAGGAGGGACTTCTTGATCTTCCCCTGAGCATAGAGTACGCAGGGGACGAGGGAGAGGATGATGACGATAGCTGAGCGGATAGCGTCGGCCGAGACGATACCAGCACGGACTTCCTTCAGACTACTCATGATCGAGGAGACGGGGAGCTGGCTATTGCCCATCGCCTGGCGGAACATCTCATGCTCAGCGTCACTCATCAGCCCGAGGAAGGTCTGAGGTACGAGCCACAGCACGAGGCAGGGAAGTAGCGTCAGAGCAAGGCTCGCATATACGGCGACCTTGTCTTGGAGGACTTCCTTCGGGTGGCGTGCGAATTCGACCAGTGCCAGCACAGCGAGTGCGGGGATGGTGAATTCAGCGACGACAAGGATTGATGACACCGTACGGAACTTATTGTACAGTGGCATGTAGTCGATGAAGAGGTCGGTGAGCCACATCATATTGTGACCCCACGCCAGCGCAATAGAGAGTGCCGTACCGGCAAGGAGCGCCCACTTCAGCGGTCCACGCACGATGAAGATACCGAGGAGGAAGAGGAAGAAGACGAAGGCACCGACATAGACGGGACCGGCCGTGAAGGGTTGATCACCCCAGTAGTGGTTCATCCCTCCGATGATCTGCTGGAATTCGGCAGGTACATCCTCCATATTTGCTGAGCCTTCGCTGAGTGCACCCGAAGCACCACCGTAGAGGTTGGGGATAAGGAGCGTGAAGGTCTCGCCCTTGCCGTAGCTCCAGGCGGTGATATATTCCTTGTCGAGGCCCTTAGTGGTAGCCTGTACTTGCTGTTGGTTGCCTTCGGTAGCTTCGGGCGTGAGTTCGCTACCACCACGGATCGTCTCCTGCCCATATTCATAGGTGTGATAGAGGTTTGAGCCGTTGATGCCGATAGCGATAGCACCTGCAAAGAGGGTGACGCAGGTGGCGATGATGAAGCGACGCAGAGCCTTCCCTCGCAGGGCTTCGACGAAGTAGCCGATGAGGAGGAAGACGATGAGGAAGGCGAAGTAATAGCTCATCTGCACGTGGTTCGATAGGATCTGAAGCGCCGCGAAGAGAGCTGTCATGGCACCACCGAGGAGGTAGCGCCCGCGATAGGTGTGTATGATCCCTGCGATCGTCGGCGGGATGAAGCAGAGAGTCATCAGCTTCCATATATGTCCTGCCGTGATGAGGATGATGAAGTAGCTGGAGAAGGTCCACATGATCGCCCCGAGCACCGATGGTAGGCGCTCCATACGCAGGGCACGCATGAAGAGGTAGAAGCCACCGAGCATGGCGAAGAGCAGCCAGCTATAGCCTGGTAGGAGCGTGAAGGGCCACTGCAGCGTGAGGACATCCTGTATCGTGCGGATGACGCCTACCGAGGGGTAGGAGGGTGCGATCTGATACATCGGCATCCCCCCGAAGAGGCTGTTGGTCCAGTAGGAGAAGCCTTCCCCCGTAGCCTCCATATGCTTGTAGACATCCGAAGCATTGCCGCTGGCACCAGCGACGTCCTGCTGGAAGAGCTCACGGCCCTCAAAGACAGCGGGTGCAAAGTAAGCTAACGCAAGGAATAGGAAGAAGATGACGACCCCGATCACAGGGACCGAAGAGCGGAGGTAGTGCGAGGTAGAGGAGGGAACTTTGGCTTCCACGTATGATCTAATTAATTACGAACCAAACAAACATATCTCGCCCCAAAGGTACTAAAAAGCCCCCATGCACCGTAAGTGATGCCCTGCTTAAAGGGCTTCTGAGCGGAGGATGCTAATGGCTCCTCATCGAAAGTCCCTGCGCATGGGCATGGACGACGATCTCGCGCAGCGCCTTCCAAGGGGAGGAAGGTGCCTTGACTGCGGTGCTATCTTAACTGAAACACCTCAGCTAACCAAGGAAACCAGCTTACGTGGGCGAAGTTTCTTCCTGAACTTCGTGCGCATTCATAAGGAAGATGCCAAGGAAACCAGCTGGAGTAGGCGAAGTTTCTTCTTGAAGTTCGTGCGCGTTCATAAGGAAGATACCGACGATTCTTAAGTAGCTTCGTGGCGATTTATACGTATTAATTCGAGAATTAATACGTATTATTTCGGCAATTAATACGTATAAATCCAAAGATTAATACGTATAAATTTGCAGGTTGATACGTATAAATGTGCGCATTCATACGGTTGATTTTTCAAAGTTAACCGTAGTTTCTGCCGCGAACTCAAGGAAGAAAGCACGCAAAGTCAAGTACCTTTTCTTACCGCCTTCAGTAGTTCCGTCCGTGCAGTAGCGATGGTGAGAGGATGGATCATATTCCGTTTGCTCCCTCGACTCGGCTGCTTTTTGCCGTGAAATAAGCCCCTTAGCTCGCTGAGCTCAATAGGTCCGAATAGGAAAGTCCGCCCCCTCAGACGCTGCACCACTGTCGTGGGTGCGCTGAGGGGGCGGACTTGCGATGGATAGCAAATAGAGGCGTGGCCTCTACGTGCGCCTTACTTTACGCCAAATTCCTTCTTGACCTGCTTGATCCAAGCGGTGAGGCGGGCATCGGTAAGCTCAGGCTGATTCGTGGGATCGACGATGAGGCCGACGAACTGATCACCGCACTCGGCGAGTGAATGCTCGTATTCGTAGCCTTCGCACGACGTGCGGCCGACGACTTCAGCACCCAGCTCTTCGAAGTATCTGGCGAGGATACCCACGCCATCAGCGAAGCTGACGGGGGTCTCTACCTGATTGCCGGGGCCGTAGATAGCTACGCGCTTGCCGGAGAAGTCAGCGTCCTCGATCTCGGGAAGGAATTCGTCCCAAGCCGAAGGCAGCTCGCCGTTGAAGTAGGTAGGCGTACCGAGGATGAGTGCATCGTGCTTCTCGACGTCAGCGAGATGCGCCGTGTCGATGTCTACATATTCGATCCCTTTCCCCCAGGCTGCAGCGATACGCTCTCCCAGCTCGGCGGTGTAGGCTGTGCTCTTGCTGTAGAGCAGTCCTATAGTCTTCATATTGTCGTTGCTTTTGGGGTTAGTATTCGATGAGCTCCTTAGCTGCGGCGTAGATCTTGTCTTCGCTGGGCAGGGTCGTCAGCTCAAAGCACTTGTGGAAGCCTACGGGCGTGGAGAGTGCCCCGACACGGAAGATGGGGGCATCCAGATCACGGAAGGCCTTCTTGGCGATCGAAGCCGCGAGCTCTGCACCGAAGCCACCGAAGACGCGGTCTTCGTGTACGATGAGCGCCTTGGACGTCTTGCGGATAGAGGCATAGACGGTCTCTTCGTCCCAGGGTACGAGCGAGCGAAGGTCGATGACTTCGATGCTCTTGCCGAGGTCTTTCTGGATGCGCTCAGCGACATTGAGAGCGAAGTGGAGCGTATTCCCGTAGGTGATGAGCGTAGCATCCGTCCCTTCGCGGCGGATACGTGCCTTGCCGAAAGGTACTTCGAAGTCTTCGGGGATGACCGAGGCAGACTCAGCACTATTGTACTGTGCCTTGGGCTCGAGGAAGACCGTGACACCGCGTGAGCGCATCGCCGTACGGAGAAGCCCTGCAGCGTCGTCCGAGAAGCAAGGATAAACTACGCGAGCACCAGGGAAGGTCGTCAGGACACCTTCGACACTCTGCGAGTGGTACAGACCACCCTGGATATAGCCACCCGTAGAGAGGCGGATGGTGATATTGGGAGAGTACTGCCCGTTGCTGCGCCAGAAGTCGTGCGTGGAGTTCACGAACTGCTCCATAGCAGGCCAGAAGTAGTCAGAGAACTCAGCCCCTTCGATGACGATACGGATCTTGTCGCTGAAGCGGCTCATACCGTTCGCCGTACCTACGATGTAGTCTTCTGCGATAGGAGCGTTGAAGATACGCTTGTTGCCGAACTCCTGAAGCATGCCCTTCGTCACGTTGAATACGCCGCCCTTATCCTTGTTAGCGACGTCCTGACCCCAGAGGAAGGTGTCGGGATTGTGACGGAACTCCTGCTTGAGGGTCTTGTTGATCGCCTGCACGAGCGTCAGCTGTTCGCCCGAACCATCGGGGATACCCGTGCCGTACTTGTCGCCAGGGTAAGCTTCGCCGATGACGTATTCCATGACCGTATCAGCCGTGGGATCTGGTGCCTTGAGCGCATTGCGGTTAGCGACCTTCAGCTCTTCGCGTGCTTCTGCTTCGATAGCCTGTAGCTCTTCTTCGGTGAAGCGCTGGTAGCGCAGGAGCATACGGCGGAACTTAGGCAGCGGGTCTGCTGCCTGAGCGCGCTGCAGCTCTTCTTCGCTGCGGTAGAGCGTGTGCTTATCCGAGTTGGAGTGTGCGCCGATACGTACGCAGTCTGCCGTGACGACGACAGGCGTGCGGTGCTTGACAGCGTACTCACGTGCAGCCTCCATGGTGTTCATGGAGTCAAAGACGTCCTTACCATTACAGAAGAGGACCTTGAGATGGCGGATGCCAGCGTAGTTCTGCCCGACGCGCGGGTTAGCCGTCTGCTCGTGCGTAGGCACGGAGATACCATAGCCATTGCCCTGCAGGACGAAGATGACTGGGAGGCGCTCACGTGCTGCACCATTGATCGCTTCGAAGACGTAGCCTTCGGAAGCGGAGGATTCCCCGTGCGAAGCGATAGCCACACCGTCTACGCCATAGTAGTCGAGAGCACGTGCCAGACCTACAGCCTGAGAGTCATGCGCAGCGACGCAGGAGGAGATGTTGTGGATACCCCATTCGACCTTAGCGTAGTGGTCAGACATGTGTCGGCCACCACTCGTGGGGTCAGTAGCCTTGGAGATACCGTTGAGGATCATCTCCTCGACCGTCATACCAGCCGACAGGGCTGCCAGCAGGTCACGGTAGTAGAGGAAGAGATGGTCCTTGCCTCGCTGGAAGATCTGTCCGATAGCGAGCTGGATACCATCGTGGCCAGCGTTGGAGGCATGGAACTGCCACCCGATAGACTGTAGCAGGTAGCTGGGCGCCTTTTCATCAAGGCAGCGGCCGAGGTAGAGGAGGTAGTACCAGCGACGAAGGGTCTCCTTGTCGGTGGTCTTGATACCATATATCTTCTTTACTGAGCTCATGGTTATGCGTTGTTAGTCTTCCATTCTTCGAGGTAGCGTGCTACAGCCTGTAGGAAGGCGCCGCCGAGCATACCATCGATGATACGGTGGTCATAGGAGAAGGAGAGATAGATCTTGTGGCGGACGGCGATGACGTCACCAGCAGGTGTCTCGAGGATCGTGGGTTCCTTTTCGATAGCCCCGATACCGAGGATAGCGGACTCAGGCTGGTTGATGATCGGCGTACCGAAGAGCGTGCCCGAAGAGCCGTAGTTCGAGATTGTGAACGTGCCGCCGGACATTTCGTCTGGCGTGAGCTGGCCCTTGCGGCTCTTGTCTGCAAGGCGAG
>ERZ1674203.89-NODE-89-length-22578-cov-9.793500_pt1 | contig 22578 bp, 14 predicted proteins | sample MGYA00581297_ERZ1674203 | MGnify/ENA primary metagenome ERZ1674203 (study PRJEB41354, sample SAMEA4873349) | human saliva metagenome | biome: human-associated habitat [ENVO:00009003]; feature: mouth environment [ENVO:08000002]; material: saliva material... | reverse complement strand
TCTCGCGAAACACGGGGGATTTTGCGCAAAAGTTGTCCGTTTTAGTTTGTCGGTTGGGCACTTTCGCTCAGCCACTCGGCGGCCTCGTAATGGCCGGCGGCAGCCGCACGTTCGATCAGCGCACGACCGGCGACGGGATCGGCAGCCGTGCCGCGACCTTCGCACAAGCACAGCCCATACCAGAAGAGTCCATCGGGAAAGTCCTGCGCCGCCGACGCCCGCAAGTGACGAAGGGCGAGCACCTCGTCGAGAGGCAAATGCCGGCCGAAGAGATGGCACCAGCCCACCACACTCTCGGCCAGCGCGTCGTGCGCTGCTGCGGCGCGGTGCAGCAGGCGGAGCGCAAGGGCGAGGGTTTCGGCATCGGGATCGTGAGTGAGCAACACACAACCGGCGTTGGCCAAGAAGCGAGCATCGGGCTGCTCGGCCGTGGGAGCAAGGTAGATCATAAGGGCTATAGGTGATTTTAAGAAAAAGGGAGCACGCCAATGCGGCACTGCAGCACAGCGAAAAAGGACTTTCAGGGCAATCGACCAAAACGCGCGTATTTCCGGCAAATGGCCGACATGCGCGAAAATAAAGGAGAAGGATTATGTTTAACTCAACCGCCGTCTTTTGCCCCCCGCAGCCCCTTTTGTGAGCGAAGACGAAAAAAAACGACCGCAGCGCGTGGGCTGCGGTCGTGTTCGTTTATCGGCCGAGCCAGCGCTCGGGATTGAGTTTTTGCGTCTCGTGACGCAGTTGAAAATGCAGGGTGTAGCGTCCGGAAGCATCGCGGGCAATCGTTCCGATCGATTGGCGGGCTTTGACGTGCTGTCCCGTTTGCACCGACACACTGGCCAGGTTGCAATAGACCGAAATGTACGATCCGTGACGAATGAGCACGTTCTTGAGTCCTCCCACCGAGAAAACGGCGGTGACATGACCTTCGTAGACGGCACGCGCCTGAGCCGGCGAAGCACAAGTGAGGTTCACCCCCTTGTTGTCGAGCGTCACGCCGCGCAGCCCCGACACATTGTACGAGCCATAGCGGCTCGAAACGGTGTAGGCGCCGCTCACCGGTACGGGCAATCGGCCTTGGTTGGCTGAGAACTTGCCGGCCAGTTTGCGGTCATCGCCGGCCGTGGGCGAAGCATAGTGCACTTCGGGCTGCGACTTGGCTTTTTCGGCCGTTCGGGTCTTATTTTCTGCCGTATGTTTCTGATCGTTTGCCCGTTTGGCGCGAGCTGCCTCTTCTTTGGCGCGGGCTTCTTCGCGCGCTTGGGCTTCGCGCGCGGCCTTGGCGGCAGCGGCGGCCCGCTCTTGCGCGGCCTTGGCTTCGCCGCGCTTACGGGCTTCTTCGGCTTTTCGACGCGCTTCCTCGGCCTTGCGGCGGGCCTCTTCTGCACGACGACGAGCTTCCTCCGCTTTGCGCTTGGTTTCCTCGGCTTTGCGACGCGCCTCGGCTTCGGCACGACGGGCGGTCTCGAGGGCTTTGCGCTTTTCTTCGGCCGCACGGCGACGGGATTCCTCCGCACGGCGCCTTTCTTCTTCGGCGCGCTGGCGGCGGGCCTCTTCTTCGCGGCGGCGCTGTTCGGCCTTGCGAATTTCTTCTTGAATGAGGCGGTCGATCTGGTTGTTGAGGGCGGCGTGGCGTGCCTGTTGCGCGGCGATAGTAGCCTGCAACTCGCGCTGTTGGCGGCTCAGGTCGTCGACCACACGCTGTTGTTCACGCTGTTGTCCCTCGAGTTTGGTCTGTTGCTCGCGCCCTCGGGCGAGGAGCGTGCTTTTGGTATTGCGTTCGCTCGACAGTTGCTCACGTTTGCCGCGAATCACGGCTTCGCGCTCGGCAATGGCCAGTCCCTGCGCACGCTGGTAGCGCGTATATTCTTGGGCATAGCGTATGCGGCGATACATCTCGTGAAAGTTGCGCGCCGAGAAGACGAACATCAACTTGTTTTGTGTGAATCGATTGCGATACATGAAGACGATGCCGCGCGCATAGCGGCGACGGCATTCGTTGAGTTCGCGTTCGAGGGTTTGCAACTCCGACTCGTGTCGGCCGATGCTGCGGTTGAGGGTGTCGAGGTCGTGGCGAATGCCGCTGACCACGCGCTGTTGGTCAGAGATTTGACCGTTGATGGTCTGCAAGTGGGCGAGTCCCGACGAGACGTTCTGCCGCGTGGTCGAGAGTTTACGCGAGTTCTCGTTCATCTCTCGCTGCAGATCGGCTTTTTCGCTCTGCAACTTGCGGATGCCGGCCGTGTTGGGGGCGGTAGTCTTCGCCTTGTCTTGGCGAGGCTCGGGGCGGCGGCGGTCGTTCGCCGACTTTTTGCCCTTATCGCCGCTGTTTGCGGAGGCGTGTCCGGCATTTTTCGACGACGAGGTGCTTTTCTGCGCGGAAGCAGCGGATTTGGACGTGGTTTTCTCTGTCTTCTTTTTCCGTTCGTCGCCGTTGCGACGAGCCACGTCGGCCTTTTGCCCCGCAGCCACCGCAACAGACGGCACACCGAAGGCAAAAAACAGCAAGAAGACGAGCAACGAAAGGAAGAAATGACGCATGGGGGTGAAAAAATTATTTGACCATTTTGATCATACGAGCCAATACGCTCGAATCCATGGGCTGATAGTTGTCGGGAATGCGGGTGTTGGCCGACCAATCATAGCGGAGTTTCACCTGAGAGAGGGCCAGATTGAGGCGCAAATCGCGATCGAGCACCTGCACGAGGAGTTGGGTGAGGCGCGCCACGGGGTATCCGTGCACATTCACGGTGTTGGTGCGGCGCACATTGAGGTTGACGTGCAGGAGATCGGCCACCATGAGTTCGGTTTCTTCGCGATTTTTGCGCTGATCGTTCCAAAAGAAACGCTGTACCACGGCGAAGGTCAAGGGACGATCGAGTCGGAAAGCCTCTTGCAGTTCGGCATAAGTGGCGCGGAGATAGCGCTTGTTGATGCGGTCGAAGACGAAAATACTGTCGGGCGTGCACACCAATCGAGCGCCTTCGATGCCGAATTTGGTGAGCGAAAGCTGGACAACAGCATCGCGGCGCATGCGCAACGTGCCGCCGATGCCTTTGTTGGACTCGGCCAAGTCGACATCGGCCGAAACTTTGGCTACCACCGACAGCGGTTCGTCGGGACGATAGGCATCACCGCCGCGCAAAGAACCGCAGGCGGTGAAGAGCACGAGCAAAGGCAGGGAAAGGAGAAAAAAGAGCTGTTTCATCACAGACAGAATTGAGACAACGGGGGCGAAAAGGGACGGAGAGGCCGAGCGTTTCGCCCCGCTGTGTGGAACAAAATGGGGGACTTTCGTCGCACCGAGGGGAGAAAGGCGTCAGCTGCGGCGATGTTTGAGTTTGCGATAGAGGCGTTTGTTGAGCGCGGCGTCGTCGGAAAATTGCAACGCGCGCTTCCAATAGTCGACCGCTTCCTTGCGGCGGCCGAGTGCCGCGTAGATGTCGCCGGCACGGTCGTAGTATCCGGCCGTGGTGGCGTCGGGTGCGGTGAGTTTTTCGGAGTTTTCAATCACATTGATCACTTCGTCCATCTGCACCTGCGCGGCTTTGTACTTGCGGTTGCGGTAGAGCGTCCACGCATACGTGTCGATGTAGGAAATTTCGGAGGGGGAAATTTCGACAGCGCGCTGCGCCATGCGCAAAGCTGCGTGCAATCGCTGTCCGGCTACGGCCAAATGATAGGCATAGTTGTTGAGACATTCGACATTGTCGCGGTCATAGATCAACGCGGTGTCGTAAGCGGCGAAGGCTTCTCGGAGATGTCCGCGCCCCTGTTGGGCATCGCCGATCGCGGTATAGACGGTAGACACGAGGGTGCTGTCGCTTTCGGGCGTGACGTGGGGCAACGCAGCGTGGAAAAGGGCAATGGCCTCGGCGGAGTGCCCCATGGTGAGGCGCGCCAAGCCACCGAAATAATAGAACGTGAGGTCTTCGGGGTGCAAACGTCGGCCGGCGGCACTGATGCTATCGGCTTCATCGACACGATTGTTGAGCAAAGCGGAGCGCAACACCTGCCATCGGGCTTCGCGGTTGGTGGAATCGGCTTCAAGAAGGGCGCGTGCCGGCGCGGCGAGGGAGTCTTTCGGCAGTTTGGCGGCATGCACGAAATCAGACACCACTTCCGGCATCGGATAGGAGCCGCCGGGCAGCGAAATGGCCTCAACGCCGTGGCGATAGAGGAGATATTTGTCGTATTGTCCCGCCTCGACCGCACGCGACATGCTCTCGAAAATCGCCACTTTCTGCCGCGGTAGGACTTCTGTTGAGCGCATCACGGCGGTGAACTGCCGCTCAAATTGCACGCGATCGCGCTTGGTTTCGTAGTAAGCCAAGAGCGAAATGAGCGCGCCCCCGTGACCGGGATGCGCTTCGAGCACGTTTTGAATGATATGGTAGCCTTCGTCGGGCCGACCGGTGCGCACATACAGGTCGGCCATTTCGAGGCGATAGTTCAAATTGTCGGGATGTGCTGCGCAAAAGGCGCGCATGGTCTCATAAGCCTGTTCGTGTTTGCCGAGCGCTATTAGGAATTTCACACGCTGCCCCACAGTAGACTGATCACGTTCAGCCACTTTTTCGTAACGATCGAGGGTGTAAAGTGCGGCTTCGGGGTCGTTGGCGTAGTCATAAATGGAGACCAACGAAGCGAGATCTTCGGACTTTTCGTTGCGCGCTGTGATCATTTCGAACAAACGCGCGGCGCGCACCCACTTTCCGCGGGAGATCCAATGCGCAGCCAGCGTGCGGAGATAAAATTCGTTGGAGGGCTCGAGCTGCGTGGCGCGGACTAATTGCTGCGTGGCGCGTTCTTCGAGCGTACTGTCGGGTTCCATGTCGGAATCGAGCACCAACATCGACTGTTGGTAGAGGGCTTCGGCATCGTTGGGGTTGATTTCCAACGCACAGTTGAGCAGATCGAACGCCGCCGCGGTCGAATCCTTGTATTTCAGGCGGAGTGCTTCGAGATAGATGCTGTCGAACGTACGCCGCTCGCGCACATTCAGCAGATTTCGGGCACGCGTGGTGCCTTCCATGAGCAGTTCGGGCGTAATGTCGGGATAGCGTGAGCCACAGCCGACACAAATGCCGACCACTGCCGACATCGCGCACACTGCACACAGGAAGTATAAGGAGAAAGTTCTCCGCAAAAACAAAAAAAGAAAGCGTGTTGTCATTTCGTTCCGGAATGTCCGTAACCACCGGCGCCGCGTTCTGTGTCATCGAGGGCTTCAACGGGCTGCCAGTCCACCGTTTCGTGTCGCGCCACCACGAGTTGCGCCACGCGCTCGCCGTCTTGCACGACAAAGGGCTCCTGTCCGTGGTTGATGAGCAGGACTTTCAGCTCTCCGCGGTAGTCGGCGTCGATCGTTCCCGGCGAGTTGAGCACCGTTATGCCATGGCGCAAGGCCAAACCCGAGCGCGGACGCACTTGCCCTTCGCAGCCTTCGGGCAAAGCTATCGACAAACCGGTGGGAACCAGCGCGCGTTCGCCCGGTGCCAGCGTGAGTGGCGCCTCCAAATTGGCGCGAAGATCCAAACCGGCGCTCAACGGTGTGGCGGCAACGGGGAGGGGATGATGCGAACGATTGATGATGCGAATTTGCATAACGGGAAAACTAAACGGTTGGTGAGCAAAAATACAGAAAAATACGCAGATAGCGCCGTTGCGTGCTTGGCTTTTTTCTGAAAACCACTACATTTGCATTTATGAATTGGCACAATCTCATCTCTTCGCGCCGTTTGGGCAAGGAAGATCGCGACAAGCATCCTGCAGAACAGCGCACTGAATTCCAACGCGACTACGATCGTCTCATCTTTTCTTCGCCCTTTCGGCGCATGCAAAACAAGACTCAGGTGTTTCCCCTCCCGGGTAGCATTTTTGTCCACAACCGCCTGACGCACTCGCTCGAGGTGTCGAGCGTAGGCCGCTCATTGGGCGCCGATGTGGCGCGGGCTTTGGAAGGACGCCACGACGCCGCCGACACAGCCGCCCTCGAAAGCATCAGCGCCATCGTGTCTGCCGCGTGTTTGGCGCACGATATGGGCAATCCTCCCTTCGGTCACTCCGGCGAAGAGGCCATTTGTTCCTTCTTCTCCGAGGGCGCAGGACAGCAATACCGCGAGTTCCTCCCCGAATCCACGTGGAATGACATCACCCACTTCGACGGTAACGCCAATACCTTCCGTTTGCTCACGCATCGCTTCAACGGTCGGCGAAAAGGCGGCTTCGTCATGACGTATTCCACCCTCGCTTCGGTGGTCAAGTACCCCTTTTCGGCCGCACTGGCGGGGAATAAGCCGAAAATGGGCTTCTTCACGCCCGAACGCGACACCTTTCTCACGATTTTCGACACCCTTGGCATCCCCGCCCTCGAAAATGAGGGCGATCGCATCCGCTATGCGCGCCATCCGCTGGTGTATCTCGTCGAAGCCGCCGACGATATTTGCTACGAGATCATGGACATCGAAGACGCGCACAAGCTGCGCCTGCTCTCCACTGGCGAAACCATCGAACTTTATCTCGGCTTTTTCGACGAAACCGAGCGCGAACAACTGCGCCGCTCCTATCCTGAGGACACCGATGCGGGCGATCAGATCAAATTCCTCCGTTCGTGCGTGATCAACGCCCTCGAACGAGCCTGCGTGCAAGTATTTGTCGAGAACGAAGCGGCCATTTTGAGCGGCACCTTCACGGGTTCGCTCATTCGCCACCTGCCCGAACGCCTGAAAACGGCCTACGAAAACTGCGCAGCGGTGGCGCACAAACGCATTTATCTCTCTAAAGAAGTCGTAGACATCGAACTTTCGGGTTTCCACATCATCTATACGCTGCTCGAACTCATGTGCGAAGCGGTGATCAGTCCCGAGAAAAAATACTCACAACTGCTGTTGAAACAAGTTTCGTCGCAATATGAACTTCAATCCGACGACCTTTCCACGCGTTTCATGGCCGTTCTCGACTACCTTTCGGGCATGACCGACGTGTTTGCCCTCGATCTCTATCGGAAAATCAACGGCCAGCAGCTCCCGATGGTCTGATTCGCCGGCACTTCTCCGCATTTTCTGGGCGCGCCTCCCCACGGTGGCGCGCCCTTTTCTCCTTTTTCCCCACCAACCACCCAACTTTATGCCCCAACTTCGTCTTCGCCTCCTCTCGCTTCTCTGTTTGTGCTCCGCGGTCAGCACAAGTTGGGGAAAAATCACCCACTTGCTGCCCCGTCCCCACGCAGTGGTGCGCACCAAAGGTCATTTTTCGCTCGCCCGCCCCGTCTTGCTCGACGATCCCACCCACTGTGCGCAACTCGCTGCGGTGTTCGCAGCAATGCGGTGCCCCTTTTCCGAAAAAGCCCAAGCCGCGGTGCGCGTTCGCCTCGATTCCACGCTCGACACCTTCGACTATCCGCTCGAAGGCTTCCCTTCAGAAGGCTACAGGCTGCGCATTTCGCCCCAAAGCATCGACATCACCGCCGCCACGCCCGTCGGTGTGATTCGCGCCGCACAGACTTTGCGCCAACTCGCGCAAGGTAGCGCCACACCACGGCTCGAATGCCTCACGATCACCGACTTTCCCGCCTTCAAAGTCCGCGGTTTCATGCACGACGTCGGGCGCTCTTTTATCCCGATCGACGACCTTCGCCGACAAATCGACCTCTTGTCGCGCTTCAAAGTCAACGTCTTTCATTGGCACCTCACGGAAAACCAAGCGTGGCGCCTTGAGATCAAAGCCTTTCCGCAACTGACTTCCGCCGCCTCCATGACGCGTTTCGCCGGACGGTACTACACGCAAGCCGAAGCCCGCGCCCTCGAAGCCTACGCCCGTGAGCGCGGTGTGACCATTATCCCCGAGATCGACATGCCCGGCCACAGCGAAGCCTTCGTCCGCGCCATGGGTTTCGACATGCAATCGGCGCAGGGTGTCGCCGCCCTCCACACCATACTCGAGGAAGTGGCCACCATTTTCCCCCATGCCCCCTACCTTCACATCGGCGCCGACGAGAAGCGCATCACCTATCCCGACTTTTTGCCGCAAATGATCGCCAAAGTCCACGCTTTGGGGCGCAAAGTCGTGGTTTGGAACCCCATTCAAGGCGTAGATCTCTCCACCCTTGACATCGATATGACGCAGATGTGGAGCACCGCCGGACGAAAAATCGCCGGAAAACCCAACATCGATTGCCGCTACAACTACACCAACCACTTCGATGTCTTCGCCGATCTCGTCGGCATCTACAAGAGCAACATCTATTATGCGCCGCGCGGCAACGCCGAGTTGGCCGGTACGATTTCGTGCTTGTGGAACGACCGCCAACTCTCCGACGCCTCGGCCATTCTGCAGCAGAACAATTTCTACGCCAACGTCCTCGCTTCGGCCGAACGCGGTTGGATCGGCGGCGGAGAAGCCTACATCGAGCAGGGCGGCGTCGCGCTTCCCAACGCCGGTGCGGAGTTCGAAGCGTTTCGCGACTGGGAACGCCGTTTTCTCTTCCACAAGTCCACCACCCTCGCCGCAGAACCGGTGCCCTACGTCCGACAAACCAACGTCGTGTGGCGCATCACCGATCCCTTCCCCAACGGCGGCGACCCGCAACTTGCCCTCCCGCCCGAAACCGAAGGGCTGAAAACCACCTACACCCTCGGCGGTCGCACCTACGCCACCCACCGAGTCACCGGCGCCGGCCTCTACTTGCGGCACACTTGGGGGCAGATTGTCCCCTCCCTCTTCGCCGATGCACAACCCCACTCCACAGCCTACGCCTGGACCTACGTCTATTCGCCGCGCCCACAAGCCGCCGGCGCGCTTATCGAGGGCTACAATTACAGTCGTTCTGAACGCGATTTAGCCCCACCCTCCGGAAGTTGGGATCGTATGGGCACACAAATTTGGCTCAACGACAGCCTCATCGCGCCGCCGCGCTTCGACAATAGCGGCAAAACACTAGTGAGCCACGAAGATCTCCTCCTCAACGAAAATTTCACCGGCCGTGCGCCGCAAAAAGTCTGGCTCCGCGCGGGCTGGAACAAGGTGTTGCTCAAACTCCCCTTCCAACCCGACGGCGGAACGCGGCTGAAAAAGTGGATGTTCACCTTTGTGCTCACCGATCTCACTGGGCGGCAAGCCCTCGACGGACTGATTTACTCGCCCGAGCGCGTCCTTCCTTCCGCTCCCTCCCGCACTTCGCGCCGCTGATCGTCCACCGCGCCTTTCGCTCTGCGTCAAAACAAAAACCACAGCGTGCCTTTCGTCCACCACTTCACCACCGGCCGCAAAAAGCCCCCTGCTCGTGCTGAGCAGGGGGCTTTTTCCGTCAAAAAAATGAAGAGTTGTGGGCTTATTCCGCCGTGTTTTCGCCCAAGCCGAAGCGTTCCGAGACGAAACGGGCGATGAAATCGGTCGTACCATCGGCGCCGAGCACCGAAGAGTTAACGCAGAGGTCGTAGGTTTCGGCCGTGCCCCACGTACCGAGGGAGTAGAAATTATAGTAAGTGGCGCGCTCCTCGTCGGCCTCTTCGAGAATGCGACGCGCCGACTTCGCGTCGATGCCGCGACGGCGCATCATTTCCTGCACGCGCTCCGACATCGAGGCGGTGATGAACACGTTGATATGGTTCGGGTGGTGGCGCAGGATGTAGTCGGCCACACGTCCGATGACCACACAGGAGCGTTCGGCCGCCACCTTCTGGATGACGCGGCTCTGGATGGTGAAAAGATTCTCGTCGCTGAGCTGATTGTCGTAGAAACTGCCCCCGCCGCCGAAAAAGGGCTGCACCACCTGCGCGATGGAGTGGAGAAAACCTTTCCGCTCGTCGCTTCGCTCGAACACGCCCGTGCCGAGTCCACTCTCCTGCGCGGCGAGCGAGAGAATTTCTTTGTCGTAATAAGCAATGCCAAAGCGTTCGGCGAGACGCTTGCCGATTTGTCGGCCGCCGCTTCCGAGCTGGCGACCCACGGTGATGACGAAGGGAGAGGTCATAGGGAGGAAAAGAAGAAAAAAAGTGAGCGAAGAGAAGAGCGTCCGCACTCAGGCGGCGGAACGTCGGAGTTGACGGAGTTGGACGACGAGCATCGTGCCTGAAAGGAGGGCGGCGGCGCCGTCGGCGATGGGAATGGAAAGCCACACCCCGTCACTCGGGCTGAGCCACCCCTCGGCCAAATGAGGAAGAAGGAGAATGCCGGGCACGAGGAAGAGGAGTTGGCGCGTGAGCGAGAGGAGAATGCTCTTGCCGGGCATACCAATGCTCTGGAAGAAGGCCGTCGACACGATTTGCATGCCGACCACGGGCCAAAAGAGGGAGACGATTTTGAGTCCCTGCGCCGATGCCGCGATGAGGGAGGCGTCTTTGGCAAAGAGCGACACGAGCTGCACGGGGAAGAGGTGGCTCGCCGCAAAACCCAAGGTGGTGATCACGGTGGCCACCACAAGGGTGTATTTCACCACGGAAACCAAGCGGTCGAACTTGCGCGCGCCGTAGTTGTAGCCCGCAATGGGGAGCATGCCTTGGTCGAGTCCCATGACGACGAAGCCGATGAACATGGCCAAACGGTTGCAAATGCCGTAAGCCCCCACGGCGGTGTCGCCGCCATAGCGCTGCATGGAGTACATGAGCAGGCTACTGATGAGCGAGGAGCACGAGTTGACGAGAAACTGGGGCAGTCCGATGACGATGGCCTCGCGCATGATGCGGCGGTCGGGACGAAAGATGTCGCGGCGGAAGCGAATCATGTCGCCGGGGCGCGTGAAGAGGTAGATTTGCCACAGGAGCATCGACGATTGCGCGATGAGTGTCGACCACGCCGCGCCCTTGATGCCCCAACCCAGCACCATGACGAAGAGCCAGGCGAGGACGGCGTTGATGAGCACGCTGCCGAAGGTGGAATACATGGCCAACTTCGGCCGATTGGTGCTGCGGAGCTGCGCATTGAGGCCGTAGTAGAGGTGGGTCACAACGTTGCCGCAGAGCAAGATGCTCATGTAGTCGTGGGCATAGGGCAGGGTGTTGTCGCTCGCGCCGAAGAGGCGGAGGATGGGGCTGAGGGTGCTGAGCAAAACGACCCCGAGGGTGAAGCCCATCACCACGTTGAGGATCACAACATTGCCCAAAATGCGGCGCGCCGCTTCGTAATCTTTCTGTCCGAGACGGATGCTCATCAGCGTAGAGCCGCCGACGCCGACCATCGCGCCGAAGGCGGCGGTGAGCGCCATGAGGGGGTTGGTAAGCGCCAAGCCGGCAATGGCAAATTTGCCCACGCTCTGGCCGATGAAGATGGCGTCGACAATGTTGTAGAGCGAAGAAGCCACCATCGCAATGATGGCGGGCAGGGAATATTGGAGCAGAAGCGCGCCGACCGGGCGCTCTCCGAGTTCAGTGAAGTGGTTCTGTTGTGCCATGGGCGCGTGTTGTGCTGTGGCGCCCCGCTCTGCGGGCGCACCTTGTGCGTGCAAATGTACGAAGAAATGCGGGCGCTCGTGCAGAAGAGGGGGCGTTTTTTGCGCAGTCTTTGCCCTGTGCGACGAATCTGCACAGTGGGCTGAAAAAAGTGGGGAGTTTTCGACCAAAAACGGACTTCTTTTGTGCGAAACAAGGGGACTTTCGTCGGAAAACAGTCTACTTTTTTTGCGCGCCTCACGCCGAGTCAACCTTCGTTGCCCGGGGGCGGCCGCTTCGTTGGGAAGTGGCGGGGGAAACGGCGGAATATTGCGGCGAGCGAAGGCAAAAAAATCCCCGTCTTCGCCGAGGCGAGGACGGGGAGTGCGGCCGCAAAACGACCGAGAGTAAGAAGATCAAAGGGCTTTGTAGCTGTCTTTGACGTATTCGAATTGGCCTTTGCCCACGACCTTGAACTTCATTTCATAGGTCTTCGTGGCATTGCCGTCGTAAACACCGAAGCGGAGTGTATAGAACACCTCGACTGGAGGCGCCGGAACAGCTTCGGGGTTCAGCTTCTTGAGGGCGGCACCGAGCGTTTGCTGCAAGCGTTCGATCATTTTGGCCGTGATTTCGGCATCGCTCATCGAGGCGTATTCCTTGGCATACTGCTTACGTGCTTGGGCGGGGCGGAGATCTACACTACAATGGTAAGCCGAGAGTCCGGAATAGTACTCGTTGGTGCCATACGTCGTCACATAACCGGTACCGGCGGCCACACCGAGGGGCGCGTCGACGTGTTCCTTCACCCAGTCCACACCGGCTTGCATATAGGCCACAGTGAGGGGATTGCCCTTCTCGGCTTTGAGCTCGATGACGGAGGATGGGTCGTACTCCCACTTGGCATTCTTGCGCACGAACTGGTCTTTGCCGGGCGTCTCGTCGATGGTTTGGTTGCCCACCACGACATTGTCGAGTTGCACGGCGGTGGTTGCGCCGGTCTTGCCGTTGCCGTCATAGCGGAAGGCGAGGCCGATGTTTTTGCCGGCGTACTTGGAGAGATCGAGGTTCATGGCTTGCTTGAACGTGCCATACTTTTGACCGGCGGCGGGGACTTCGATCTTCACCTTCGCGGTGAGGTTTTCGCTCAGGTGGTGCTCGATGGACGCGTTGTTCATATTGTCGTCGACAACGAAGACACTGAGACGACCGCCCTCGGCTTTGTAGTATCCGTAGAGCGCATCGAAGGTGAGGTGCGAGCCCTTCGTCACGGTGAAGTGGGGCGAGAGGAGATAGGTTTGCGTGGAGTCGGGCTGTTTGTCGGCCGATGCCTGCACATAGTGGTTATTGTTGTAGAAGCCAGTGCTCCATGCGGCCTTGTCACCGCCGAGGGCGGTGAGCGTCGTCCAGCCTTTCACGACAGCGGGCTGGATTTTCTGGTCGCCGATGCCTTCAAAATTTTCCTTGAAGTCGAGCGTGCCTTTCACTTCGCGGCGATTGTAGTTGATCACCACGGCGCTGTTGTCGTCGGCGGTGAACCATTTCTCCGCGAGGAAGGCGGGGAGGAATTTGATCGCGGTGACGGTTTCGGTGAACTGCTGGGTTTTGGCCAATGCCTTAAGTGCGGCGCTGTCGGCCTTGGTGGTGCAGAGCGCGAGGTTGGCTTTGTTCTCGGCAATGGCCTTGTAGTCGGCGGCAGTGAGGGTGTATTCGATCTTTTTGACGTCGGTGGGCTGCGGACCCTTGACCAATCCGTCGAATTGCTCGTTGTAATCGCAGCTTGCGGTGAACAATGCCGCAGCGGCGAGGGCGAGATATGCAGAATATTTCATTGTGATCAAGAAAAAAGGGGGATGCGCTGTACCGCCGGCGCGGTGTGCGTTGCGGCACAGCGCTTCCGGCGATTAGAAATTGACTTTGAGCTTAACAGACATCTGACGTCCGAAACCGTAGAACACGCGATGCGCGGTGTTCCAGTCGTGTCCCGGGCCGTCGTAGGCCTGACTGATGTATTCCTGGTCGAGGAGATTCTCGACGTTGCCGGAAAGTGTGGTTTTGTAGCCACCCATTTGGAAAGTGTAGCCGGCCGAGAGATCCACCAAGCCATAGGCGGGCACCTTCCAGGGCGTTTGGAACGTCTTCACGCCGTCGAGGCTGATATCGTTGGCCGTTACGGCATAGTCGGCGTAGTAGTTGGAGAAATACTTCCAATCTAATCCGATACGGAGGCCTTCCATGGGATAGACATTGAAGCCCAAACCGGCGGTAAGTTGCGCCGATCCGCCTTCTTTCACGTCCTTCTGGTTGAAACGCATGCGGGCGTGGTCGGCACCTTGGCTCTGTTCGAGCGGATGTCCGAACTTATCGATGGGTTGTCCTGCAGAATTGTAGAAATAGCCCACGGGGTCGTTCGTCCAACGCCAGTTGCCGACCGAAAGCATACCGCGGAGCGAGAACCACTTGGCGGGTTTGTAGCTCAAGTCGACTTCCACGCCTTCGTGGATGGAGTTTACGCCCTGCATGTTGATCCATGTGCGCTCAACATTGCCGTCTACGGGAATTTCCGTCATCTTGGCCATCGTCTTGTCCTTCCATTCTGTGTGATAGACGTTGACGTTGGCGGTGAAAGCGGCGGTGTGGTAAGAATAACCAAGCTCACCGGAGAAGATTTTCTCGTTCACTGCGTCGGGATTCACTTGATTCGACACCTGCGGTGCGAGGAATACGCCGCCGGAGAAGAAGGGTGCGCGCGAAATGTAGCCGATGTTTCCGAAAACGTTGTGCTGTCCGCCCCAAGCGTCGAAGTGGGGGAACTTATAGTTGACACCTCCTTTGACGGTGAAGCCGATTTTGTTCACCTTCTCGCTTTCGGCGTGCGCAGCATCGTAGTAAAAACGGTCTTTACGCCACTGTGTTGTGTTATTCAAGGAGCCTGCTACAAACGCGGTGAGGTTGTTGAAGTCATACTCGGCTTGTCCGAACACACCCGACTGGGCAACGAAACCATCGTAGTCGCGCTGCACAACGTCGCCCACGGAGAGTTTCTTATTGATGAAGGCGTTGGTGCCCGCACCGGCGAAGTTTTCGGGCTTCACGTTCTTGCGATAGCGGTCAATGTAGTAAGCGCCGTCGTAAAGGTCGGTGATTTCGTTGGTGTGCGTGCCCACATAGTAACGCAGGTCGAGACCTCCGTAGAGATTGAAGCGGTCATTGATCTCTTTGGTGTAGGTCGACACGAGTCCCACCCACTTGTGGAGGTTTTTGCCCATGCTCATCACCATTTTCGATCCGCTTTCGCTCGCAGCGTTCATCTCTTGGATCTTGCCATAGGCGAAAGTGCCGTCGGCATTGCGGAACTGTGTGGAGAGAATGCCGTTGTTCGAGCCGTACCATCCGGAGCTGTACTCCTGCGTGCCCTGTCCGCCCTCACCGCCACCGAAGCCGAGCGAGAGATAAGCCACGGTGTTCAACGACGAAGTACGGTCGATCTGCCAGAGGTGCTGGAGTTGGAGCTGGGGCTTGTGGTAAACATTCTGTTGTGAGTGGCGAATCTGTCCGTAACGGTCATAACCGTAGGTGGCGTTGTAGCGATATTGCTCGCCGGGACGCATATATTTACCCACTTCCTGCCAACCTTGCACGGTGAGTCCGTCGTAGTTGGAACGCTTGTTGTGCACTTGCGGTGCACCGAAGGCGGTGAAGGTGAGCAAATGGTTCTTGCTCAATTCCTTAGAAACAGACAAGAAGTAATTCCACGCACGGAAATCGGTGCCTTGGATATAGCCGTCGCCCCAAGTTTTGCCGCCCATAACGGTCAAAGCCCAGCCGTCGGCGGTGCGACCCGTGGAGAGAGAGAAAGCGAGTTTGTTGTATCCGTCATTACCCAAGCCGTAGGTGAAAGCACCTCCCTTGCGGGCGTCGGTAGTCTTGGTGACGATGTTGATCGATCCGCCGACTGAGGGCGTCGACACCTTGGCTGCGCCCAAACCGCGCTGGGTTTGGATGCTCGAAGCCACATCGGTGAGGCCGGCCCAGTTGGACCAGTACACACCACCCCACTCCATGTCGTTCATCGAGACGCCGTTGACGAGCACCGCCACGTTTTCGCTCTTGAAGCCGCGCATGTTCACTTTCGTGTCGCCATAGCCACCGCCTTCGCGCATAATATATACGCCGGGCGTGGTTTCGAGCACCTTGGGCAGGTCGGCTGTGCCGACGCGTTCCTCAATGGCGATGGCGCCGAGGGTGGTTAACGCCACAGGCGTCTTGCGTGCCACGGCACGGGTGGTCACCACGGCATCCTTCAGCGCGATGGATGCGCTGGCCATGGGGATAAATCCGAAATCATATTCGCCGGCGTGATTCGAAGCCAGTGTGGTGCTTTCGAAACCCACGCTGGAAAACTGCAAATTGCACTTCGTTTTGGGCGATTTGATAACAAACTTACCATCGTTGTCCGTGAACACCTTGGTGGGGGTGCCTTGAAGCGATACGGTCACGCCGACGAGGGGATCGTTGGTGGCTGCATCGATCACGGTTCCTTTGAGCACGCACTGCGCTTGTGCCACACTGCTGCCGGCAACGCTGACCACAAAGGCCGAGGCTGCGAGCAAAAGTTCTTTTCTCATGGGGGGAAAATGTTTGTTTGGACGTTGTGTAAAAGATTACGACTGCAAAGTTAGTGAATAGTAACAACGAAACACGGCGTTTCTGCATTTATTTTCGCCTGCGATGCGAATAATCGGCGAGATGGCTGAATAACTTGCCTTTCTCGTCTGGCTTTTTCACGTTTTCTTCCCGGGTCGCCCGCTGCATTTTGCGCGACATTTTCACCCGGGCGGCACGGCTTTTTGCGCGACTCGAGGGGAAACAAAAAACGACGGACATCCTCCCTTCCAAACACCGCACGCCAACTCGCGCCGGTGCCGAACTTCGCCCTTCGCGACGAAGCGAAACGCGCAAGGACTTGCCGCAGGAGAGCGCACTGCACGACAAAGCGATGAGAAGACTCCCCCACAACGCGCTCCCGACGCGCGGAAAAATCGCCGATGGAGCGTGCAAACGACACGATGCGGGGCAGAAAACACAGGAAAAGGAGAAAAATGGACAAAAAAATGGGAATGAACCGTCTCACGACGAAACATTCCCTCACAGAACTTATATAGAGATGAAAAAACTATCTCGGAATTTAGTTGTCAATGTCACCACTTCCACTACAATGGTCGGTGCTGTTTCATTGACACCGCGAAAATACGGACAAAAGTCGAATCGACCAAATATATATCCTATTTTTTTCATACAAATCGTGAACGACTTTGCCACTTTTTAAGCAGTTAAATCGCTTTACCCATCGAAGATTTGAAAATTCTATACCATTTATTAACTACAGCAAGATTGTATTTTATCTCATCTCGCGGGCGTGAAAATGCACAACAAACTACTTATCAGAAAATTAGCGACGGAAGGTTTAAAAATGCGCTGTATTAAAAAAGTAAAGTGTGCTTCGCCCGGCCAAGAGCAGAAAAAAAACTGCTTGCCCACCCTCACTTTTCCGAACAAACGTCCACAAAAGCGGCGATTCGATGCAAATATGTCACATTTTCAAGCCGATCGCTTGCTCTAAGCCAAGCGCTCTTCACCGACCGCCCACTGTATTTATACTTAGAGAGAGATGTTTTATGCGCATATTCAGAAGAGCGCTCATTTTCTCCACACCTTTCGCACAAAACGTCTCTACTTTTGGCCAAAACGTCTCTACTTTTGGAGAAAAGTGCCCCACTTTTTCAGCCCCGTTGCATGCCGCACTCGCGACAAGGCACAAAAAAAGGACTGCACCCCAATTCATTGTACAGTCCTTTGTCTTTCAATCCAAACATGAAGCAGCGTTTCCGCTTACTTCGCGTGGCACGCGTTTACTTGGTTGCCCCAGTAGCCGCGTCAAAAGCCTTGTTCGCAGCTTTTTGTGCGCCGTTGGCGGCAGCAGCCTTGGCCTTGTTCACGGCCGCTTTCGCGTCGCTTTCCACGGCTTTCGCACCTTGCTGTGCGGCAGCTTTGGCTTTCTTGCTCCAAGCCTTTGCCTTGTTTTCGGCAGCCTTCGCACCGTTTTCAACGGCTTTCGCGCCACGTTGTGCAGCGGCTTTGGCCTTGTCCTCGGCAGCTTTTGCGTCGTTGGCTACGGCCTTTGCGCCGTTTTCCACAGCCGCCTTGGCGCTGTTTTCGGCAGCTTTCACGTCGGCAGCAGCGGCTTTGGCGTCTTGTTGTGCGGCCGCTTTGGCTTTTGCAGCTCCGCTGCAAGCGGCTTTCTTGCCTTCTTCGCAAGCCTTTTTGGCCTTGCTTGCCTGATCGCATGCGGTCTTCGCGGCTTGTTCTGCGGCGGCATTGGCAGCCTTTTGCCCCTCGGCGCAGGCTTTCTGTGCGCCCTTTTTGCAGCAATTCACTTCTTTCTTGGCTGCATCGGTATTCACCTTCACCACTTGCGCGGAAGCTGCGGTACCTACGGAGAGAACGGCGGCGAAAGCCAAACCGCGGAGCAGGGAGTTGAGATAGAGTTTCATTGTTCTGTTGTGTTAGTGGTTATTTCTATTCGTATAGGAGTGAGCTTTGTCAAGACTCACGGCGTAATCTTTTACAGACGTCACGTTTTTCCCGTCTGTTCTTGCAAATGTAACACATAAGCGCGGCGAAAACAAATCAAAACGTCAGAATGTGGGAATAAATAACATTCGGTGGCAAAACATCGCGCGCGAACTTATCATGTAGAGAACTACAGTTCCTCACGCGCGAAATCGATGGCGCGGTTGATGTAGTCGATGAAGGGGCGCACCGCCGTGAAGGATTCGAGCAGGCGATCGGCGAAATCAGGGGCGGTCACCTCGGCCGTGGTGGGCGTGTAGGCCAAACAGAAGTTGCGCAGGCGAATGTATTCGCTCCACGGGGCGTCTTTGTCGAAGCCCTTGGGGTTGCGCTTGAGGGCATTCTCGCGCAGGAGGGTGAAGCGCGCCTCTGCAGCACTGCGCACGAGACGATCGAAATCGCCCTCGCCGTAGACGATGTCTTCGCGCAGCACTTGCAGCGCTTTCGGCTCAATGCAGTAGTGACCGGGCGCGACGATGTGCTGCGTTTCCCAGTGGAAGGAGCCGAAATCGGCGCGGTTGTCTTCGGCACCGATCTGAAAATAGTAGCCGGCATAGCCCGATTTCTTTCCGCCGCGGCAGATGAAGGCGCCCATGTGGGTTTTGTACGGCGTTTTGTCGTGCGAAAAACGGGTATCGCGGTAGATGCGATAGGTCATGTCCCGGGCGGTGAGTCCGGCGAGGGTGGGATCGTCGGCGGCCATGCGCTGTGCCAAGCCTTCGACCCACGTGCCGAACTGCGCCTGCGCGGCTTTGCACTCATCCTTGTGTGCGGTGAACCACTCGCGGTTGTTGTTGGCGGCCAAACGGTGCAGGAAATCGATGATGGTTTGCATGAGCGGAGGAGGAGTTTAGAGTTGGCGAAGCAGTTCGGCGCAGGCGTCTTCGCAAAGTTCGATGACATATTCGAACGCGTCGGACTCTCCATAATAAGGATCGGGAATGGAGTGCTGATCGGGGTGCTCAGTGAGAAAATCAGAGAGGAGCACGACTTTGCTCATCAGCGCTTCGTCGGGACAAAGCGCGCGCAGGCGGCGGAGATTGTCGGCGTCCATGGCCACGATGCGGTCGAAGGTGTCGAAATCTTCGGCCTTCATGGGGCGCGAACGGTGGGAGAGATGATAACCATGCGCGGCGGCGTGCTTGCGCATGCGCACATCGGCGAGCTCGCCCTCGTGGTAGTCGATCATGCCGGCCGAGTCGATGAGCGGAAAGTCGGCCGTGCGGCCGGCACGCTCGACGTGCTGACGGAAAATTTCCTCGGCAATGGGCGAACGACAGATGTTGCCGAGACAAATAAAGAGAATGTTCATGAGTGAATGCGTTGTTTAGGTCTACAAAGATAGAGATTTCGAGCCAAACCGGCGGGGCTGTTCGCAATTTTCATCGAACACGACGCTTTTATTGAGTGCAGTGGCACGAAAAAAGCCGCCCACGAGGAGCGGCTTTTGAATGTGTGTGGAAAAGTGCGCGAACACCCGGCAGTGGGGGCGAACTTCACCGAAATTATTGTGCGATGTGCTTGCCGTTGCGGCTCACCACAACGGTACCGGCAGCGGGTTGCTGCACGCGACGACCTTGCAAATCATAGAGTTCGGCGGCCGATGCTTCGCGGTGCACTGCAGTCGAGCGGATCGCCGTGGGGGCTTTGAATTTACCGGTCTTGGCGGCTTCGCGCAGCGCCTGAATGAGCGCCTTGTCGGGCGTGATGGCGTAGTTGTCACTGAGCGTCCAGAAATTACCGGGCTCAGTGGCGCGCGAACGCTGTGTGAGGGCGGCACCGTCTACCTTGGTCGGGTCGGCACAGAGGTCGGCCGACGCTACCGAACGCGAGGTTTGGTTCACGGCACTGAAGACGAACTGCCCACCGCTCATGCGGATGTTGACGAACACGGGCGTGTCGCTCATCGTGCTGGCGGAGTTGCTGCCCTGCGCCGCGGGATTGAGGAACTGATGCGTGGCGGCATTGAACACCAAGTACTGATTAGTCCGGCCGTGATCCACACCGACAATGATCCACGAGGCGTTGGCTTGTGCCAAATCGGGAGCCGTTTTGTAGAGTTCGAGCGCGTTCTTTCCGTCAATGGGGGCGGCGCCGCGCAAAGTGGGGAAGTTTTCGCCGGCTTCGGCCGTCAAGGTGCCGTAACCACTTTGGTTCGTGATGACATAGGCACGCTCAGCATTGAGATCGGACAGCGAGGTCACGGGACCGTACTTGAGCACACGGGCGTTGTTCGCCAAGTTGCGAAGGGCTTCTTCGAGCTCTGCACCGGTAGCGGTGGACAAATGGTCGCGCACAGCACCGAGGTATTTCTCCACATCGGCCGTGGCATAGTAATTGAACTGGCCGGCGTTGGCAAAATGTTTCTCGACCAAGGTGCGCAAAGCGGCGGCATCCTTCACTTGGAAGTTGACTTCCGACAGTGCCATAAAGTGTTTTCCCCCCTCGGAGAAACCTTTGGTGAAATTCAAGCGGAGGAACTGACCGGCGGGCAGGGTCAGGGGGCTGTCGAGGGTCAAGACTTGCGTGGTGGACTTAGGCAAAGTGTAAGTTCCGACCGTCGTCCACGGACCGCTCGTGCGCGTGGCGGTTTGCACCTGCACGGTGCTGGCGAGATACTGGTTGGCATCGCTGTGACCGGCGTCGGTGGTCAAAGTGATGCGTTCAACAGTAGTTTCGCCGTTGTGCGAGAAGGTGATGTAGTGCGGGTAGTTGGTTTTCGATCCGCTCATCCATTCGGTGTGCCAGAAGGTGGAGTTGTCGCCGTCGAGGACGAGTTTCGCCAAACCATTCTTACCGTTGTTCTCGCCGCGCGCCTCTTGTGAACTGAAGGCGGCCACCTTCCATTCCGACTGGGGAATTTCTGCGTAGGTGTCGCGGAGTGCAGTGCGCATGCGCTCTACATCCTGTGCTTGGATGGCCGGAAGCACGTCGCGCTTCACCAAATTGGCGAGCACGCTGTCTGCAGGCAGGTAGTCGGGGTCCTTTTGGTAGGCAAGGTTCACCCATCCGTTGTGATCCTTGGGCTCGATGTAGCCGCCGGACTGCATGAGAATGGCGGGTTCCCCTTCGAATTCCACTGCGGTTTGGTAGCGGTCGTTGCGCGCTCCCTTATTATTTCCGCCGTCGGTGTGCCCGAACCAGAACTTATTGCGGTTGTACCACTCGCCGCCCTGCATCGAGCGAGTGAAGGCGCGACGATAGTAGGCGAGGTGCGGCATGATGCCTTGGCTGGTGCCTCCGCGCGTGAATTCTTCGAGGAAGGCATTGAAGCCGCTGCCGAAATACAGCACCTGACCGGCCATGCGCTGCGAGGAAATGTAGTGCCATTTCTCATCGACGCCACGGATGTTGAACCAGGCGGAGATAATGGTGTTTTGGAAGCGCGAACCGTCTTTGAGAATGATCTCTTCGGGACGCACGTTGAGGAGGAAACGCGCCCACTTGCCGGGTTTCCAATAGTCGCCGTTCATGAGCACGTGCACACCGGTGCCTTCTCCGCCGAAACGCTCGGCCACGGTGTTGCGGCGCGTGCTGTCGATGGCCATCACCCCGCTGCGCTTGAAGTCGGCGAGCGCCTTGTCTTTATCGGTATCGCCGTTGTCCCAAGTTGAAAAAATGATGGTGCGGTTTTCTTCTCCGCTGTTCAGACGGCCGTTGTTCTGAATACCGATGTAGCCGTTCTTGAATCCGAAGGCTTCGACGTAAGTGCCGAGATAATCGGCATCGGCCGGGATGAGGACTTCGTCATAAATCCAGTCGAAGGCATCTCCGCTGGGCAAATTGGTATTGGAGCTTTCAAAACCATTGAGGTGGAGTGACGGAATGCTGCGCCAATCGGCCAAATAGACGGCGTTCTCGCCCGTCACGTCGTTGGACTTGATTGTAAAGTTGGACATTTCGGTGTTCGTCACGCCGTCACGGAGCAACAAGCGGTACCAAGCCGTTTCGGGGGCGCGGAAACTGAAGCTACGCGCTGACTGTCCGGTGGTCACGTCCTCTCCGGTGTTCATGTTCCGCACGTCGATCTTGCCGGTGTTACCGGAAGTAATGGTATAGTTTCCCTTCGGAAAACGCACTACCCAACAGGGGGTGTAGCCTTTCGAGGGATAAAATTGCGAATAGGAGTAGTTCCCGACGGATTTTCCGTTTTTGTCGAGAATGTACCCGCCTGCCGTGCCTTGATTTTGAACGCCGATCGTCCATTGTTGTTGTGCGAAGGCTGAGATCGCAGCGAATGCAAGGCCGCAGGCGAGGAGGAATTTCTTGTGCATAATCTTGACTATTTCTTGATTTGAAAGCGTGTCAAGGGTCGAAATAGGGTATAAATAACCGGTGACAGCTGCGAAAGTAGGGAGAAATGCCGAAATATGCAAGACGCACACGACATTTATCACCCATAAGTGTGCGATGATAACGCAAATTCGCAATCCGATTCGCCCTACATACATACCATGGAACGCACGGGTATTGAGCAAAGATGAAATCAACACGCGATTTCTCGCTCCTCCTTCCCTTTCCCAATCGTTCTACCACCGTCCAAACGCAACAAAGCCCCGAGTCTCTTTCGAGTCTCGAG
>ERZ1674203.88-NODE-88-length-22631-cov-4.968861_pt1 | contig 22631 bp, 15 predicted proteins | sample MGYA00581297_ERZ1674203 | MGnify/ENA primary metagenome ERZ1674203 (study PRJEB41354, sample SAMEA4873349) | human saliva metagenome | biome: human-associated habitat [ENVO:00009003]; feature: mouth environment [ENVO:08000002]; material: saliva material... | reverse complement strand
AGGATGGCAGATGCAGTGTGGCCGCCGGGACGGTGCTGGCATGGCTGGGGCTGGTCGCGACCGGGTCGGTGCAGGCCGCTGTGACCGGCCTTCACCCCGCACAACCGGCCCCGGTCGTTGTACCGGGGCTTTCGCTTCAACGGGCGTTGCCGATATCCGGTCTTTCGTTGCAAGGGCGCCTGCCAACCCCGGGCGGTACGACGGCGCGGGCTGACCGTGGCGGAATGCTGACGGCGTTCTGGAACGATCCCGATCGGGCGGTGCCGGGGTCCGATCCGTTTGGCGATCCGGGGGCGGTGCTGCAGCCTGATGCCTCCTACGAGGAGGCGCCGCCGGCCGAGGACGAGTGGCCAGGCGTCCATCGGGTGGATGATCCGGTGGGCAGGGGATATCCCGTCGAGCCCGGCAGCAAGCCGCGGCCGGCCCCGGATGTTCTGGTGCCCTGGTCGGGTCCATCGTCTGCGACGGAAGCGGGGCAGGATGCGCCCCGGCCCTGGGGGTGCCGGCCGACAGCAGCCACGCAGGTGCGGCTGAAGATCGACAATGATCTGGCCTCGGGCGAGGACTATGGCTACAGCAGTGGCGTGATGCTGGAGGTGGCGGCGCGTACGGCGGCTCATGATGGCTGGGGGGCGTCCGGCGGGGAGGGCCCGCTGTGCCCGCTGTGGCGCGCGCTGGGTGCGGGGCGGGTTCCCACCGAGTACGTGAGTTTCCGGCTGGATCAGGCCATCTACACGCCCGAGAACAGTCGTGCCACCTGGCTGCAGGTGAAGGATCGCCCCTATGCGGCGACACTGGTGGCTACCCTGGCGGCGGGTACCTGGCTGGATGGACAGCGGGTGCGCAATGAGGTGCGCCTGGGCTGGGTGGGGCCGTCGGTGCGTGGCAAGTCGCTGCAGAATGCGGTGCACCGGGTGATCAATGCCCCCCGCTTCCAGGGCTGGGCGCACCAGCTGCCCGACGAGCCGATCCTGGAGGCAGCGCAGTACCGGGTGAAGCGCTGGCAGCCGGCCACGGTCCGTGGCACGGATCTGCTGGGGCACTGGGGTATGCGTCTGGGCAACCTGCAGACCAGCGCCTTCGCGGGCCTGGAATGGCGTTTTGGCTCCGATCTGCAGGACGATGGGGGATCGGCGCCGCTGCGTCCGGGGTCCAACGAGCCTGGCGAGGTGACGTGGGATGCGACGGATGCGGCGCGCTGGACCGGGTTCGTGACACTGGGTGGCCGTGCCGTGCTGCGGGACCTGACCCTGGACGGCAGTACCTGGCATGACAGTCACCGGGTGCGGCGCAAGCGCCTGGTGGGGGACGTCGGGGCAGGCATGAGCGTGCGCTCGGGACGGTGGAATGCCCAGTTCATGTGGGTGGTGCGTTCTAGCGAGTTCGAGGGGCAGCGACACGTGCCGTCGTTCGGATCCCTGCAGATCGGCTACACGTTCTGAACGGTTGCGGTGTTGCAGCCGCGTCGTCATTGCGTTTTGTACGAGCACTTGGGGTAGAATGGCGCGAGCCGATCGGCCATGAATCGCGTTGCCGGGCCATTGCTGGGCCCTTGACGGTTTGCCGACGTACCTTCGGGTGCGTGCCTGCCGGTATCCGTGGCGGTTCTCGCATGCAGGTCTTGAGCCTGCCTTTCCTGTGACAGACAGTCGTCCCGGGCAGGACGACGGGACCGGACTCGTGCCGGCCCGGTGCCCGTGGCATCGTCCTCGAAGATTTCTGCCGGGAAAGCCTGCCGTTGGCTGGTCCTTCCAAGCTTTTCGTGCTGTCCGGTCGTCTGCCGTCATGCCTGTCGTGCAGGCCGCGGATGTCCGGCCTGCCATCCCCGTGCCCGTTTCGGGCAGCAGGGTGCGCAGCCCACCGACAGCTGCCTGTGCCGTTCCCCTGGGAGAGGGCTGTATGCGGCGTCTTTGCTATCAGGTTGATGAATACCGCTGAGGTCAAACGAGTCATCGAGGGCGCGTTGCTGTGCGCGAACAAGCCGTTGTCGGTGTCGGATCTGCGCCAGCTGTTCGCGGGCGAGGCCGAGATCGGGCCCGACACGGTGCGTGACGTGCTGGAGAGCCTGCGCAACGACTGGCTGGATCGCTCGCTGCACCTGGTGGCGCTGGCTTCGGGCTGGCGCTTCCAGAGCGCGCCGGACATTGCGCGCTTCGTCACCCGGCTCAACCCCGAGAAGCCGCCGCGCTATTCGCGGGCCGTGCTGGAGACGCTGGCCATCATTGCCTACCGGCAGCCGGTCACGCGGGGCGACATTGAGGAGATCCGGGGCGTCACGGTGTCATCGCACATCATCAAGACGCTGGAGGATCGGGGCTGGATCGATCAGATCGGCGTGAAGGATGTGGTGGGGCGGCCGGCGCTGTTCGGCACCACCCGGCAGTTCCTGGATGACCTGAACCTGAAGTCGCTGACCGAGCTGCCGGCGCTGGACGACGATGCGCTGCCGGCCGATGTGCTGGAGGCGCTGGCGCTGCAGACCGGTGCGGCGGCCTCGGCTCAGGTTGCCGAAGAGGCTGGCCAGGGCGCCGAAGCGTCCGGCAATGCCGAGGCTTCCGAGGGGGCCGAAGCGTCCGGTGGCGCCGATGCTGATGGGGCGCCATCCGCCAGCGGAGAGAACGCCGGCACCGAGGTCGAATCCGGTGCCAGTGCCAGTGCCAGTGCCAGTGCCAGTACGGCTGAGGCAGAGGCGCAGGTCGACATGAACATGAAGAAAGAGGCGGCACCCGAAGCCGGGGTGGCCGTGAATGAAGAACTACCCGCTGCGGAAGCGTCCGCAGGCAACCCCCTGTGATGTGACCATCGCATGAATACCGAACAGTACGAAGAAGACATGCAGCGCGATGCTGCCCATGAGGGGCAGGGTGCATCGGCCGATCCGATGCTGCAGACGGACACGGGCACGACGTCCGCCGGGGAGACGGCGGCGCCGCGCAAGCGTGCTCCGCGACGCAAGGCTGCCGAGGCGGATGCTGCTGATGCCGGCACGCCTGCACCCAGAACCCGCCGCCGCAAGACGGCTGCGAAGGATGACGCCGAGGGCGTGCCGGGGGCGGAAGGTGCTGGCGAGGTGTCGGCCGAAGAGTCCGCAGCAAAGACTGCCAAGCGGGTCTCCCGCTCGCGTCGCAAGCCGGCGGCGGATGCCGTGGCGACGGAGGCGGGCGTTGCCACCGAGGTAGGCGATGCCGTCTCGGCCGATGCTGAGTCTGCCGATGCCGAGGGGGCTTCTGTCGAAGCTGAAGCCAGGCCGCGTCGTGCCCGGACGCCCCGGGCATCGACCCGCCGCAGCAAGGTTGCTTCCGCCGAGGGCGTGACGGCGACTGAAGTGCCTGTCTCCGAGGACGGGCTTTCCGATGCGTCGGCCAGTGTGGCACCGATGGGTGAGGCATCGGACGACGGTATCCGCGCCGGGCGCGACGTGCAGCCGTCCTCGGACGATGCGGGCGTGGATGCCGGGTGGTCTGACTCCGAGGCGCCGTCTTTCGGTGCGTCGACGGACGAGGACGACTTCGATGACGATGATTTCCGCGACGAAGACGACCGGTACGACGACGAAGACGATTTTGATGATGAGGATGATGGCGAGGAAGTGCCCGGGGAGCCGGTGCCGTTCTTCGCCCGCGAGGCCAGCATCGGCCTGCGGGATGCGGGTCGGGGTACCCGGCGGCCGGTGTCGCCCGACGCCGAGAAGCTCCACAAGATCCTGGCGGATGCCGGCATCGGTTCGCGCCGTGACATGGAGGAGCTGATCATCGCCGGACGGGTGTCCGTGAACGGTCTGCCAGCTCATGTGGGCCAGCGGGTGGGGCCTGAGGACGTCATCCGCGTGAACGGCAAGCCGCTGTCGCGCAGGCGCAGCGCGGCCTCGCAGACGCCTCAGGTGCTGCTCTACCACAAGCCGACCGGCGAGCTGGTCACGCGTGATGATCCGGGGTCACGGCCGAAGGTCTTCGACCGGTTGCCCCGTCTGCGTGGGGCGCGCTGGATTGCCGTGGGACGGCTGGATCTGAACAGTGAGGGACTGCTGATCTTCACCACGTCGGGCGATCTGGCCAACAAGCTGATGCACCCCCGCTATGGCTGGGAGCGTGAGTACGCGGTGCGGGTGCTGGGACGGGTGGATGACGAGATCCGCCAGCAGCTGCTGACTGGTGTGACGCTGGAGGATGGTCCGGCCACGCTGCAGTCCATCGAGGATATCGGCGGCGAAGGTGCCAATCACTGGTATCGGGTGGTGATTCTGGAAGGGCGCAACCGTGAGGTGCGGCGGCTCTTCGATGCCGTGGGTCTGACCGTTTCGCGGCTGGTGCGCATCCGTTTTGGTCCGATCGCGCTGCCGCCGCGGCTGCAGCGTGGTCGCCTGCACGCCTTGACCGAGGCCGAGGTGCGTCAGCTGCAGCAGCAGATGCGCCGCCATGTGGCCGAGATGAGTGACGGGGCGGCAGATGCCGTTCCCGCGCGGGGTGGCAAGTCGGGTAACGTTCAAGGGCGGGGCAAAGGTGCAGCCCGTGGAAATGACGCATCGCGCCGCCAGGGACGAGGTGCGGGCAAGGCGGTTCAGGCCGGTGCTGGCCAACAGGGAAGCGGCCAGCAGGGCGCGGCTTCCGGCTCACCGCAGCCGTCAGGTAGCCGCCATCCGGCGCGCAGGCGCATGTTGCGCGGGGCGCGGGGTCGTGCCCAGCAGACAGGCGAAGGCATGGTGCAGCTGCCTGGACAGGACATGTCCGGGATGGCCATGCCGACTGGTCAGGTCATGCCGGTGGACGGAAATGCTGCGGGTGGCGAGGGCCAACCGGCCGGGCGCCGGACCCGTGGCGGTCGGCGCAAGGTGGGACAGGAAGCGGCCGGCGCCCAGCAGGCGCAGCGCGCACGCCGGGGCAACCGTCGCCAGGCGGCCGAGGGAGGCTTGCCGGGCGACGATGCGGGCAAGCAGGCACGGGGCAAGCGTCAGCAGCCGCGGCGTTCGCGCACGGCGGGGCGGCAGCAGTCACCCGAGAAGGTCGAGGCGCCGCGCATGGTGTCGGTGAAGACGCTTGAGCCCACCGCCGAGAAGAAGACGCTGACGGTGAGCGAGCGCCGGGGATGGACCGAGACCCGGTATCTGCCGCAGGCCGTGTCCTACAGTGGTGATACCGACTGGTCGAAGGTGGCGCGCGAGACCGTGCTGCCCGACCGCCGGCCGCGCCGCGTGAAGGAGCGCAATGGCAACGTGGCGCCCCGTAGCGGCAAGGGCAGTGGGCGCAACGGCAACGTGGCGCCTCGGAATCGCCAGGCCCCGGCGACGGGTCGCATCAATTATGAGGATGACGACTGGCAGCCTACGTCGGATTCGGCGCACCTGGAGGGAATCACCCGCTCGATGAAGCGGGATGGTCGTCAGCAGCGCTGGGGGGCGACGCCGGGCTTTGCGGCTCGGCTGGGCCAGCCCTTTGATCCCAATGCCGGTAGCGGCAACTGGGGCGGGCAGCGTGCACCGGGCAACGGTACGCCCCGTCAGCCGCGGGCCAAGCGTGCCGGTGGCAACGGTGGCAACACGGCCCAGCAGCGGCCCCGTCGCAAGAGTTTCGCCAAGGGGCGCTGACTCGGTCCGAGCGGGGTTCTCCGTGGTCGGTCGGGGCGGTGCGCCTCGACCGGCGGGGTGTGGCCAGGGAGGGTCGATCTTGAGTTTCGACCATTCGTCGGCTACAATCAGCCGTCTTGCAGGATACCTTCGAAGGTGGCATTGCCGCCCGCAACAGCGAAGGGACCTGCTGGTTCCGGCGTCTTTGCAGGGCGCCGGCCGCAGCCGGTCCGCAGGTATGGCGGCCGGGTCGCCTTCACGGCCGCCACGGGGTGGCGGGTGCATGGCGCCGGTGGGTGTTCGGTCATGGCCGGGCTCCACGCCGTGGTACGGAATGGGCTGGCAAGCCCATTTTTTTTTATCCGTGGCGGGCGCAGCAATTCTGGCTGTTCGTGCGAGCACCGGCATGCACGGGTGGTAGTCTGGAAAATCGGTCGCGCAGGCGCGGCAGGGTAGGGTCAACAGGTGGGAAGCACTCCGGCAACAGTCAGCAACGTCGAATCGATGGTCGATCCCGTGGTCTCGGGCATGGGCTACGAAGTGGTGGACGTGGAGTTCGCCGCCGGTGGGCTGCTGCGCATCACCATCGAGAATGTCGATCATGCGCAGCCCATCACGCTGGATGACTGCGAACGGGTGAGCGAGCAGCTCTCGCACCTGTTCCTGGTGGAAGATGTGGATTATGACCGGCTGGAGATTTCCTCGCCGGGGCTGGACCGACGGCTGCGTCGTCCACAGGATTTTGCCCGCTTCACGGGTGACGAGGTGAAGCTCTGGCTGCGCATGCCGCAGGACGGCCGCCGCACCTTCGAGGGTGTGCTGCTGTCGGCGGAGTCGGCGCTGGCGCGGGTGCGCGAGCTGCTGGGTCCGGATGCCGCGCTGCCTGAGGTGGTGCAGGCCGAGGGCGCTGCGCCGGCCGAGAGTGACTGGCTGCTGGCCTGGCGCGAGAAGCCGGCGGACAACGCCCGTCCGGGGCGCAACCGGGGGGTGCCCGGTCGTCGGCCGCCGAAGGCGCGGCCCGTGCCTGCCGATCCGGTGGAAGCCGCGTTGCAGACGGCTGATGTACGCTGGCTGCGGTTTGGATTTGAGCAAGTGGATCGGGCTCGGCTGGTGCCGAAGCCGGTTTTCTAGGGAGTGGTTATGCAGGGACGTGAATTGTTGCTGATGGTCGATGCGCTGGCGCGCGAGAAGAATGTTCCGCGCGACGTCGTGTTTGCCGCACTGGAGAGTGCGCTCGCGTCGGCAATGAAAAAGCGTTACAAGGACGAGGTGGACATCCGCGTGGCGATCAGCCGCGAGGATGGCAGCTACCGTGGCTTCCGTCGCTGGCAGGTGGTGCCCGACGGCGAGCTGGACGACCACGATCTGCAGATCATCCTGTCCGAGGCCCGCAAGCAGGATCCGGACATCCAGCTCGAGGACTTCATCGAGGAGGAGCTGGAAGAGATCGAGTTCGGTCGCATCGGTGCACAGGCCGCCAAGCAGGTCATCCTGCAGAAGATCCGTGACGCCGAGCGTGAGCAGATCATCAACGACTTCCTCTCCCGCGGTGATTCGCTGCTGTCGGGCACGATCAAGCGTGTTGATCGCGAAGGCGCCATCATCGAGTCGGGGCGCATCGAGGCCCGTCTGCCGCGTGACCAGATGATCCCGAAGGAGAACCTGCGCAACGGTGACCGCGTGCGGGCCTGGGTGTCCCGCATCAATCGCGAGGGTCGTGGGCCGCAGCTCTTCCTGTCGCGCACGGCGCCCGAGTTCATCATGAAGCTCTTCGAGCTGGAAGTGCCCGAGATCGAGCAGGGACTGCTGCAGATCCGCGCTGCCGCGCGTGATCCGGGGGTGCGCGCCAAGATCGCCGTGCATGCCACCGACAGCCGGGTCGATCCGATCGGCACCTGCGTGGGCGTGCGGGGTTCGCGCGTGCAGGCCGTGACGCAGGAACTGGCTGGTGAGCGGGTCGACATCGTGCTGTGGTCCGAGGATCCGGCACAGTTCGTGATCGGCGCGCTGGCGCCTGCCAACGTCTCCTCCATCCTGGTGGACGAGGAACGTCACGTCATGGACGTGGTGGTGGACGAGGACAATCTGGCGCTGGCCATCGGCACGGGCGGCCGCAACGTGCGCCTGGCGTCCGAGCTGACCGGCTGGCAGATCAATCTGATGTCGGCCGAGGAAAGCGAGAAGAAGCAGGAAGACGAGCGGGCAGCGATCCGCGGCGTCTTCATGGAACGCCTGGACGTGGATGCCGAAGTGGCCGACATCCTGATCGACGAGGGCTTCACCAGCCTGGAAGAGATCGCCTACGTGCCGCTCAACGAGATGCTCGAGATCGAGGCCTTCGACGAGGACACGGTCAACGAGCTGCGCGAGCGGGCCCGCAATGCGCTGCTCACCCAGGCAATTGCCACCGAAGAGAAACTGAACGAGACCGCCGACGACCTGCTGTCGCTGGAGGGCATGGACCGCGAGCTGGCCGTGAAGCTGGCCGAGGCCAATGTCCGCACCCGCGACGACCTGGCCGAGCTGGCGGTGGATGAATTGATCGAAATCACCGAACTCGACGAGGAGCGGGCCAAGGCACTGATCCTGAAGGCTCGCGAGCACTGGTTCGTCGAGGAAGGCGGTGCGTGACGTCGATGTCGCCCCTGGATCCCGCGTCGGTCGGGGGTGACGATCGCAGGTGACGCACACACTGAATCGGTAGTAGCGGAAGGACACATGGCCAGTACGAACGTTGAGACATTTGCGGCGGAATTGCGAGTACCTGCAGAGGTGCTTCTGGAACAGTTGCGCGCAGCGGGTGTCGACAAGAAGACCCCCTCGGATCCGCTGTCGGAAGCGGACAAGGAGCGGTTGCTGTCGGCCTTGCGGGCGTCGCATGGCGGTGGGGGAGAGAATGCTCCCCGGCGCCAGAAGATCACGGTGGTGCGCAAGCAGACCTCCGAGATCAAGCAGGCCGACTCCACGGGCAAGGCACGCACCATCCAGGTGGAGGTTCGTCGCAAGCGCACGTTCGTGAAGCGTGACGGCACCCCGGGCAATGCCCCTGCAGCGGCGGCACCGGAACCGGTTGCCACGCCGGTGGCACCCCCGCCACCGGTGAAGTCGGCCAACTCGGTCATCGACGAGGAACAGCGTCGGCTGCGTGAGGAAGAGGCCCGTCGGCAGAAGGAGCTGATGGAGCGTCAGGCCCGCGAGCTGCGCGAGAAGACCGCGCGACTGGAGCGGGATCGCCAGCGTGAGAACGAGGCGATCGCCGAGGCCAGCCGCCGCGAGGAAGCTGCACGCGCCGAGCAGGAGCGTCTGGCGAAGATGCAGGCTGACGCCGAGCGTGAGGCCGAGGCTGCTCGGGCCATGCAGCGCAAGATGCGCGAGGAAGCGGGGGCCGCCGCAGCCGCTTCGGCCGCTGCACGCGACCAGGAACGCAAGCAGGCCGAGGAGAAGGCTGCTGCCGAGGCGGCCGAGCGTGCAGCCAAGCAGGAAGCTGCCCGCGTGGCGGCCGAAGAGGCCGCCGCTGCAGCCCGCAAGGCCAAGGAAGAGGCTGATGCCACTGCAGCGGCGCGTCGCCGCGCCGAGGCTGAGGTGGCCGCAATCAACCGCCTGCTGGAAGCCAGCCGGCGTCCGCCGCCGCCCCCGCCGCCGCCGGCTCCTCCGGCTGCGCAGCCGGCACCTGCTGCCGGTGCGGCCAAGGACCGTCGTGGTGGCACGCTGCATCGTCCGTCGGGCCAGCAGGCTGCGCCTGCACCGGCCGAGAACGCCGGTGGTGGTGGCCGCAACAAGCACGTCAAGTCCGAGAAGCTTTCGTCGTCCTGGCAGGATGACGCTTCCCGCAAGCGCCGTCCGACCAAGGGCGGACGCAACGACAGCAATGCGGGCAGCGGTACCGGCACGGGCTGGCGCACGCGTGGTCCGCGTCGTGGCAATGACCGCGATCGCCGTGGCGGCTTTGCCCAGGCGCAGCAGCCCGAGACGCCGATCGTGCGTGAAGTGCATGTGCCCGAGACCATCACGGTGGCCGATCTGGCCCACAAGATGGCCGTGAAGGCCACCGAGGTGATCAAGCAGCTGATGAAGCTGGGCCAGATGGTGACCATCAACCAGGTGCTGGACCAGGAAACCGCCATGATTCTGGTGGAGGAAATGGGCCACACCGCCATCGCGGCCAAGCTGGATGATCCGGAGGCCATGCTGGACGAAGTGGCTACCGAGGACGTGGGGCCGGCCGTGCCGCGGCCGCCGGTCGTGACCGTGATGGGTCACGTCGACCACGGCAAGACCTCGCTGCTGGACTACCTGCGGCGGACCAAGGTGGCGTCCGGCGAGGCCGGTGGCATTACCCAGCACATTGGTGCCTATCACGTGAAGACGCCGCGCGGCGTGGTCACGTTCCTCGATACCCCGGGTCACGCGGCCTTTACGGCGATGCGTGCGCGGGGTGCCAAGGCCACCGATATCGTGATTCTGGTGGTGGCGGCCGACGACGGCGTGATGCCGCAGACGATCGAGGCGATCTCGCACGCCCGGGCGGCTGAAGTGCCGCTGGTGGTGGCCATCACCAAGATCGACAAGCCCGAGGCCAATCCCGATCGCGTTCGCCAGGAGCTGGTGGCGCAGAGCGTGGTGCCCGAGGAGTACGGCGGTGACGTGCCCTTCGTGGGCGTGTCGGCCAAGACCGGCCAGGGCATCGACGACCTGCTGGAGAACGTGCTGCTGCAGGCCGAGATTCTGGAGCTGCGTGCCCCCGAGAAGGCGCCGGCACGCGGTCTGGTGATCGAGGCGCGGCTGGACAAGGGCCGTGGTCCGGTGGCCACCGTGCTGGTGCAGTCGGGTACGCTGTCGCGTGGTGACACGGTGCTGGTGGGCTCCACCTGGGGCCGGGTGCGCGCGATGATGGACGAAGCCGGCAAGAATGCTGCTTCGGCCACGCCGTCCATCCCGGTCGAGATCCAAGGCCTGAACGATGTGCCGCAGGCCGGCGAGGAGCTGATTGCCCTGGCCGACGAGCGCAAGGCCCGCGAGATCGCGCTGTTCCGTCAGGGCAAGTTCCGCGACGTGAAGCTGGCACGCCAGCAGGCCGCCAAGCTCGAGAACATGTTCGACCAGATCGGCGAAGGCGAGGTGCAGACCCTGCCGCTGATCATCAAGGCCGACGTGCAGGGTTCGCAGGAAGCACTGGCGCACGCGCTGCTCAAGCTCAGCAATGCCGAGATCAAGGTGCAGATCGTGCACGCTCAGGTCGGTGGCATCACCGAGAGCGACATCAACCTGGCGATTGCCTCGAAGGCGGTGGTCATCGGCTTCAACGTGCGGGCAGACCAGCCGGCACGGCGCATGGCCGAGACCAATGGCATCGACCTGCGCTACTACAACATCATCTACGACGCCGTGGACGATGTGAAGTCGGCGATGGAAGGCATGCTGTCGCCCGAGAAGCGCGAGACGATGCTGGGCATGGTCGAGATCCGGCAGGTCTTCCGTGTCACGAAGGTGGGCACGGTGGCTGGCTGCTACGTCACCGAAGGTCTGGTGCGTCGCGATTCCGAAGTTCGCCTGCTGCGCGACTCCACCGTCATCTGGACGGGTCGCATCGAGTCGCTCAAGCGCTTCAAGGATGACGCCAAGGAAGTCAAGGCTGGCTTCGAGTGCGGTATCACGCTGCACAACTACAGCGACATCCAGGAAGGCGACCAGCTGGAGGTCTTCGAGGTCAAGGAAGTGGCTCGGACGCTGGCTTCCGCCGCGGGCGCCTCTGCAGCGGACTGAGGCACCATGAAACGTAGACCAGGAGCAACGCCCGGGCGGGCGTTGCGCGTGACCGAGCTGTTGCACCAGGAAATTGCCGAGCTGATCCGCACCGAGGTGAAGGATCCCCGGCTGGGTCTGGTGACGGTGACGGGTGTGGATCTGACGCCCGACTATGCGCATGCCACCGTGCATTTCTCGGTGCTGCCCGATGATGATGAACGGGTGGCCGAGACGCTGCGTGGCCTGCGGGCGGCGTCGGGCTTCCTGCGCTCGCTCGTCGGTCGCCGGGTGCGCATCCATACCACGCCTGAGCTGCACTTCGTGCACGATGCCTCCGCCCAGCGGGGCATCGAGATGGGGCGGCTCATCGACGAGGCCAACTCGCGACGGGCGGCCGACGATCCGGGTGACGTGGCGACGGACACCGGGGAAGGCTCGGCCGAGCGGCCCGATGGCGCATTGGCCAGTGCCTCCCCTGCAACGGCAGGCCAGGTGTCTGCCCCTGTTGGCGCTGCGCGCCATGACGACTGACCGGACGCACCGCGCTTGAAGGTCCACGGACTGCTGCTGCTCGACAAGCCGCTGGGCCTGTCTTCCAACATGGCCTTGCAGAAGGTGAAGCGCCTGCTGGGCGCGGACAAGGCTGGCCATGGGGGAACGCTGGACCCGATGGCCAGCGGGGTTCTGCCGCTGATGTTTGGCGAGGCCTGCAAGCTGGCAGGCGCGGCACTCACGCATGACAAGGCCTACGAGGCCGAGGTCTGCTTCGGCATCACCACGGCCACCGATGACGTGGAAGGCGAGGTGATTTCCCGCTCGGATTCACGCCCCACGCGTGAGGCGCTGCTGGCAGCGCTGCCGCGCTTCATGGGGGTCATCCAGCAGGTGCCGCCGGTGTATTCGGCCCTGAAGGTGGGCGGCAAGGCGATGTACCGCCATGCCCGCGAGGGCGCCCCGGTGGCGGCCCAGCCCCGCGAGGTGCGGGTCGATGTCATCGAGTTGCTGGATTTCGACGGTGAGCGGGCGCGTCTGCGCATCGAATGCGGCAGCGGCACCTACATCCGTTCCATTGCCCGCGACCTGGGCGCAGCCCTGGGGTGCGGTGCCCATCTGAGCGGTCTGAGGCGTACTCGCGTTGGCCAGTACCGCGTGCAGGATGCGGTGACGCTGGATGCCTTGCTGGCCGAGGGACCGACGGCGGCGCAGTCCCATCTGCATGGGCTGCTGGCGCTGGTGGCAGGATGGCCGCAGGCCGAGCTGACGGATGAGCAGGCCCGGCGCTTTGCGCAGGGCCAGGCAGTGCCTTGGCAGACCATAACGAACCCGAATGCCGATCTCTCGTCGTCGTCCGCAGGGCCCGCCATTGACGCCCCGGAGGGGCAGGTGGCGGTGCTGCATGCCGGGCGGCTGGCCGGATTGGCCCGCCAGGTCCCCCAGCCCGATGGCAGCGTGCGTCTGGCACCGCTGCGGGTCATCGTGCCTGATTGATCGTGACTGACTGAACAACATGCCGAGCCGGCCGGATCTCCCTGACAGGGACGGGATATCCGTGCCGCAAGGACTTTACGAAACGCAACCCCGGTTGCCCTTTTTGATTCGATTCGAGACTGAGCGTGTCTGACACCAACACATCTACAACCCAGCCGATCCGCAACATTGCGATCATCGCGCACGTCGACCACGGCAAGACCACGCTGGTGGATCAGCTGCTGCGTCAGTCCGGCACGTTCCGGGCCAACCAGCAGGTCAACGAGCGGGTGATGGACTCCAACGACCTGGAGCGCGAGCGGGGCATCACCATTCTGGCCAAGAACTGCGCGGTCGAGTACAAGGGCACGCGGATCAACATCGTCGACACCCCGGGACACGCGGACTTCGGCGGCGAGGTGGAGCGTGCGCTGTCGATGGTGGACGGCGTCCTGCTGCTGGTGGACGCCATGGACGGCCCGATGCCGCAGACCCGCTTCGTGACCCGCAAGGCGCTGGCGCTGGGCCTGCGTCCCATCGTGGTGGTCAACAAGATCGACCGTCCTGGTGCGCGGCCGCACTGGGTGGTGGACCAGACCTTCGACCTGTTCGACCGGCTGGGTGCCACCGAAGAGCAGCTGGACTTCCCGGTGATCTACGCCTCGGCGCTGGCGGGCTATGCGGTGAACGAAGTGGAAGAGGCCGAGGCTGCCGCAGCGGCCGAGAATCCCAGCATGGCGCCGCTCTTTGACGCCATCCTGTCCCGCGTGCCGGCTCGTGCCGACGATCCGGACGGCCCGCTGCAGTTCCAGATTTCGGCGCTGGACTATTCCAGCTATGTGGGTCGTATCGGCATTGGCCGCATCAACCGCGGCACGCTGCGCGGTGGCGAATCGGTGCTGCTGATGCACGGCGACGAGAAGGCGCCCGTCACAGTGAAGGTGAACCAGGTGCTGCGCTTCCGGGGGCTGGAGCGCGAGGTGGTGCCTTTTGCACAGGCCGGTGACATCGTGGCCATCAACGGCATCGAGGACATCGACATCGGCTCCACGCTGTGCAAGATCGGCAACCCGGATCCGCTGCCGCTGCTGCGCATCGACGAGCCCACGCTGACCATGGAGTTTCTGGTCAACACCTCGCCGCTGGCCGGCCGCGAGGGCAAGTACGTCACCAGCCGCCAGATCCGCGAGCGTCTGGAGCGCGAGCTGCAGGCCAACGTGGCGCTGCGCGTGGAGTTCACCGAGGATGCGGACACCTTCGTGGTGTCGGGCCGTGGCCAGCTGCACCTGACTATCCTGCTGGAGAACATGCGTCGCGAGGGCTACGAGCTGGCGGTGTCGCGACCCAAGCCGCGTCTGCAGGTGGTGGATGGCGAGCGTCAGGAGCCCTATGAGGCGCTGACGATGGACCTGGAGGAAGAGCACCAGGGCGCCGTGATGGAGGCGCTGGGTCGCCGCCGTGGCGAGCTGCAGAACATGGAGCCGGACGGCAAGGGCCGGGTGCGTCTGGAATACCGTGTGCCGGCCCGTGGCCTGATCGGCTTCCAGAACGAGTTCCTGAACATGACGCGCGGTACGGGCATCATGAGTCACGTCTTCGAGGAATACGGCCCGTGGGCGGGCGAGATCGAGGGGCGCCGCCAGGGTGTGCTGATCTCGCAGGATGACGGGGCGGCCGTGGCCTATGCGCTCTGGAAGCTGCAGGACCGGGGCCGGATGTTCGTCAAGCCCAACGATGCGCTGTACGAGGGCATGATCATCGGCATCCACACGCGTGACAACGACCTGGTGGTCAACCCCATCCGCGAGAAGAAGCTGACCAACGTGCGCGCTTCGGGCAAGGACGAGGCCATCAACCTGACGCCGCCCATCGAGCTGACGCTGGAGAAGGCCGTGGAATTCATCGCCGAGGACGAGCTGGTGGAAATCACGCCCAAGAGCATCCGCCTGCGCAAGCGTCACCTGAAGGAGCACGAGCGTCGTCGCGCCAGCCGCGAAGGTGAGGCCTGATCTTCTTCTGGCAGCTGCCGCCAGCCCTGGCGGCAGATTCACTCCAAACGGAAATGGCCCCTGTCGGGGCCATTTTCATGTCTGCGGCAATCCTGGCTGCAGCAGTTCTGGAGCCGTGCCTTACTGTCCGTTGCCGATCTGGCGGATGTAGGCGGCCAGGCTGCTCAGTTCCGCGGTCGTGAAGGTGTTGGTGTTGTGCGCCCGGATGGCGGCTTCCAGCGTGTTGGCCGAGCCGTCGTGCAGGTAGGGGGCGGTGTACCAGGCGTCACGCAGGCCGGGGGCGACCAAGCCGGTCAGGGCCTCGCCCTGCACCTTGCCGCTGGCCGGCTTCAGCGTGCCGATGTCGTGACGGGTCAGCCCGTCACCCCCCAGGTCGGCATTGCTGTGGCAGGTGGTGCAGCCCTTGCTGGCAAACAGTGATTCGCCGGCTTTTGCGCTGGCTGTCAGGCTGCGGTCGCTGTTGCGGTAGGGGCTGGGCGCGTAGCGATTCAGACTGTTCACATAGGCGGCCAGAGCGTCCAGGTCCTCCGACTGGCCCGCCTTGGGCGTGCCCAGTGGCAGGCTGCGGCCGTTCAGCTCGAAGCTGCCGATGGGCATCAGCCCGCTGCCACCGCCCAACGCACGGATCTGCTGCTCGAAGTCCTGCACCTCATCGAAGTTGCCGCTCCAGTGCAGGCGGGCCTTCTTGCCCCCGTGGCCCTGCAGCGAGATTGTCTTGCGCAGGCCTTCGCCCAGGCTGCTCATGTCCCAGACACGGCCATCGCCGTAGCCCTCGCTGTGGCAGCTGGCGCAGCTCATGTAGCGGTCACGTGCCAGACGCGGATCGCGGGCGTCGTGGAAGAGCTCCTTGCCGCGTTTCAGCTGGGTCGGCATCCGTTCGGCGCTCTTCAGCGTACCGGTGGCCGTGGCGGGCGGGATGGCCCGGGGCTCGTCATTGGCCAGCGCGCTGATGTCGAAGAAGCTGACGGTACGCGACATCACGTTGCTGATGGCCGCCTGCTTGCCATCGGGCGAGACCGCGATGCCCTGGGGTGTGCGCTGCACGTCCAGCCGGCGCACTTCGGTACCGGTGGCAGCATTGAGGATGCTGATCTCGCGCGAGGTTTCCAGCGCCACCAGCACGTATCGGCCGTCCGGCGTATAGGTGGCGGCACTGGCCTGGCCGCTGTTGTCCACGTCGTAGCGTCGTGCGGGTCGTTCGGCTGGCGTGGCAGCCTGCAGGTCCAGGTTGGACACGATGGCGCGCACGGTGCTCTGGAAGTCCAGCGGCTGGCCGTCGCGGCTCTGGCCGCGCTGGATGTTGTCCTGCTTGGAGGGAATCCAGGCCGAGCGGCCATCCGGCGAGATGGCGGCGGCGCCCAGGTAGTTGGGCAGGCCGCGTCCCTGGATGGGCGTGTCTTCCAGCGTGCTGACCGCCAGCGGGATCGTGCGCTGCAGCGTGGCACGGGCTGGGTCGATCAGCAGGACTTCGCCACCCCGGAAGCCGGTACCGCGGGTGCGGGGCGTGAGGGTGCTTTCGCCGGGCAGGGCAGGCGTGATGAAGCGGCTGGCCAGCAGGCGCTTGCTGTCGGCAGTGATGGCCAGGTGACGGACCTCGGGGCCCAGTGCCATGCGCTGCTTGAGCTGGCGGGTGACGGGGTCGAACTGCAGCAGCTCCTGCGAGCCCAGCGTGCTGACCCAGATGCCGCTGCCATCGGGAGCCGCCACCACGCCGTAGGGCTGGGTAGCCACGCCCAGCGCAATGCGGGTGGCCACGGTCATCGAGGCCGGATCGATGATGCTGATGCTGCCGCTGTGGCGGTTGGTGACCCAGACCTGGCCTGCATTGTCGATGGTCAGCGTGCGTGGACCGTGTTCGGTGGCCGGCTTTTCCGGGGCGGTCTCGGCCCGTCCGGAGACGGTCAGCGGGATCTCGCGCAGCAGTGTCCGCGTCTTGCTGTCCAGCACGCTCACGCTGTCCTGGTCGGGGTTGATGACCCAGATGCGCGGCGGGTCCTGCCGGTCATAGGCGATGGACGTGGAGCCCTGCGGCAGGCGCTGGCTGGCCGGGTTGGCGGCTGCAGCCGGGCCGCGCACCTGACCCAGGATGCGCACGATGGCGGCCGTGGGCTTCTGCGACTTCGGATCGGCATCGTTGCCGGGCAGGCTGGGCGGCGTGACGCTGACCGGGGCGTCCGAAGCGCCGCTTCCCGTGTTGCCGGATCCATTCCCGGTTCCCTGGGAGCCGTTCTTCCCGCCGGCCGCACCGTTCTGGTTGCCGTTGCCTGCGCTGCCGTGGGAGCCGTTACCACCCTCCGCGTTGCCACTCGCCACGTCGCCCTGGCTGCGGTTGTCGCTGCTGGTGCCGTTCTGGGCGCCAGTTCCGTTACCACCCTGAGCGCCTTGGCCGTTCGCGCCTGGGGTGACGGAGGGCGTGACGGGTGTCACGGCCTGGGGGGCGGGGTTGGTGTTCACGGCGCTGCCACCGCCACCACCGCCGCAGGCGGCCAGGGCGCTGCAGACCATCAGGGCCATGAGGCTGCGCGTCAGCGGCTGGCGACGGTCCGCCCGGTGGGGCGAGCGCTCGCTTGACGGCAGGGGCGCGCCGGCGTCAAGCCAGCTCCCGGCGCCGGATGAACCGGCTGCCGATTCAGGGTGAGCGGAGGAGGGAGCGTGGGTGACGAAGGCGCGAGATGACTGCACGGAAGCTTTCCTGCCATGGCCGTTTGGATGTCACGGCACTATGCGTCAGAAAAGCGACAGCACACAGGAGCTATGGCACAGAAGGTCGACATTGGTGCCGTAGTCGGCGCGGAAGGACAGGGACCGGAGATGGAAGGAAACAGGCAGGCAATCCGAGGGCGGGCTGCTCGGGGTGTGGCATAGGGGGCTGGCGTGATCCGCCGGCGTGATCGTTCAGCGCGAATGGCCTTGCCGAAGCTGATGCGCCACGTGCTCCACCAGTGCCTGCGAGATGCTGACGTTGGCGGGCGGCAGTTCGGGCAGGGCGTCGGGGGAGAACCAGCGGGCGTCGCGGATCTCGGTCGGGTCGACGTGGATGTCGCCAGCCAGCCATTCGGCGGTGAAGGCGATCATCAGGGAATGGGGAAAGGGCCAGCTCTGGCTGCCGAAATAGCGCGGGCGATGCACCTGGATGCCCACTTCCTCGGCCACTTCCCGGCGGATGGCGGCTTCGATCGATTCACCGGCCTCCAGAAAGCCCGCCAGGGCGCTGTAGCGTCCGGGCGGGAAATTGACATTGCTGGCCAGCAGCAGCTCGTGGCCGCGCGTGACCAGCACCATCATGGCGGGCGAGATGCGCGGGTAGTTGCGCAGGCCGCAGCGGGGGCACTGCATGGCGCGTTCACCCGGGACGCGCATCGTGGGTACACCACAGGCGCCGCACCAGCGGTGGGTGCGCACCCATTCCAGCAGCTGGCTGGCCTGCATGGCGATGGAGGCGAGGTCATCCGGCAGGCGGCCGAACCACTGGCGCAGGCCCTGTGCCTCCCAGCCGGGGGGCAGGGACGGAGGGGGATTGGGCAGCGAGACGGCCAGGCAGGGGCGTCCCCGGTAGCGGCCAACGGTCTCGCAGGTGGTCCAGGCATCCAGCAGGGAGCCGTAGTCGCCGGCCGTCAGCGCGGGTGGGCCGTCACTGCGCTGGATGAGGGCATGGCCGGCGAACAGCAGGATGATGGCGTCGGGATCGGCCAGCATGGCCGCCGGCGCAGCGCGGGAGGGGGTGAGGTCGTACGTGTCGGGCAGTTGCAGCATGTCTGAATGCCCAAGGCCTGACCATGCCCCGGGCTTGTCGGAATGGGTTTGGGTCGACGTTGGCCGTGACACCCCGACGGTGTCGGCGTTGCGTCTTCAGCCAGAATTCAGGACTTGTCCGGCTGCTGAAAGAGCTGCTCCAGCTTCTGACGGGCGGCATCGGCGACCGGGTCGCTTTGCATGAGGGGCGGAAGCGTTTCCATCCGGACCTGGGTCATCGGATACTCTTCGTCGATGCGATCTTCCCAGAAGGTGGCCGGGTTCTGGGCGGTAAAGAAACGGCGCGCCACGTCGGCCGGCAGGCTGCGATAGCTGCGCAGCATGCCATCCTGGAAGGCGATCTCCAGGGTCTGGCGGTTCTCGTCGTAGGCGGCCGACCGTATCTTGCTGGTATTCAGGGCGCGGTGTGGCTGCTGGTACTTCATCGATCGGGATCCTTGCAAACAGTCTTCATAATACGCTTCTGTCTGGTCACTGTCCGCAATTCGGGAGTTCGTCTTCATATGGTGTCTGATCTGCATTTTTCGGGAGCCCGGGCCTCAGAAAACTCGGGGGCTGCGAGCATGTCGCTGCGGCAGCAGGCCGATGCGTTGCGAGCCGGAAAGCGTTCGCTGACCGATGAACTGGCCCTGCTGAAGGCGCGGGCTGATGAGACGGCGGGGCTGCGGCCGCTGGCCTGGGTGGACTGGGAGCGTGCCGGCCGCGAGGCACAGGCGCTGACCGACTGGATCGGACGGGAGCCTGACCGTGCCGCGCAGCGGCCGCTGCTGGGCGCCTGGATCAGCGTGAAGGACCTGTTCCAGCTGGAAGGCGCACCCATGAAGGCGGGCACCGAGGCGACACTGCCGCCGATGCCGGCTGCATCCAGCGCGGTGGTGCAGCGACTGCAGGCCGCCGGTGCACTGGTCTTTGCCAAGACCAACATGCACGAGATTGCGCTGGGTGCCACGGGCGAGAACCCCTGGACCGGGGATGTCTGCAACCCGCATGATCCGGCACGGCAATCGGGCGGCTCGTCCAGCGGTTCGGGCGTGGCGGTGGCGGTGGGGCTGGGCAGCGCATCCATCGGCAGCGACACGGGCGGTTCCATCCGCATTCCGTCGGCCTTCTGTGGCGTGGTGGGCTTCAAGCCCACGGTGGGCAGCGTCTCGCTGGCAGGGGCCTTGCCGCTGTCCTGGACCTGCGACCATGCTGGCCCGCTGGCGCGGAGCGTGGAGGATGCCGCGCTGCTGCATCAGGTGCTGTCCGGACGCAGCCTGGCGCACGGCCGGGTGGCCCGACGGCCGCGGCTGGGCGTGCCCCGTCGCTGGCTGGAGGCGCGTCTGGATGCGGGCACGCATGCTCACTTCGAGGCCCTGCTGGCGCAGCTGGCCACACAGGCGGACCTGGTGGATGCCGAACCCCATGATATGGACCTGCCGTGGCGTCATTACACGCCCATCGTGCGGGCCGAGGCGGCACGGGTCCATCATGCGGCGCTGGCCGATGGGGGCCAGGGATTTTCAGCCGGGGTGCTGACGCCGTTGCAGGCGGGTGCCGCGCTATCGGCGCAGGACTACATTGCGGCACTGCAGGCGCGCAGCGCCTACATGGCTGAGCTGGATGCGGTGCTGGCGGGGGTGGATGCGCTGGTGCTGCCCACGTCAGCCATCGTCACGCCGCTGCGTGGCCAGGATGACGCGCCCACCCGGCATGGTCGGCTGATGGTTCGTGAGGCGGTTCTGGGCCAGACGCTGCCATTCTCTTTTGCCGGTGTCCCTGCCATCAGCCTGCCGGCAGGTCGCGTCTGGCTGGAGAAAGGGAATTCGCCGAAGGACGGGCAGCCTCAGGCGCAGGGACAGGTTGGCCGGGTGGCGATGCCCTTTGGTCTGCAGCTGGTGGGCGGCCGGGGTGCCGATGCCAGCTTGCTGGCGCTGGCAGCCTGGGTGGAAGCGCAGCTGGCGCAGGTACCGGCTGTCGAGACCGGGCGCTGAGAGATGAGGATCGATGGCCCCACAGAAGCCGTGGGGCCATCGATGGGGATCAGCTGGCCAGCGCAGCCTGCACGCGGGTGCGGATCTCTTCCACCGTGCCCACGCCTTCCAGCGCGTGGTAGCGGGGGGCGGCTGCGTCGCCGGTGCGGGCCCATTCCTGGTAGTAATCGACCAGCGGACGAGTCTGCTGCTGGTAGACCTCCAGGCGCTTCCGAACCACGTCCTCGCGGTCGTCGTCACGCTGGGTCAGGGGTTCACCCGTCACGTCGTCCTTGCCTTCCACCTTGGGCGGGTTGAAGCGGATGTGGTAGCTGCGACCGCTGGGCTGGTGGACGCGCCGCCCGCTCATGCGCTCGATGATGTCGGCGTCCGGCACCTTCAGTTCCACCACGTGCTCCAGCCGGATGCCGGATTTGCGCAGGGCTTCGGCCTGCGGGATGGTGCGCGGGAAGCCGTCGAACAGGTAGCCGTTCTGACAGTCGGGCTGCTTCAGCCGTTCCTTCACTAGGCCGATGATGATGTCGTCGGACACCAGCTTGCCCTGGTCCATCACTTCCTTGGCGGCCTTGCCCAGCTCGGTGCCGGCCTTGATGGCGGCACGCAACATGTCACCCGTGGAGATCTGGGGAATGCCGAACTGGCTGGTGATGAAGCCGGCCTGAGTACCTTTGCCAGCGCCCGGAGGGCCAAGAAGAATCAGTCGCATGGAGGAAGTTCCTGTTGAAAAGATACGATTCCTTCCATTGTAGCGCTCCAGCGCCACACAGCCTGTGCGGCGCTGGGACACGGAACTGTCAGGCTGCGCGTCAGTGGGTGCCCTGACCCAGCCGTGCCCGGACCCGTTCCAGGTCGGCCGGCGTGTCCACGCCGGCGGGGGGCGCATCGTCGGTGTGCAGCAGCTTGATGCGGTAGCCGTGGTGCAGCACTCGCAGCTGTTCCAGCGCCTCGATGTCTTCCAGCGCGCAGGGAGCCAGCTGCGCGTAGCGCGTCAGGAAGCGGCTGCGATAGGCATACATGCCGATGTGCCGCAGGGGCTGGGCCGCCTCGAAGGCCTGCCGGGCCTGCGGGCTGTCGGCATCCAGCCCCCACGCCAGATGGCTGCGCGACCAGGGCAGGGGGGCGCGGGAGAACAGCAGGGCGCGGTCCTCGGCGTCAGCCACCACCTTCACCACATTGGGGTTCAGCCAGTCGGCCACCGACTGCACGGGATGCACAGCCGTGGCCATCGGGCATTCCGGGTCGCTGGCCAGGCAGCTGGCCAGGGCATCGATGAGGGCCGGCGGAATCTCGGGCTCGTCCCCCTGCACGTTGACCACGATGGTGTCTTCGGCCAGTTCCATCAGTGTGATGGCTTCAGCCAGTCGCTCGGTCCCCGAGGCATGGTCGGCGCGGGTCATGATGGCCTCGTGCCCATGGGCACGGGCCACGTCGGCGATCCGGGGGCTGTCGGTGGCGATGGCAACCCGGACGGCCTGTGATTGTCGGGCCTGGTTGGCCACGCGCACGACCATGGGGATGCCGGCGATGTCGGCCAGCGGCTTGTCGGGCAGGCGCGTGGACGCCAGCCTGGCCGGGATGAGGACGACGAAGGAAGGTGTGGCGGCCGGTGCCGCCTGGGCAGGGGACTGGGAGCTCATGGTGGTGCCGTTCCGGCGTCAGCCAGCCGTGCCAGCGGCAGGCGCGGGCGCCGCGCTGCCATCGGCCGCCAGGTGCCCGGCTTCCTCGACGATCATGACCGGCACGCCATCACGAATGGGGAACACCAGGCGGTCTGCCTTGCAGGTGAGGGTCTGCTGCTGGCGGTCGTGGGCAAGGGGCCCCTTGCACAGCGGGCAGACGAGAATGTCGAGAGCCATCATGGTGTCAATGCGCAGAAGAAGGTGTCGATGTGTGGCAGGCTGTCGTGGACAGCTGCTGATCGAGCCATTCTAGCAGCGCCGGATCGGGCACGGCCCGGATATCGAGCACCTGGCAGCGCGTCTGCAGCGCCGGGGGGAAGCCGACGCACTTCACGGCATCCTTGGCCGTCATGATCACCCCAGGCTCGGGAAGCGTGGCGAGCCACGCCGGGTCGATGTGGGCATGGTCAGGCAACGGATACTCGGTGATGTCCAGGCCCAGCGT
>ERZ1674203.84-NODE-84-length-23228-cov-10.822466_pt1 | contig 23228 bp, 18 predicted proteins | sample MGYA00581297_ERZ1674203 | MGnify/ENA primary metagenome ERZ1674203 (study PRJEB41354, sample SAMEA4873349) | human saliva metagenome | biome: human-associated habitat [ENVO:00009003]; feature: mouth environment [ENVO:08000002]; material: saliva material... | reverse complement strand
GACACGCCCCTGCGCATCGCGCACTCAGCGAGTTCGCAATTCCTGCCTTCACCCTTCACCTTCACTCGCAATTTGTTGATACAGAGAATTTTGCGGGTGAAGGATTGTGCCCTTTTTTGCCTTCACCAGTGAAGGTAAGAGGGGTGAATCCTTCACCTGCAAGTTTTTGATGCATAGTTTTTTACGGCCTTGTGGTGAAGAGGTGAAGGCGAAAAACGAAAAACGCCGGACGCGCGCGTAACGCGCGCGCGTTGGGAGGTGAAGTGGGGGCTGAGGGAGCTGAGGTGGGAGGCGGTGGAATCCATGATCGAGAGGGCAGACCGAGCTCAGGTGAAAGAGGTCTTTCGGTAGTTGTCGCATCGCTCCAAATGTCGGATGAACCCAAAAAACTCCCGACGAATCGCGGGGACTCGTCGGGAGTGTGGGGAGAGTGCGGCGCTGTGCCGTGCGGGGTCGGGAACTTAGTCCTGACGATTGGCACGCTTGCGCGCGTTGTGGTCGAGAATGATTTTGCGCATGCGCATGGACTTGGGCGTCACTTCCACATATTCGTCTTCGCGAATGTATTCCAGCGCTTCTTCCAGTGAGAAAACGGTGGGCGGAATGATACGCGCTTTGTCGTCGGCGCCCGATGCGCGCATGTTGGTGAGCTGTTTGGCTTTCGTGACGTTGATCACGAGGTCGTTTTCGTGGATGTGTTCGCCCACAATTTGGCCGGCATAGACTTCGTCTTGGGGGGAGATGAAGAATTTGCCGCGATCTTGGAGGTGATCGATGGCGTAGGCGAAGGCCGTGCCGCCTTCGAGGGCGATCATCGAGCCGTTGCTGCGACGCGAAATGTCGCCCTTATAGGGCTGATATTCCTTGAAACGGTGCGCCATGATGGCTTCGCCCTGTGAGGCGGTGAGCACATTGGTGCGCAAACCGATGATGCCGCGCGAGGGGATGTTGAATTCGATGTCGACACGCTCGCCCATGTTGTGCATTGAGGTCATTTCGCCCTTGCGGCGCGTAACCATGTCGATCATCTTCGAAGCAAATTCCTCGGGCACGTTGATCATGAGCTCTTCGATGGGCTCTTCGCGCACACCGTCCACTTCGCGGAAGATGACTTGGGGCTGTCCCACTTGGATCTCGTAGCCTTCGCGACGCATGGTCTCGACGAGCACCGAAAGGTGGAGCACACCGCGGCCGCTCACGATCCATTTGTCGGTGTCGGTGCCTTGTTCCACGCGCAGGGCGAGGTCTTTCTGCAGCTCCTTCTCGAGGCGCTCGTTGATGTGGCGCGAAGTGCAGAATTTTCCCTCTTTGCCGAAGAAAGGCGAGTCGTTGATGGCGAAAAGCATGGACATGGTCGGCTCGTCGATGGCAATGGTGGGCAGGGGTTCGGGGTTTTCGAAGTCGCAGATGGTATCGCCGATTTCGAAGTTCTCGAGTCCGATCACGGCGCAGATGTCGCCACTGTCGACCGAGGCTACTTTGGCGCGACCCATGCCTTCGAAGGTTTGCACTTCCTTGATTTTCGTCTTTTCGAAGGTGCCATCGCGGTGGGCGATGGTGATGTTCATGCCTTCGCGCACAGTGCCGCGGTGCACACGGCCGATGGCGATGCGACCGGTGTAGTTCGAATAGTCGAGCGAGGTGATGAGCAACTGAGGAGTGCCCTCGAGACGCGTGGGAGCGGGGATGTATTCGAGGATTTTGTCCAGCAGGTAGTGAATGTCTTCGGTGGGATGATTGTAATCCTCGCCCATCCAGTTGTTTTTGGCCGAGCCGTAGACGACGGGGAAGCCGAGTTGTTCTTCGGTGGCGCCGAGTTCGAACATGAGATCGAACACCATTTCATAGACTTCCTCGGGGCGGCAGTTGGGCTTGTCGACTTTGTTGACGACAACGATGGGCTTGAGCCCGATTTGGAGGGCTTTTTGCAAGACAAAGCGCGTTTGGGGCATGGGGCCTTCGAAGGCGTCGACGAGCAGCAGGCAGCCGTCGGCCATGTTGAGTACGCGTTCCACTTCACCGCCGAAGTCCGAGTGACCCGGGGTGTCGATGATGTTGATCTTGGTGTCTCGATAATTGATCGAAACGTTTTTAGAAAGTATGGTGATGCCACGCTCGCGTTCGAGATCGTTGTTGTCGAGCATGAGTTCGCCGGTTTGTTGATTGGAACGGAAGAGATTTCCTGCCAACAACATTTTGTCCACGAGCGTGGTTTTACCGTGGTCTACGTGGGCGATGATGGCGATGTTGCGAATGTCTTGCATTTAGGGGAGTGTTGAATTCAATTAAGCACACAAAAGTAGGGACATTTTGCAGCCGAGGCAAGAAAAAGCCCGCCGTTTCGCGCGGCGGGCGGGGATTTGTGCGGAAAAAACAAGGTGAACACGACAATTTCAGCCTTGCAGAAACCGACGACTCAATGTGCGAACGGTGTACCACACCGACAAACAGCCGACGCCGAGCGAAGTGGCGAAGATAACGAGCGTGTCGGTGAGGTGGAGGCTCACAGGATAGGTGGGGGTGATGAAATTGCTGCCGTCGCCCATGCGGATGAGGCCAAATTCTTGTTGGAGCAGGACGAGTGTGACGCCGATGGCGAGGCCGGAGAGCGTGCCGATGAGGGCTATGAAACTGCCCTCGGTGACAAAAATGGAACGCACGCGCGATACGGACATGCCGAGGTGGCGAAGCGTGCGCACGTCGTCGCGTTTTTCGAGAATCACCATTGAGAGCGACGAAACGACGTTGAAGCAGGCGAGGAGAACAATGAACGTGAGGAAGAGATAGGCGAAGAACTTTTCGAACTTCATCACGTTGAACACGTCGGCTTGCTGCTCCATGCGGTCGAGCACCTGATATTTCGCGCCGACGGTGCGGCGAAGTTCGTCTTTCACGCGTTCGATGTCGCTGCCCAGGCGCAGTCTGAGCTCAAGGCGCGAGAGGCGGCCTTCTTTCTCGAAGAGGGTGCGCGCGAAGTCGAGGGAGGTGAGAATATAGGTGTCGTCGTACTTGCGTTGCCCCACGGCAAACGACAGACCGCCCGCGTGCAAATCGCCAATGGAGAACGATTCGATCGGATTGGCGAGGTTGATGCGTTCGCCGCCGCGAGGGGCGCAAATTTGGAGCTTGTCAAAATCGAGCGTTCCGATCTGTTGTGCCAGACCGTTGCCGAGTATGCCGTAATTCACGCCGGCCGATTGCAAAACATAGGGGTGTTGGTCGAGCCCGTGGAGGATGTGTCGCAGTTGCACCACGTCGGCGAAACTGCTGTCCACACCTTTGACCGTGACGATGAGGGGATGCCCGCGAAAGAGGATGAGGGCGTTGTCGGTAAGTGTGGCCGAGGCGCGACTCACTGCGGGGTTGCGGCGCACAGCCGTGAGGAGTGGGTCGTCGGCCGAGGCGAATTTGCCCTTCGTGGGGACAACGACGAGCTCGGGATCGAAGGTGGTGTAGAGACTGCTCACCAAATCGCGAAAACCATTGAAGACGCTCATCACGCATATCATGGCGGCGGTGGCCACACCGATACCCATCACGGCAATGGCGGTGATGATGTTGATGGCGTTGTGGCTTTTCTTGGAAAAGAGGTAGCGCCGGGCGATGAAGGTGTTGAGCAACATGGCGATATGGGGTCAGAGTTTGAGAAGACGGTCGATGTTTTCGGCGTAATCGAGGGAGTCGTCGATGAAAAACTTCAGCTCGGGAATGATACGCAACTGGTGTCGCACGCGTTTGCCCAACTCGAAACGCAAGGTGGCGGCGTTGGCGTTGATGTTGCGCACGATTTCTTCGCTGCGCTCTGAGGGAAATACGCTCAAGTAGGCGCGGCAGATGCTCATGTCGGGACTGATGTAGGTTTTGCTCACGCTGACGAGCACGCCGTGCATGGCTTTCGTTTGAAGGAGGAATATTTCGCTCAGCTCCTTCTGCAGGAGGCGGGCGATTTTCTGTTGGCGGGTTGTTTCCATTGTTGGGTTTTGTGAGGAAATCGCGGCCGGTGGTCGCGATTACGAGAGTTTGCGAATGAGAGTGAGGCCGTCGCGCAGCGGAAGAATGAGCGTTTCGACGCGCTCGTCGGCGGCTACGCGGTCGTTGAAGGCGCGAATGCCCTGCGTCTGCGCATCTTCGCGGTCAGACTCGAGCACATGTCCGTCCCAAAGCGTGTTGTCAGCCAGCATACAGCCGCCGGGCGACAAGCGGGGGAGGAGAAACTCGTAATAGGCGAGGTAATCGCGCTTATTGCCGTCGACAAAGGCCAGATCGATGCCGTGGGGCACTTGCTCCTCGGCTTGTAGGATGTCGCCGATCACCATTTTGATGTCCACCTGCTCGCGCCATGGACTGCCTTCCAGCCAAGGGCGCGTGAAATCTTCCTGTTCGTCGTTGATTTCGAAGGTGACAATGCGACTGCCCTTGGGCATGCCGGCGGCCATGGCCAGTGCAGAATAACCGGAATAAGTGCCGATTTCCACCACAGTCTGTGGGCGGAGCATGCGACAGAGGAGGGTTAGCAATTTTCCTTGTAGCGGACCGCTTGCCATGCGTGGACGAAGCAAGTGTGTGTGCGTGGCTCGATAGAGCCGGTGGAGATAGGGATGCTCCGGACTCATGTGTTCGAGCAGATAGTCGTCGAGATCGGTGGCAGACATCGGCTTCAGAGTTTGAGACGGTAGGCGTTGGTGTTGCGTTGTTCGTAGCCGAGCGAGCGATACAGCCCGTTGGCTTCGACACGGTGGGGCGCGGAAGTGAGAATCAGACTGCCGACGCCCAACTCCTTGGCACATTGGTGGACAAAGAGGAGCAAACGCTTGCCCAATCCGAGGCCGCGGTGGCGTGAGTCGACGACTACGTCTTCGATCCAGCCCTTTACGCCCGAAGGACAGCAGCCTACGCACAAAGTACACATGCCTACGATCTCGCGGTTGGGCGTTCGCAGCGAACGCACCGCATAAAGATGGACATTGGCGGAGGTGATGAGCGAAACATAGGCTTCGGCGCTGAGGCTCCGCGCCGTGAGTTGGCCGAGCAGTTCGTTCACTTGTTCGAATTCGTCGGGCGAAACGGTGGTCACCTCTTCGAGTTCGAACGGATCTTGGTCGCTTTCGACGACGATCGGACTGCGATTGCGCGCCAACAGCGTGCGATGCAGTTGAGAGAACGTATATCCCGGTTGCAACACGCTTTCTACGTCGGGAGCGATCTCTGCCAATGGCCCCAACACGAACTCTCTCGTGAGCATGTGGGGATGCGGGATCGTCAAGCCGGGCACATTGATCTGCAGGTCGCCATATTGCAGAATGTCGATGTCGATGGTGCGGTCGAAGTGCACGCCGTTTTGGCTTTTCACCTCGCGTCCCAGCGATTTCTCGAGCATTTGCGTCTTGCGAATGATCTCTGTCGGGTGCATTCGCGTTTCAAAGATGGCAACGGCGTTGAGAAATTTGTGATCGGAGTCCATGTCCACCGGATCCGTCTCAATCAGCGTCGAAGCGCGCACCAGCGGACCGATGAGCGATGAGAGCAAATTGATGGCGCGATGGATGTTTGCCTCGCGGTGTCCGAGGTTTGAACCGAGACCGATGTAGAGATCCATGGTGATCGAGAGGCGTTTTAGTCTACAATGAGCATGACATCACCGAAGACGCCGAAGCGGTATTTCTCTTCGATGGCCACTTCGTAGGCGTGCATCACCTGTTCGTAGCCGCCGAAGGCTGCGGTGAGCATGAGCAAGGTGGAAAGTGGCATTTGGAAGTTCGAGAACATGGCATCGGCCACGCTGAAATCGTGCGGGGGGAAGATGAATTTGCTTGTCCAGCCCTCATATTCCTTGATGCGGCCCTCAGTGCTCACGCAAGTCTCCAGGGCGCGCTGCACGGTGGTGCCGACGGCGCAAATCTTATGGCCGGCTTCTTTGGCGCGGTTCACGATTTCGCAGCATTCGGCGTTGACGTGCATCTCTTCGCTTGTCATTTTGTGCTTCGTCAGGTCTTCTACGTCCGTTTGGTTGAAGCCTCCGAGTCCGCAGTGGAGCGTGATGAAGGCCGACTCGATGCCTTTGATCTCCATGCGCTTGAGCATCGATTTGCTGAAGTGCATTCCGGCCGTGGGGGCGGTCACTGCGCCTTCGTGGCGCGCGAAGATGCACTGGAAACGCTCCAAGTCTTCGGGTTCGGCCGGGCGCTGAATCACTTCGCGCGGCAGGGGAGCTTCGCCCAACGCGTAGAGCGATTTCTTGAACTCCTCGTGTTCCCCGTCATAGAGGAAGCGCAGCGTGCGGCCGCGGCTGGTGGTGTTGTCGATCACCTCGGCCACAATCGAATTGTCCTCGCCGAAATAGAGTTTGTTGCCGATGCGGATTTTGCGTGCCGGGTCTACGAGCACATCCCAGAAGCGTTGTTCGCGATTGAGCTCACGAAGCAGAAACACTTCGATGCGCGCGCCCGTTTTCTCCTTGCTGCCGTAGAGGCGAGCGGGGAATACTTTGGTGTCGTTGAACACGAACACGTCTTGATCGTCAAAGTATTCGAGGAAATCTTTGAATTCGCGGTGTTCAATCTCGCCCGTTTTGCGGTGAAGCACGAGCATGCGACATTCGTCGCGGTGTTCGGCGGGATATTCGGCGATGAGTTCGGGGGGAAGTTTGAACTTGAATTGAGAAAGTTTCATGCGGCTGTATGAGTCTTGTTGCCCGCAACGGGTGAGCCTTTGCGGTGAAAGGCGAGCGGGGCATCGGGGATTTTATTGAGGTAATTCGGTTTCGATCGTTTGCTGCGCGAGCCATTGTTCGAAATCGTCGAGACGATGACAATCTTCCACGCGCACATCGCCCACTTGCGTGCGGCGGAGCGCGGTGAGGTGCGCGCCGCTGCCGAGGGCGAGGCCGATGTCGCGCGCCAAAGCGCGGATGTAGGTGCCTTTCGAGCAAACGATGCGAAGGGTGATGGTGGGTGCGTCGCCGATGAGCGAGGCATCGAGCAGTTCGATCTCATCAATGCGCAGCAACTTGGCTTTCAGCGGCACCTCTTCGCCTTTGCGCGCCATTTCGTAGGCGCGGCGCCCGCCGACTTTGCAGGCCGAGAAGGCAGGAGGCACCTGCATGATGTCGCCGATAAACTGCTTTAGCGTCGTTTCGACGAGCGCACGGTCGATATGACTCGTGGGATAGGTGGCATCGATGGGATGTTCGAGGTCGAAACTCGGTGTTGTCGCACCGAGGCGGAGGGTGGCCACGTATTCTTTCACGCCGGCTTGCAGTGTGTCGATCTTTTTCGTGGCGCGGCCTGTGCAAACGATCATTACCCCGCTGGCGAGCGGATCAAGTGTGCCTGCATGGCCGACTTTGAGCTTGGTTCCGCCCATGGCTTGCGTCAATAACCACCGCACTTTGGCCACCAGTTGAAAAGAAGTGAGGCCAAGCGGTTTGTCGAAGGCAAGGATTTGTCCGGACAGGAAATTCATGAGGCAGAAGTTGGGGAGTTTTGCGCGAAAGTGGTGGACTTTTCAGTGAAAGCCGTGGACTTTTTCGCGCCGGTTGTGGAGTTTGCCGCCGTTTGCGTCGCAGCCTGATCGTGTTCGTGTTCGGTTTTGAGCGAAACGCCGCAGAAGGGGAGCAAAAGGATGAGCAGCCCAACGGCAATGCGGTACCATCCGAAGGCACGGAAGCCGTAGCGCGTGATATAGTGGATGAAGTATTTCACCGCCACGAGGCCGACGACGAAGGCAACGACGTTGCCCAAAAGCAAGACGGTGAGGTTGTTGCCCGCAGTGAGCACTTCGGCGCCGCCGTCCTTGACCAAATCGTAAATCTCCTTGAGCGTGGCGCCGAACATGGTGGGCACGGCCAGGAAGAAGGAGAATTCGGCGGCGTGCTTGCGGCTGAGGCGCTGCTGCATGCCGCCGACGATGGTGGCCATGGAGCGAGAGGTGCCGGGAAGCAGCGCCGCGATGCACTGATAGAGTCCGATGACGAAGGCGCGGCGGTAGGTGAGGGGCGTTTCGTCGGAGGTGTGGTTGAAAAGGCGGTCGCAAAAGAGCATGAACACACCGCCCACGACGAGCATCACGGCCACCATTTGCACGCTTTCGAGGTTTTGGTCGATGATCTTCTTGAGGGTCACGCCGACCACCACGGCGGGCAGTACGCCGACCACGAGTTTCAGGTAGAAAGGCCAAATGCGGCTCCACCAGCTGCCGCCTTCACGATCGGTGGGCGGGTTGAAAAATCGACGCCAATAGAGCGCCACGACCGAAAGGATGGCGCCGAACTGGATGATGACCGTGAAAGCCTTGACAAAGTCGGTCATTTCGACGCCAAGCAGGCCTTCGGCAATCATCATGTGCCCGGTTGAACTGACAGGAAGGAACTCTGTGAGGCCTTCTACGATGGCAATGATGAGGGCTTGGAGGGTGGTCATTCAGCAGTGGTGGATTGTGATTTCAAGGCTTCGGGTTGGTCATCGCTTGTTGGGTCGAAAGCGGTGCTGTTGTCCTTCTTCGAACGATAGAGGATGGCCACAATCACGAATAGATAGCCCACGAAGCAGACCATCGGCGCCACTACTGTGCGACGCGTGTTGAAGATTTCGGGGTTGAACTCCGTGTCGGTGCTGCCGGAACCGCTCATCAGAATGAAACCGATGAAGATGGTGACGAGCGCAATGCCGAGAAGCAGGAAGTTGATGCGCGTAAAGGCAAAAAGCGATTTGTGTTGCATGACAAAAGCGAGTGTGTGAATGAGGAAATCAATAGAAAAGGGCATCGTCGCGGCGCATGCCGATGTGACGATTGACCGAGAAATAAGCGCTGATCACGGTGAGGCTGATGCCCACTGCGGGCACGCCGATGAGGGTGAGCACCATTACGGTCGGGGTGACGAGCATCGAAACGTCTTCGTCCCAACTGCGCAGTCCGAGCATGGCGCCCCAGAGGGTAAGGTCGGCCACAATCGACGAGATGAGGCCGATGTAGAAGGCTTGCGTCAAGAAGGGGCGGCGGATTAAACTCCATTTTGCGCCGACGAGCTTCATCGTTTGGATGGCATCTCGGCGTTTGGCCACGCTCATGCGCAGGGTGTTATTGATCAAGGCGAGGCTGACAAAGCCAAGCAGGACAGCGACGATGAGCAGAATGATGCTTACTTTGCGAATGTTGCGATTGACGTCTTTCATCAAGTCGCCGGGGTAGATTACATCGCTCACTCGCGCGTCTTTGTTGAGGAGAGGCATGTAGCGCTGCAGCGAATCGGTGTCGGCATAGTTGGCTTTCAGGTGCACCTCGAACGATGCGGGGATGGGGCTGCTGCCTAAGAAGTCATTGTCCAGACCTGAGGCTTCAACTTGCTGGCGTGTGGCCTCTTCCTTCGAGGTGTAGACCACTTGGCGCGTGTAGGGTTGGCTTTTCAAGAGCGTTTGCAGCTGATAGGCCTGCTGTTGGTCGATGCTGTCGTTGAGGAGCACTTCGACGGTGAAGTTTTCGCGCAGCGAGCGGCTGAGGTTGTCGGCCAGGGCGGCAAAAAAGAGCACGGTGCCCACAAGGATGAGCACCATCGTCGTACTGATGCAAGCAGTGACGGAGTCTAAGCGACCGCCGCGGGGCGATTTTTTCTTTCTCATGAGGCGATTTGGCGATTGAGATGACCCTATTGCCTAAGAAGGGGGCATAATCAGGGTAAATTGCTGCAAATATACGGATGAAGATTGTATTTTGTAGCGTTTTGCTGTTTTTTTAACGGATTTCCTCGCGACGCAGGGGGTAATTGCCGCGTTGCTGTTCGAAATCTTCGGGTGCGGCGCGCAGTCGCTCGGTGTCGGTGAGCGGATTGTAGAGGCGAAGTTGCGCAAGGGCGCGTTCAGGCAGTCGATGGGTGAGATCGATTGGCAGTGCACCGTAGGAAAACTCCGCGGGCAAGGCGGGTGCGGGGATGTCGAAGTGGGCATCGAGTCCAAAGTGGCGGGCAACGGCTTCAAGGCTCATGCGCGTGCCGTTGGCCTTGCCGTCGGCGCTGTAACCGGCCACGTGCGGTGTGGCAATCAGTGCGTCGCGCAGCAGTGAGGCGGAGATGTGCGGTTCGTTTTCCCACGTGTCGATCACTGCGGCACGGATCTTTCCCTCCGAGAGTGCCCATTCCACGGCCGCAGTGTCGGCACATTCGCCGCGCGCGGCGTTGACAAACACCCGACAGCGCTGCAGACTTTCGAAAAAGGCGCGGTCGGCCAAGTGGAACGTGGCGTGTTCGCCCTCAAAGGTGAGTGGCGTGTGCAAACTGATGACGTCGGCTTCGCGCGCCAAGTCGGCAAGCGTGTGAGGTTCGCCCTTCGGCGGATCGCAACGCAACACGCGGCAGCCCTCGGCGGCCAAGATTTCGGCCACAGCCGTCCCGACGCGTCCGACACCTACGATGCCGACGGTCAAACCCCTGAGCGTGACGCAGAACGGTGCGTTCGTCGGATTGAAAGCTTTTGAGCACGCAACATTATGTGTCGTAGAATGGGGTAAGTTGCCCAATTTTTTATCGGTCGTGGGGCGGTTCGCGCCAAAACTTCTTTTCTCTGCGCCAAGAGCACCCATGTTTTCGCCAAGAGCACCCATGTTTTCGGCAAGAGTACCCACGTTTGTGGCAAGAGTACCCCCGTTTGTGCAGGAACTACTCTCCCCTTCGGCAAAACACCCCTCGGCGGCGGCAATCCACAGGCTGTTGCGCACATATTGCGCCACGCTGCGCGCATTACAGCCCGGACAGTTGTGCCAAGCAATGCCCTTTTCGGCAAGATAAGCCTTGTCGATGTGGTCGTGTCCGATGGTGGCGGTGACAACCAGTTGCACTTTGCTGCCTTCGAGCAGGGCGCGGTTCACTTGGGTGCGGGTTCGTGTGATGAGCACGTCGGCTTCGCGCACATCGTCGGCCGTTATGGCGGCACCGGGGAGGAAAATGCACTCGCCGAGGTGCGCTGCGGCCTCGCGGATGAAGGGTATTTTGTCGTCGATGACGAGTCGGAGCATATTCTTGAAGTGTGGGGATGAAAAATGGTGAGGTGGGTCGAGAAATCGCACGGCCGAAAAGACAGTGCGCGCGAAAACACCGGCGTGGGCGAGCCATTGTTTTCGCGCGCTGTCGAGTTGTGGCGGTTATTCTCCGCGTTTGCGCAAGCGTTCGAGGTTGCGTTGGCGCATATTGACCACGCTTTTCGAATCTTTCTGCTTGATGAGTTTTTCCGGCTTCTGTTTGTCGAGCGGAAGTGCCGTCAAATCCCAATCTTCGTTGAGATCCCAGTTGGCTTTCACCTCAAGGAGTTTCGGAGAGTAGAACACGGCTTCCGGTTCGGTGTGCGTTGTCCAGTCGCCGGTGGTCCATTTGTCGTCGCGGTTGCGGTCTAAATAGCAACGCAAGTAGTAATTGCCCGGACGCACGTAGTAAAATTCGGCGCGGCCGTCGCGAATGTTCACTTGGCGCTCCACATTGCCGGAGGTGTTGAGGAGTTGCACCACAGCGGTGGTGTCGGCGTGGCGAAGACTGACGAAAAGGGTGCCGAAGTCTTCGAGTTTTGCGATTTCGTAGTTACGTTCCGTGCGCCGGTTCGTCATGCCGTAGATGGAACGCACGGCTGCCGAGTCGATTACAAACTTGTAGCGTTGCGAAGGTCGCCACTCTGCGCGCAACACGGCGGACAGCGGATTGCCCGGCACGCTGTCGAGGGCAAAAGGCGCGTCGTGCCACAGCGTATCGACCCGCAGTTGAAGATGAATCCCGTCGGCTCGCAGTTGCGCCAACGGTTGCGGGAAAGTAAGCGTCACGTTGCGGTCGGGAGTGAGCGGACTGCTCGGCGAAGTCTTGATCTCGAGAAACTCTTCTTTGGGCTTTTCGTCGCTGAAGTCCCCGCGTTTGTGGCGGCGTTCGCGCTGTTTCTCCCACTTGGCCAGTTCTTTCTGTTTCGCCGCGAGGCGTTTGGCGAAAGTCGTCTTGGGCACGAGTTCGAGGGTGTCGGTTTTGGCGCGCGCCACCTTGAGCGAGTCGTCCCAATCATCGTAGGTGCAAGCCAATCGCAGCGTGTCGAGGTGCAAAAGCGTGGTGTCCGTCAGCCAATAGGTGAGCGTGTCGTTGCCGCGGTTGGCCACGGTGAACAGACTGCGGTCGGCATTGAAGTTCAAGCCGCGCAGTTTCGGCCGACGGGGCGAAGGGCCGGTGAAATAGAGCGTGAACCATTCGGGCACGTCGCGGAGGTACTTGAGAAAGTGGCGGGGGCGGTAGTCGACCTTGAAGGCGCGCACCACAATGTCGTCGGGCATGAAGCGCGTGTAGTGGATGGTGCGGATTGAGTCGTAGCGCGTGCTGTCGACCCACGCCGTGTCGTAGCGCACCGCCGGGCTCGACGAAGCCGTAAGCGGCGAGTTGAGCCAACCGATGGCCTCGGTGGGTTGCGAATAGCGGAAATCTCCGTCGGCATCTTGCAGCGCGTAGATGCGATAGTTGCGTTGGGCGTTCACCCCCTTGATGGAAAAATAGCCGGAGGCGTCGGTGCGCGCCACGCGGTCGAAGGGTTTGTCCGTGAAGGCGGAGTCCGACGCATCGAAGTGCAGACCGACCAAAATACCCTTCACCGGTTCGAGGTCTTCGGCGTTGAGAATGCGGCCGGACATCTGCATGGTGTCGGTCGTGGTACCCGTGGAGAAGATATAAGTGTACTGCCCCATCGGATTGCCTTCGTTGTTGTCGGTGATGGCGTCGGAGAAATCGACCGTGTAGGTCGTGTTGGGAATCATCGAGTCGAGGAGTTCGACCGTGATTTTGCGTCCTGCCACTTTGATCTCGGGCTGTTCGATTTGCGGCGGCGAGACAATGATTTTCTCAGACGGGTTGTCTACCTTGATGAGCTCGTTGAAAGTGAGGCTGAACTTCACTTTTTTTCCGCGTCCCACCTTTTCCGGCGCGCTCATGTGCACGATGTGCGGTGGGGTCTCGTCGTAGGGACCGCCGTCGGGGCCGCTGCCTTGGTTGGCGCAGCCCGTCCAAAAAGCCAAGAGGCCGAGGAGAACGGCGAGGAGGAGGGGAAGTTTTTTCAAAGCGGGGGAGTTTTTGGGGTGAAATCCCGAAACAAACAGTGCTTTCCGGGGAAGTTAGACGTTCATCGCCAAGATCTCTTCGATGAGATCGCGGTGGTTCGAAAGGCGCGGCACCTTGTGTTGTCCGCCGAGCTTGCCACGGCTGCGCAACCAGTCGTCGAAAAGCGCGGGACGCGCCACGACGATTTCGAGTTCCTGGAGCGTGATGTCCTTATAGCGCTTGGCATCGTAGTCCGAGTTGATGGCGCGCAGCGCTTCGTCAAGCGAGTGGGTGAAAAGGTTGAGGTCGGCCGGCGCTTTCGTGAACTCGATGAGCCACTGGTGGCGGCATTTGCCTGCGGCGTCCATGAATACCGGTGCGGCGGTGTACTCGCGCACCTCGGCACCCGTGGCTTGGCAGGCCGCTTTCAGTCCTTGCTCGGCATTGTCCACCATGAGTTCTTCGCCGAAAGCGTTGATAAAACTCTTGGTGCGGCCGCTGATCACAAACTTGTGGGGAAAGGTCTGGGTGAAACGCACCGTGTCGCCGATTTGGTAGCGCCACAATCCGCACGAAGTGCTGATGACCAGCGCGTAGTGGCGGCCGGCTTCTACCTCCCACAGCGGGAGAACTGTGGGATGTGCCGTGCCCACTTCTTCGAGGGGGATGAATTCGTAGAACACATCGTAGTCGAGCATGAGCGTCATGGCGCGATCGCCCGGATCGGTTTGGAGACCGAAGAAACCCTCTGAGGCATTGTAGGTTTCCATGTAGCTCATGCGCGCCGAAGGGATGAGGCGATGATACTGTTCGCGGTAGGGAGTGAAGGCCACTCCGCCGTGGAAGAACACTTCGAGGTTGGGCCACACCTCATCGATGGTCTTTGCGCCGCTGCGTTCGAGCACTTTCATCAGCACGGCCATCATCCACGAGGGCACGCCTGCGATGGAAGTCACGTTTTTGTCGAAGGTTTCTTCGGCGATGAGTTCGCGTTTGCGGTCGAAATCTTCGAGCAAGGCCGTCGTCTTCGAGGGCACGCGGAAGAGACGCACGAAGGGCGAGGCGTTTTCGTTGAGAATCGCGCTCAAATCGCCCACGCGCGAGGAGGGAGAGTCGTAGTTGGGCTGGTGACTGCCGCCGAGAATGAGCGAGTGGCCGGTGAACAATCGGCTGTCGGGGCGGTTGCGCAGGTAGAGGGCCACGGAGTCGCGGCCGCCGGCGTAGTGGAGGTGTTGCAAACCGCGGTCGCTCACGGGGATGAACTTGCTCTTGTCGTTCGTCGTGCCCGACGATTTGGCATACCAACGCACGCGACCGGGCCAAAGGATGTCGCGTTCGCCGCGGCGCATGCGGTCGATGTCGCCTTTCAGCGCCTCGTAGTCGGTGAGGGGCACGCGAGCGGCAAAATCTTCGTAGCAGCGCAGACGGTCATAGCCGTGGCGTTCGCCCCAAGCTGTGTGGGCGGCACTGCGCACCAGCCGAGCGAGGACGGCGCGTTGGAGTTGTTCGGCGTGATCGGCGTAACTGTCGATGGCGGTCACGCGACGGGCGAAGAAGGTGCGGACGAGCGGAGTGAGATTCATGGGAGAGGTTGCGTGAGGTAGTGGGCGAGGACGGTGAGGTCTTCGGGATAGGTGAGTTTGAGGTTGCGCTCTTCGCCGGGAACGAGGGCGATGTCGATTTCGGGACAGTAGCGAAACACCACGCTGCAGTCGTCGGTGGCGCGAAAGTTGGGGTCGGCCAGCGCACGGCGGTAGGCTTCGAAGAGCACTGGCGCGTGGAAACCTTGCGGGGTCTGCACTCTGCGCAGTAAAGCGCGGTCGGGAACTCTGCGCATTCGGCCGTCGGCGTCGACCTCGATGAGGGTATCGACGACGGGCAGCACAACATTGGCCACGGCGTGGCTACGTAGCGCGGCACACACGCGACCGATGAGTGAACGGCTCACACCGGGGCGCACGGCATCGTGGATGAGTATGCGCACGGCGTGGGGATTATCGGTCGAAAGTGGTGGGTTGTCGTCGGAGTTTTTACTGTTTGCCGTAGCACTTTGTGGGTTGTCTGCAGAAAGTTGTGGAGTTTCTGCAGAAAGTTCACTGTTTTCAGCGGAAAGTAGGGGACTTTTTTCTGTGGCTTGTGGACTTTTTCCCGAAGACAGGCCGGCCGGGGCGCAAACCGCGCTGTTTGGCGGCGAAGTTGTGCTCTGTTCCTCTCTCTCCGCGGAACTTTTCAGCCTTCCGTCCTCGCGAAGAAAGGCGCGCAGGCCGTTGAGGGTGGAGTCTTGGCGCTCTTTGCCGCCGGCCACCACTTGCGTCACTTTCGGGTGGGGCTGTTGCCGCAACAGGTCGCGCACTTCGTCGAGATGGTCGGGATGCGCCACGATGCCGATCTCGTCGATCTCCTCACTTTGCTCAAAGGCTGCGATGCTGTGCTCAAGCACGGTGCGGCCGGCCACAAGCGTGAACTGCTTGGGGCGCGCACTGCCGAAGCGGCTGCCGGTCCCGCCGGCGAGGATGAGGGCGATGGTGTGGGGCATGGGGAGGAAAGAGCGGTTTGTGGCGGCTGTGAGTGAAAACCTGTGGAGTTTTTCGGCCGAAAATCGAAGCATCCGGTGAACGCTGCGAAGGGACAGCGTACAACCGGGAAATGAGAATAAAAAAGAGGGATAAAGGACGATTTATCCGAAGATGTGGCGATAAATCTTGTCGGTGGCACCGGCATGTTCGGCAATGTAGTTGCCGGCTTCGGCACCTGCTGAGGCGGCGTGCGCGGGGTGTGCGAGATAGTCGTCGAGCAGTTTGTCAAAGTCGGCGGCCGATGTGATTTCGCGGCAACCTCCGTTGGCCAACAGGGCTTGGGCTTCGGTGAACTTCTTGTTGTTTGGGCCGATGATGACGGGTACGCCGTAGACGGCGGCCTCGGGCACGTTGTGAATGCCCACACCGAAACCGCCACCCACGTAGGCGACGCTGCCATAGCGGTAGATGGAGGAGAGTAGGCCGTAGGAATCGACAATGAGTACGTCGTAGTCGCCCACATTGTCCTCGGTGGCTTCTGAATAGCGGACGCAGCGGCGCGTGATGCGGCTTTCGATTTCCTTCAAGTGACCGGCGCTCACCACGTGGGGCGCGATGACGAGACGGAGATCCTCGCGGCGGTTGACGTAGTCGAGGAGTATTTCTTCGTCGGGCGCCCATGTGCTGCCGGCGACGAGAACGGTGTGCCCTTGGGCGAAGTGTTCGACGAGGGGGAGGGGACGTGCGGCGCGACGGATGTCGATGACGCGGTCAAAACGGGTGTCGCCGGTGACGGTGACATTGTCGGTCACGCCGATGCGCGCAAGGAGTTTGACGGAAAGGCGGTTTTGGACAAAAAAATGGGTGATGCGGCGCAGACAACGGGCATAACTGCGGCCGTACCACTGGAAAAAGATTTGTCCGGGGCGGAAAATGCTGCTGACGGAGTAGACGGGAATGCCTTTGCGGTGGAGTACGTCGATGTAGTTGCGCCAAAACTCGTATTTGATGAAGATGGCCATCTCGGGATGGGCGAGTTTGACGAAACGGCGCGCGGCGGTGGGGGTGTCGAAGGGGAGATAGCAAACGAGGTCCGCACCTTTGTAGTCTTTGCGCACTTCATAGCCGGAGGGCGAGAAGAAGGTGAGGAGGATTTTGCGCTTGGGTTGTTCGCGACGCAGGCGTTCGATGAGCGGACGCCCCTGTTCGAATTCGCCGAGTGAGGCGGCGTGCACCCAAACGTAGCGGTCTTCGGGCGCGATGTGCTCGCGAAGCAGGCGGCGGGTGCGGCGTTGACCACGTACCATGGCGCGCGCCTTGCGATGGCCGAAGGCCGCCACAAGGCGCACGAGGAAGGCGTAAATGTAAATGCCGAAGCTATACATAGAATTAAGAGAGTGTGTCGATGGCAAACTGGATGCGGCGGAGGGTTTCCTCCTTACCGAGGAAGGCGGAAAGCTCGTACATGTCGGGACCCTTGCCGGTTCCGACGAGGGCAACGCGCCATGCGTTCCAAGGTTTCGCACCTTCGGCTTCACACCAGGGATCGATGGCGGCTTTCTGGCTTTCGGCCGAGAAATCGTCGAGGGCGGAGAGGCGTTCGGCCACACCGCGCATCACAGCGGCGGCGTCTTCTTTCCAGTTCTTCTTGACAAACTTGTCTTCGCGGTCGAATGCGGTGGGCGCCACGAAGCAGAAATCGCACAAAGGCCAGAGGTCGGAAACGAAACTTACGTTGCGCTTCTTGGTTTGTCCGCTTTGGGCGTCGACGTATTCCACGTTTTTCGTTTTCAACATGTCGATCACGGCGGCGGCACGCTCGGGTGTGGTCGTGATGTCGTGCTGGGCAAGCACTTCGACGAGGGCGGGCGCCAATTCTATGGCGGGTGTGGAGAGAAGATACTCGCGGTTGAACCACCAGCCCTTGACATAGTCGAACTTTGCGCCGGCTTTCGAGCACTTGGTGAGGTCGAACTTGGCAATCAGCTCGTCCATGCTCATGATTTCCTGATCATCGCCGGGGTTCCAGCCGAGGAGGGCGAGGAAGTTGACCACGGCTTGCGGGAGATAGCCGCTTTCGCGATAACCGCTGCTGACTGTGCCGTCGGGGGCGTGCCATTCGAGGGGGAAAACGGGGAATCCGAGCTTGTCGCCGTCGCGTTTCGAGAGTTTGCCGTTGCCGGTGGGCTTGAGCAGGAGGGGAAGGTGGGCGAAACGCGGCATGGTGTCGGTCCAACCGAAGGCGCGATAGAGCAAAACGTGGAGGGGTGCGGAGGGCAACCACTCTTCACCGCGGATCACGTGGGTGATTTCCATGAGATGGTCGTCGACAATGTTGGCCAAATGGTAGGTGGGCAACTGATCGGCGCTCTTGTAGAGCACTTTGTCGTCGAGAATTGAGGAATTGATGACCACATCGCCGCGAATGAGGTCGTCGACGTGCACATCTTCGCCGGGTTCGATCTTAAAACGCACCACATATTGGTCGCCGCGTGCAATGCGCGCTTCCACTTCTTCGGCGGAAAGCGTGAGCGAGTTCTCCATTTGTCCGCGCGTGGAGGCATCATATTGGAAATTGGCGATGCTTTCTCGAGCGGCATTCAGGGCTTCGGGCGTGTCGAAGGCGATGTAGGCTTTGCCTTCTGCGAGGAGTTGATCGACATAGTGCTTATAAATGTCGCGACGTTCGCTTTGGCGATACGGACCTTTGTCGCCGCCGAAGCTAACGCCTTCATCAAATTGAATGCCGAGCCACTTAAATGATTCAATGATGTAGTCTTCTGCGCCGGGGACGAAGCGTGCGGAGTCAGTGTCCTCAATGCGGAAGATAAGTTTGCCGCCGTGTTGGCGCGCGAAGAGATAATTATAGAGTGCCGTGCGGACTCCGCCGATATGCAGGGGGCCTGTTGGACTGGGGGCGAAGCGAACGCGTACGTTTTGTTCGGACATTGTCGTTGAGAATTGGCTGTTTTTGAAATCTTGCAATATGAAAAGTAGATATTTGTCGAAAGGCCTTGATTATGAAGTGACAATTAAAAAACGACCTAATTATTGCACTGATATTGCACTGCAATCACACTTCTGATTTCCTTCGAAGCAAAGAAATTATTAGGTCCTTGTCTCTTAAATGCTCCTCTAATTGTGCAATGCGAGCACGGAGTTCTTCATTTTCCTTTACAATGTCAGTGGAACCGGAAAGAGCAATGTTGTTACCATTGAACGAGGAGACTGCATTGTTACCAATAGACAGATAGGACTTGTCATCAGGGAAAAATTCGGTTATACTCACATCCAAAGCCTTTGCTATACGCTCAAGATCTTGAGCCTTGATAGACCCTTCACGGATACAGCGGAACAAGTTTACGTCGCTCATGTCGACTTCTGCAGCTAACCCTTTGACACCGCCAGGGCGTTTTGAGCAGAGTGTTCTAATACGTTCTAAAAACATAGTAATCGAGTTTAATCCTTGAAGAAGCACATCAAAAATGACAGTGTCGAATAAAACACACAAATAAATTTGATAGCGTGCGGCAAAAATGATACCTTTGCGGGACAAAGATAATAATAATAATAACAACAACAGCAGAGGCCGATGGATAAATGCATAAGAAAGGAAACACTTAGCGCAGCGGTGATGAGAGAAATCCAAATCGGACAGACTTACATGATTCCGATTAGGTTTTATGATCGAGTAACCGTCTACAAAAACAGATATGGGAAGAGTCTACAACGAAAATTCAAGACAGTAGTAGATGAACCCAAAGGTCTAATCTATCTAACAAGAGTATCATGATCCACATTCCACCCCAAACCGTCCCCGGAGGACGTTATGACATCGCTCAAACGTGTGCATTGCTTGGTATCCACCGCAATTCGCTTCGTGTCTATACCATAAATGGCGCGATTAGATCAGAGTATCACCCCGATTTGGCACGGAAACTCTACACCGCAGAGGAAATTCAGCGCTTTTGGCATAGTAAACTGTAAAAGAAGAGAGCATGCTGCCTGTAAAGTACAACACAACCCGAGAAGGAATTGAAATCTACCTATCGGGAACGAGACATACCTACAAACTTGAATGCACCTTTTGGGCAATTCGGGCAAGAGCTTTCTTTGCCACGATAGAGAAGGAATTTCAAGTGGAACGCGTGAAGAATAACGACGACGGGACGAGTGTCGTATTCTTCAAAACGAACACAGAACAAGCGGAAACGCTTGTGGAAAGAATGCAAGACATCGTCGAAGCGACACTCTACGATTTATGATAACTGTTGAACAACTATACGCGGGTACACGGGAAGGACTGGATATTATCCTTTCCGTGTATCCACAAGCGGAGGTTTGCGTAAGTAATCCAAAGGCAAAATTCAAGGCACGAGAATCCGAACGAACGCCGTCTGCTATGTTAATGGCGACGACGGATAAAAACGGGAATCGCGTGTGGAAGATGATCGATTACGGTGATGAAGGGCATGCACTTTCACCGGTGGACGTCTGGATGAAAGAGCGCGGCATCAATCGATTCGGCGAAGCTGTATTGCAAATTGCTGAAACGTTCAATGTACGTTCTGACATCAACAAAACGCAGAACCGAGCCGAATGGAAAGATCGACCGGCAAAGCCTGATGAAGCCGAAGGACAGACTATTTTCGAACTCATGGACGAAATACCGGAGACATGGTTGAAGGTGATGAGTCCGAAAGCGACTCAAGAAGTCGCCAAAAGTCTACACTGGCATGCTGCGAAATATGTGGGATATGTAAAGAATAGAGTGGTCAAATGCGAGTATGCCAACGAACATTATCCGATACTAATACGCGAGTGTGTAGTACCAGCGAAAGGAGAGGAACCGGGGAAGTCTTTCTACAAGATCTACAAGCCACTGAACCCTGATAAGGCTTTTCGATTTTCGTATGCACCACGTGGTGAAAAACCGAGGTCTTATATCAATGGACTCGAGGAGTTACGCATGCAATGGCGAGAACTTAATGAGAGGCTTGAACGTGAATGGAACGCAGACCCGGCCAAAGAGAATATACCATACAAAGAGACCAAATTAGCAGAGGCGATAATCTGTAGTGGTGAACGGGACGCCTTATGCTGTAAAGCCATGGGATACGCCCCGCTTTGGTTTAACTCGGAAACTTATCGTGTTTCGGACGCGGAATTTCGCGAGATTACGAAGTACGCTGAAACGATATACAATATCCCCGACCTGGACGCTACAGGGCGTAAAAAGGGAGTTGAGATGGCACTGCGATTCATTGACGTGCGAACTGTTTGGTTACCGGAATGGTTGTCGTCCTACAAAGACAATCGGGGGAAACCACGGAAAGATTTGCGCGATTGGATGGAGCTACGTGGGGAAATCGGTGATTTCAAGGATCTGCTCCTCATGGCTACACCGGCCAAATTCTGGAGAGAAAGAGTCAATGAGAAGAAGAATAAGACGGAGTATTGGATCGACACAGTTTCATTACTGGCATTTTTGGAACTCAACGGGTATCGTTGTCTAAAAGACGAGGATAGCGACTTGACAAGATTCGTACACATCACAGGAACGACGGTGCGCGAGATAAAACAGCGAGATATAAGACGTTTCATTCGCTGTTGGGCAGAGGAGCGCGCATTGAACGCCGATATCCGTAATCTCATACTCAACTCTACCAAATTAGCCGGACAAGCGGTGCTCGAAAACCTGGCAGAAGTGGAGCTGGATTTTTCAAACTGTACAGCTGACTCACAGATATTCTATTTGAAAAAGAATGATCGGGAGAACGTGGCAGTGGAAGTTACGGCCAACGAACTCAAAGAGCACACTGATGGTTCTGCTTTGGGGCACTATGTGTGGGAAGAGAATGTGATTCCACACCGATTTACAAAGCTCGAAGATATGTTTGAGATTACGTGCTCGAAAGATGAAACAGGGACAGACGTTTGGGACATAAACGTTCAAGACACAGCTTCTCCTATGTTTGGCTACGTGATCAATACATCGAGGCTCTATTGGAGAAAGGAAATAGAGGAGGCATTTGCAACGAGAGGAGAAAGAAAGGCGTATCATGAAGCACACCGTTTTGATATTGCAGGGCAAGGACTGAATGCAGAGGAGATCAGAGAACAGAAGCTCAATCTCATCAACAAGATTTTCTCTATAGGCTACATGTTACACAGACACAAAGACCCGTCAAGAGCATGGGCGCCGCAAGCCATGGATAACAAGATCGGATCAGACGGGGAATGTAATGGAAGATCGGGAAAATCCTTTCTCTTCAAAGCATTCGAACATTTCATGAAGCAGGTAAAGCTTTCGGGGCGAAACCCCAAGCTCATGGATAACCCACACGTCTTTGACCAAGTAGACAAAAGCACTGATTTCATTCTCGTGGACGATTGTGCTCAATACCTTTCGATGGGTATGTTTTACGACATCATCACCGGTTCATTGACAGTCAACCCGAAGAACAACCGCTCATTTACGATTCCGTTTTCAAAAGCTCCGAAAATGGGATTTACGACCAACTATGTTCCTACTGATTTCGACGCATCGACAATGGCGCGTTTGCTACCAATGGTTTTCTCAGACTATTATCACCAACGTGCCGCCGAGAATGACTACATTGAAGATCGATCTATTCGTGATGATTTCGGACGGAACCTTTTGACTGAAGATTATCCTGAAAGCGATTGGAACCGAGATATCAATTTCTTCATGCAATGTTGTCGATTTTATTTGAAAGTAGCGGGCACGAGCGGTAAGATATTACCGCCACTTGGTAATATCTTGCAACGAAAGCACAAGGCGGACATGGGGGAGAACTTTGAAGATTGGGCGGCCACCTTCTTTGCCGAAGAAAGTGGCAACCTCGATTGTCTGTTGGTTAGACGTTTGGCCTTTGAAAATTACGTCAGATTTGCCGGGAACGTAGGGCACCAGTATTCGATGAAAAGGTTTGTCAAGCAATTAAAGGCGTTCGTCGCTTTATCCCAAGAGGTCTATATGCTTAACCCGCCCGAACTTTGTAACTCGCAAGGCCGTATTTCTCGGAGAATTGATGGGAAGATGGAAGACATCATCTATTTACGTTCGAAAAAGGCGCACGAAGAAGAAGAGCCGGTAAACGATTCATTTGATCCACCATATAGATTACCGTACTGAATGTAGAGCAATAAGCAGCCATGCAATCGCGTGGCTGCTTATTTTTATATTATTACGTGTTTTCTGGCGGAGAAACCTGTCTGTATGATCTGAGAGGTAGGAAACCGTAAAAATGTGACATGCTGAAATCGTACTATTTTTCCGTATCATCGTATCATGTAGAGAAAAAATAGAAGAGAATACCGATGAATAAAGGGAATTCGGCATGATACGGAAGTGATACGGAAGTGATACGGAAACGATACAGAAAAACCGAGAAGCGTATCAAAGCACCGAATTTCGCCCCTCGATGATACGTTTGCAGACGGAAACCAAGCTATTTCGGGGTCTGACTATTTCCGTATCACGTCTAACTCACTGATAATCTGCATTGATACGATGATACGGAAATTTCGTGCGAAAATCATATATGAGAAAAAAAGTGCACGGACTTTCGCGGTGTATTGGTTTGGTGGAACCCCGGATAATTCGTATATTTGTGATATAGAAATAGCTGATTATGAAAGATATAACG
>ERZ1674203.80-NODE-80-length-24572-cov-9.667537_pt1 | contig 24572 bp, 20 predicted proteins | sample MGYA00581297_ERZ1674203 | MGnify/ENA primary metagenome ERZ1674203 (study PRJEB41354, sample SAMEA4873349) | human saliva metagenome | biome: human-associated habitat [ENVO:00009003]; feature: mouth environment [ENVO:08000002]; material: saliva material... | reverse complement strand
AAAAGCTGCTTTGTTGTATTGGGTTTGCTGCAAAGGTAATAAATATATTTTTGAAAAGCAAGCATTGCAATACGAGATTTTATTGGACGGATTTCTCTTCTCTTGGTGTTTCTTGGCGAAGTCGAGCGCCATTTACGGTGGACTTTTCGGTGAATGTGTGGAAGAGGAGGGCTGCAGGTTTCTTGATTTTTAGGGTTTTTCGGAAGGGAGAGGGGGAAGAGTGGTGGAGGGGATGCGCTTGCGCGGTGTCGTTGGGCGCAAAGTGGTCGGTCTGCCGCGAAGCGTGCCCGCTCAGTGCAGGAAAGCGGGGAATTTCGCCCTTCTACCGATCGGCCGGTGAGAGGAAAGTGTGGCACGTCTTAGTCAGCGCTTGGGAACTTGAAGTTCCGCTTTACCGCCTTTTTGGGGAGTCTCTGCTTGTTCTCATGAAAAGTGGGCGAGTTTGCGCGAAAAACGGTGGACTTTTCGGCAAAAGCCGTGCGCTTTTTTCCGCAACAGCCCGAGTTTTCGAACGCTGAGGCGCTCGATGCACCGCGAGTCGCAGCATGGGCAAGCGAGAAAGGGCGCTTGCCTGCCGAACACGGCGGGCATTTCGAGAGACGGGGACAACGATCGAGCGACAGTGCCCCTACGCGGTAGTCCCAATGCGGTGCGCAACAAAAAACGCCGCCCCCGCACCACCGAGGAGGTGCGAGGGCGACGAGACGTGGAGAGAAATCGCGCGGTAGCAGACGCTGCGTGTCGGCGCGTCGTGCGCCACAGGAGCCTGGTGCGGGGCAAAGAGGACGAGCTGCGGGGGTGGTGCGCGAAGAGCGGCGTCTTAGCGCTGCTTTCCCACCACACGCGCCGAGATGATGCGCACATCTTCGAGCGGGCGGTCGTTGGCGTCGGTCGCCACGCGCTGTATTTTGTCGATCACCGAAAGGCCTTTCACCACTTCGCCGAACACGGTGTATTGACCGTCGAGATGCGGTGCGCCGCCGGTGTGTTCATATTCTTCGGCCATGGCCGTTGTGATGGAACCTTCCTGACCGGTGGCCTCATCGACGCGTGCCCGAACGGGGGCAAGGCGAGCCGGCGTGAAGGTCTTGCCCCAAACGATGTAGAACTGCGTTGCGCTGCTGCGCCGACCGGGGTTCACCTCGTCTGACTCGCGCGCCATGGCCAGTGCCCCGCGGCGATGATAGTGATAGGGGAGATCGAATTCCGGCGGGAGGGTCTCTTTGCGGTCGGCTTCACCCAAGCGGGTGCCGGGAGCGGCCTGCCGGGAGGTGGAATCGCCGGCCTGCACCATGAAATCGCGGATGACGCGGTGGAAGAGCAACCCATCGTAGTAGCCGGCTCGCACCAACTGTTCGAAATGACGGGAATGAATCGGCGTGTCGGGGAGGAGGCGCACGGTGAAATTGCCGGCGGTGGTGACAAACTCCACACGCGTGTCGCGCCGTGCTCGGCCGGTGAGGGGAAAGAGCTGGAGGCAGGCGAAGATGAGGGCAAGGAGTCGAGACATGGTGGGGAAGGGGTTAGGCTTCGGGATCGTTTTTAGCCGCTTTTTCGGCTTGACAAGTGCGGGCGTAGTGGCTGATGGAAAGAATGATGCCGAAATAGATGCCGGTGATCAAGTTGGACGAACCGCCTTTGGACACCAAAGGTAGCGGTTGTCCGGTGACGGGCACCAAACCAACGGCCACGGCCATGTTGGCAAAGGCTTGTATGAGCAGGATCGTGCCAATGCCCATCACAATGAAGGCCGGTGCCCTCCCGGCGCACTGCTTGGCGATATAGTAGGTACGCACAAAGAGAATCATGTAGAGGAGCACGACGAGAAAACAGCCCGCGAGTCCGAGTTCTTCGCCGATAATGGCGAAGATGAAATCGGAATAGGCCGCGGCCAGGTAGTCGCGTTGCACCGAGTTGCCGGGACCTCTGCCGTAGACGTTGCTGCTTGCGAAGGCAATGTTGGCGTGCGTGACTTGGCGGTTCTTGTCAGTGACCACAAATTCGCGCGGATCTTTCGGGCGCTCTTCCTTTTTCTCCAGTCGAGAACTCCACGTGGTGAAGCGTTGCGTTGCAGTACTGTTCGGGCCATAGTAGAGCCACAATCCGGCGAGCATGATGACGGCCATGACACTAAATATGCCGATACTTTTCAAGAAGTTGCGCCACGGCACATTGCCGATGAAGAGGATGGCGAAAACAGAGACGACAAGCAGCAGCGCCGTCGAGAGATTCTGCGGCGCGATCATAGCAAACGAAACAAAAGTGGGGAAAAGAACCGAAAAAGCGACTTTTCGGGTGCTTCCATCGGGCTTTTGGGCGTTGGCCATGAAGGCCGTGGCATAAAGAATGACGCAGAGTTTGTTGAGTTCTGAGGGTTGAATGCTCAAACCGAAAATTGAAATCCAGCGCGTACCGTTGTTGATGTTCTGTCCGATGAAGTAGGTGGCAAGAAGTAGAAGAAAAGAAGCGAGTCCACCGAGCAAAGCCAAATGATAGACGTAGCGAAAATGAATGAATTGCACCACAAAAGCAGCGAGTGCAGCCAACGCTAAATAGGACATCTGCCTCACCAGCGGTGAAAAATAACTGTGCGCTTCGATGGCCAGGTAGGTTCCTGCACTGTAGACCTCGACGAGCGAGATGATGCAGAGGCTAAAGAAGACAGCCCACACGGCAAAGTCGCCGACAAAATATCTTTTTGGGCGTTTGGGAATGGTGATGGACATAAATGGAAAGGGCAAAAGGAGGATGATCTTACGCGCCGCGTACGAGGTTTTTGAATTGTTCGCCGCGGTCTTCCATATTCTTGAAGAGGTCGAACGAGGCACAGCAGGGCGAAAGGAGCACGGTGTCGCCGGTTTGTGCCAAGCGTCGGCAGGCGGCGACGCAGTCGGCCATGTTGTGGGTGTCGGCAATGGCAATGCCGTTGGCTTCGGCCAACGCATCGAAGGCTTCGTGGAGTTTGGCGTTGTCGGCTCCCAAATAGACGAGGGCGCGACATTTGCGCTGCACGAGGTCGTGGAGGGTGGTGTAGTCGTTGCCTTTGTCGAGTCCGCCGACAATGAGCACGGTGGGGGCGGTTTGTGCGTCGAGTGCCACGAAGCAGGCATCGACATTCGTGGCTTTCGAGTCGTTGATATAGTTCACCCCGTCGAAGTTGCCGACGCGTTCCAATCGGTGTTCGACGCCCGGGAAATCGGAAAGACAGCGGGCGAGGGTTTCGACATCGACTCCGGCGGCGAGGGTGGCGAGGGCTGCGGCTTGACAGTTGCGGAGGTTGTGCTTGCCGGGGAGCGAGAGTTGCGAAAGCTGTTGCGTGAAAGCGCGGGGCTTTTCGACAACGAGTTGTGCTCCTTCGCCGAAACCATAGCTGTCGTCGCCCGCTGCGCCACGGCCGTAGGCGGCAAGTCCGCTGCGCGGATGGTCGGCAAAGGGCAGAAGTTGTGCAGCGTGTGCGTGGCGCGCCAGTTCGCCGGGCACATATTCGTCGTCGGCCCAATAGACGAAGTAGTCTTCGGGCTGCTGGTTGCGGATGATGCGCATTTTCGATTCGACGTAGCGCTGCATCACGTAGCCGTAGCGATCGAGGTGGTCGGGAGTGATGTTGAGCAACACGGCGATATTCGCGCGAAAATCGTACATGTTGTCGAGCTGGAAGGAGGAGATTTCGAGCACAAACCAGTCGGGATCGCCCTTTTCGTCGTTCTCGGCCACGCGCAAGGCCATGGAGCGGCCGATATTGCCGGCGAGTTCCACGTTATAGCCCGCTTCGCGCAGGATGTGGTAGATGAGCGACGTGGTCGTGGTCTTGCCGTTTGAACCGGTGATGCAGAGGAGTTTCGCTTGGGTGTAGCGGGCGGCAAACTCCAATTCCGAAATGACGGGAATACCCTTCTCGGTCAACGCCTTGACCATGGGGGCATCGTCGGGAATACCGGGACTTTTCACCACTTCGTCCGCATCGAGAATGCGTTCGGCGGTGTGTGTGCCTTCTTCCCAGGGCAGTCCGTGGGCATCGAGCAGGCTTTTGTAGTGCGAACGAATGGTGCCACGGTCGGAAACAAAGACTTCGTAGCCTTTGTGTTGAGCGAGAATGGCGGCGCCGACTCCACTTTCGGCGGCACCGAGAACGACAAGTTTCATAGCTTCGGGGGAAAAGGGTTATCGAATTTTGAGGGTGATGATGGTCAGTGCGGCCAAAATGATCGTTGTGATCCAGAAACGAACGGTGATCTTGGCTTCGTGCCATGCGCCGCTGGGCCAATTACGAAAAAGGTAGGTCGACGTGGGGTCGAGTTGCGAATCGAGACGGCGGAACGAGTCGTGAATGGGCGTGCTCTTGAACACCCGGACGCGACGACCGCGGCGCTTGAAGAACTTGAACACCTGGGTCTGGATGATGACGCTCACGCTCTCGAAGAGGAACACGCCGCAGAGCAGGGGCACCAAGAGTTCTTTGTGGATGATGATGGCCAACACGCCGATGATTCCGCCGATGGTGAGCGAACCGGTGTCGCCCATAAACACTTGGGCGGGGTAGGCATTATACCAAAGGAAGCCGATGAGAGCACCGACCGTTGCGCAGATGAAGATCACGAGTTCCTGAGATCCGGGCACAAACATGATGTTCAAATAGGACGCATACTCGACGTGGCTCGAAACGTAGGCGAGTATGCCGAGGGCAATGCAGATGAACGCGCTGTTGCCGGCGGCCATTCCGTCCATTCCATCGTTGAGGTTGGCACCGTTCGACACGGCGGTGGTGACGATGATGACCATAATGACGAAAACAATCCAACCGGCGGTCTGTTTGTGCTCACCGAGGAAACCGACGAGGTCGGCATAGTCGAAATTGTTGTTCTTCACAAACGGGATGGTGGTCTTGGTGCTTTTGACGGCTTCACCTTTGTGGATGATTTCGATCTTGTCGCCGACGCGCCCGCGCTCAATGTTTTCGCGGATCACGGCATCGGGACTGAAGTAGAGGGTGAGTCCGACGATGAGACCCATGACCACTTGCCCCAAAATCTTGTAGCGACCGGCAAGTCCTTCCTTGTTTTTCTTGAAGATCTTGATGTAGTCGTCGAGAAAACCGATGGCACCGAACCACAAGGTGGTGCCAATCATGAGCAAGGTGTAGATGTTGCGCAGACGGCCGAGGAGGAGGGTGGGAATGAGGATGGCCAAGATGATGATGAGGCCACCCATCGAGGGAACGCCCACTTTGTTCACTCCAAAGGGGTCGATGCTGGCGTCGCGAGCGGTCTCACCGATGTTGCGGCGCTTCATCCATTTGATGAAATACTCGCCGAACCACATGGAAATGATGAGACCGAGAATCAGTGCAAGGAGCGAACGGAAGGAAATGTAGCTCCACAACGCAGAACCGGGGATCCCGAATTGTTCGAGTGCACGAAAAAGGTAATAAAGCATGATGAAATGGGGAAAAATGTGGAGAAGAGACGCAAAAAAGGCCGTTGGTTAGCAGCCAAAGGCGGCGCGTACTTCTTCGTGATCGTCGAAATGGTGTTTGACGCCTTCGATTTCTTGATAGGGTTCGTGTCCTTTACCGGCGACAAGGATGACATCGCCGGGACGTGCCATGGCCGCAGCGGCGCGAATGGCTTCGCGGCGGTCGGTGATGTGGAGGGTTTTGGCGCGTTGCTCGTCGTCGAGTCCGGCCAACATGTCCTGAATGATGTCTTCGGGGCGTTCAAATCGCGGATTGTCGGAGGTAATGATCACTTGGTCGGACTGTCGCGCCGCTTCTTGCGCCATGAGGGGACGCTTCCCCTTGTCGCGGTTGCCGCCGGCGCCGCAAACGGTGATGATACGGCCGTTTTTGCCAATGACATCGTGAATGGCTTGCAGCACATTGGCCAAGGCGTCGGGCGTGTGGGCGTAGTCGATGACAGCGCTGAAGCCTTTCGGCGAGCGAATGGCTTCGAAACGACCGTTGACGGGGCGAAGTCCCGACATCACGCGCAGGATTTCGTCTCGATTGGCGCCGAGCATGACTGCGGCACCATAAACACACAATAAATTGCTGACATTGAATCGTCCGACGAAGGGGACGCTCACTTCGCGTCCGTCGATTTCGAGGAGCATGCCCTCGATGCTTTCTTCGATGATGCGGCCTTTGAAGTCGGCTGCGGCGCGTGTGCTATACGTCTTGATGTTGGCTGCGCAGTTTTGCACCATGATCATGCCATTGCGGTCGTCGGCGTTCGTAATGGCAAAGGATTCCTTGCTCAAACCGTCGAAAAACATCTTTTTCGCGTCGCGATAATTCTCGAAACTGCCGTGGTAGTCGAGATGGTCGCGGGTAAGGTTGGTGAAAAGGGCGCCTTCGAAGTGCAAACCGCCGATGCGGTGCTGATGGATGGAGTGTGACGAGCATTCCATGAAGGCATAATCGCAGCCGGCTTCGACCATTTCGGCCAAAAGCGCGTTGAGCGAAATCGGATCGGGGGTGGTGTGCGTGGCTTCCACCGCACGATCGTCAATGTAGTTGCAAACGGTCGAAATCAATCCCACTTTGTAGCCCAAACCGCGGTAGAGTTGGTAGAGCACTGTGGCCACTGTCGTCTTGCCGTTGGTGCCGGTCACCCCGACGAGGCGCAGGTTGCGCGAAGGATTGCCGTAAAAACGCGTGGCGATGGTGCCGACCAGACTTTCGGTGTCGGCAACGCGCACGACGGTGAGGGAATTCGGAACGTCGACGGGCTCGCACACCAAAATGGCAGCGGCGCCGTTTTCAATGGCCTTGCCCACAAACGCGTGGCCGTCGGTTTGTGTGCCTTTGACGGCCACAAAAAGGAAACCGGGGCGAACACAACGCGAGTCGATGGCGATGCCGGTGATGTGCGTTTCGAGATTTCCGATGGAATCGACGATTTCTGTCGATAAAAGTAGATCCTTTAAGTACATGAGATAGGATTATGACTTGGAGCCCTTAGGCGTTTTTTTATTGGAAGAGGCCTCGTTCTTGTCGTTTTTGGACGCTGATGAGGAAGAACTCGAGGCGGAGCTTTTGGAGGTTGAGGCGGTAGACTTTGAAGTCGATGAAGAACCGGACTTTTGTTCCTTGTTCTTTTCGCTCGTTCCGCTGTGGTTGGCAGGAGTAGGCTTTGTTTTTTTATTATCGCTGTTGGAAACGACGGAATTCTCCGATTTCACCGCAGCAGTTCGCGATGAATCCGCAGTTTTTTGTGTGCTATCCTTTTTTTCGATGGGAAGTCCGTACATTCTTCTGAAAGCCAGGTCTTCGTTCTCCGAGAGATGTCGGTCGTCGTTGAGCGAAAGGAGCAAACCGACGCGCATTCCTCTTTGCACTTTGGTACCCGGTGCGATGCTTTGGCGCACAACGTGTCCGACACCGGTGGCTTTTACACGCAATCCCATGCGTTCGAGGCGATAGACCGCATCGCGCAGCCCATAACCGATGAGCGAGGGCATACCCTGCGCGGCCGCTTCTTGAGAGAGGATGATGCGTTTGTCTTCGCCCGCATTGTTGCCCCACACGATGCCCGAAGCGGTGACGGGAAGTCCTTGATGTCCCATGCCTATGCCGGTGAGAACGTTGTTCAGTGCGTTGAGATTGCCGGCAGCCATGAAAGGAAGGCTGTGCAAGCGCTCAGTGCTGTCGCGCGCTGTGCGGTAATCCGGATTGAGGTCGCGTGCCATTACCGTTTCGGCGATCTTCTTGAACACCGGGCCGCAGTGGGCGCCACCGTAGGCGGGAGCTGTTTTCTCAATGCAGACAATCATCGAATATTTGGGGTGGTCGGCGGGAAAATAGCCGGCGAAGCTCACCAAATAGTTGGCCGCAAAACCGTGTTTGCTCCAGATTTGTGCTGTACCGGTCTTACCGGCCATGCGGAAATACTTCGAATAGGCCGCTTTACCCGTACCGCTGTTTTTACCGATTACGCCCTCGAGACAGGTTTGAATGTCGCGGAGGGTTTGGTCTTTGCACATCTTTTCGCGCAAAACCACCACGGGAAATTCTTTGATCACCTCGTCGTTGCGTCGAATCTCGGTGACAAAGCGCGGTTGTACGAGCTTTCCGCCGTTGGCAACGCCATTGTAGAAGGTCAAAGTAGAGATCGGCGGCACCTGAGTTTCGTAGCCGATGCTCATCCATGAGAGGGTTGTTCCATACCATTTGGCTGCATTGTCGCGCTTGTAGCGAATGCGCGGTACGCGGTAGCCGGGAATGGGGATATGCAAGTCTTCCATGATGCCGATGCGCTGCAGTCCTTCCACAAACTTGTCGGGATCGCGTCCATAGGCACGGTCGATGAGACCGCTCACGCCCACATTGGACGAGCGTTTGATGATTTCCGGCACGGTCATCACACCATTTCCGCCTTTTCGCCAATCGGCGTCGCGCATTTTGCGGCCGTAAATATCTTTCACGCCCGATCCCGTGTCATATGTGCTGTTCATCGTGATTTTTCCGTCGTCCATCGCCACCATAAACGACATCGGTTTGAACACCGATCCCGGTTCCATCATGTTGGTTACGGCGCGCGGTTCGATTTCAGCGTACGATCCGTCGCTGAGTCGCGAGAGCGATGAAATCGCCTTCACATCACCGGTAGCCACTTCCATCAAGATGCACATACCGGCACGGGCGTTAAGCTGTCGAAGTTGATCGCCGAGCACTTTTTCTGTGAGGTCTTGCATGCTCACATTGAGTGTGGTCACCACGTCGCAACCGTCTTCGGCAGTTGTGTCCACAACATCAATATAGCGGTTCGACACCTTTTCGCGGTGACATACGCCGGGGCGTCCGCTCAGTTCGGTATCAAAAGCCAATTCCAGTCCACTCAGCGCAGAATCATTGTCAGAACGGAGTTTACCCACCGTGCGTGCCGCCAAATGTCCGTAAGGATTTTTGCGGCGGCGGAACTCTTCGTAGCGAAATCCCCCCATTCCGACCGAAAGGCGGAAGAGCGGCAGTTTCTTCAACTCCAAAAGTTGGAGATGCGTGACGCGTTTTTGCGAGTAGAGCGCGATGTTGTGTTTCTTTTTGCGGCGCCCCTCAATGATGCGACGGCGAAGTGCTTGGGGATCCAAGTCGGGAATGATTTGGTGCATCCCGTTCACGATGCTGTCCATGCAGTGGGTCAGAATCGAGTCGCGGCGCTTTTGGTCTTTTTCTCTTTTGACTGAATCCCGTTCCCACGACATCGGATCCAGAAAAATGCGATATTCCGGCAGGGAAGTGGCCAGCAGTTGGCCGTCGGCCGAGAGAATGTTGCCACGAGTAGCCGGGAGCGGTTTGTATTCGCTCTCGAACTTTGCGTTCACAGCCAGCCAATAGTCACGATCCACCGTCATCAAGTAGGCCGCCTTGAGCAAAATGACCAATCCAAAGAATCCAAAGAGGAAACCAATGAACTTATAGCGAGCCAACACTCTTCGGGTGTTGTATTTTGGTTGTTTGTCGTCCATATCGTGTGGATTTAGGCCGTTAGGTTTTTATTCTTCGTCTGCTTTGGGAACCATTAGTTCATAGGGACTCTCGGTTGGCGTGTGGAGCGTGGAGTCCGGCAAGCGGTTTTCTATGTTCGATCGCAGGGTGCGCTCCCTCAATTCGCTCGAACGGGTCAAGGCACGGTAGCGCCAGTTGAGCGCTTCTTTCGAGAGGCGGTCGTTTTCGAGTCTTTCTGCGCGGATGGTGTAGCCGAGTGCCACGTAACTCACCACGAGCACCACGACCAAGGTGATAAACCCGGAGTTTTGTTTGAACATTTCGCCGAAAGTCGTTCCCTTCAACAGTTCGAGGAACGCTTTTCCGCTGAACGAAAGTTCATCATCGTTCATTGAGATGACAGATGGCAGCACCAATTCGCCATCGTCCTTCGTTTTGGATGATTTTTCCGTAGTGCACTTGTCCTCGTTGTCTTGTTTTTCGGTAGAGGGAGCTTCTGCCGATGTCATATCGGGTTCCGACGTCAACGGCTGGTCGGCATGCATGTCGGGAGTCGTGTCTTTTTCCATAGATAAAAGCGTCTGTGAGCGATTCAGCATTTTTCCGCCACGCGAAGTTTCGCGCTTCGGCTTCGGGGGTTTTCAGCTTGCTCCTCGGCAGAGGGAACAATCACTTTATTGTTGACCGGTCGCAGGGGAGCCAAGCGGTTGCCGTAGAAATCTTGTTCCACTTTCCCTTCGATATTGCCGGCGCGCATAAAGTTCTTCACCATTCTGTCTTCAAGACTGTGATACGTGAGAATCGAGAGACGTCCTCCCGGTTTCAACACGCGGAGTGCCCCTTCGAGCAAGGCGCGGAGCACATCCATCTCGTGGTTCACCTCGATGCGCAAGGCTTGAAACACCTTGGCCAAGTCTTTTTTCTCGCGCTCTTTCGGCACGAACGGTTGCACACAACTGAGCAAATCGGCAATTTCTGCGAAAGGCTTTGCGCCGCGCGCCTTCACCACGGCCGAAGCCAAGCGTCTTGCGTTTTTCAGTTCGCCGAACAGGTGGAAAATGCGCGCCAAGTCGGCTTCATCGTAGGTATTGAGCACCTCGGCTGCGGTAATGCCGCCGCGGGTGTTCATGCGCATATCGAGCGGTGCGTCGAAACGGAAGGAAAAGCCCCGCGTTTCGTCGTCGAAGTGGTGACTCGACACGCCCAAGTCCGCCAATACGCCGTCCACTCCCTCCGTTTCACCGTGATAGCGCATCCAGTTGGGGAGGAAGCGGAAGTTCGCGGCCACAAACGTGAAGCGTTCGTCGTCCGGCACGTTGTTTCGGGCGTCGGCGTCCTGGTCGAAGCCATAAAGTCGGCCTTCCGGACCGAGACGGCGGAGGATTTCGCGGCTATGACCGCCTCCGCCGAATGTGGCATCGACATAGGTGCCTTCAGGGCGCAGGTTGAGCCCGTCAACGGTCTCGTTGAGCAGTACCGGAACGTGGTAGGTGGGACAGAGCGTGGGCATGTGGTGTGATTTACGATATAGTAGCGAGCAAAGTTAGTAATAAATCTGCAGATATTCTCGGCGCTTTGCCGAATTTTACCCGCCCCCTGCAATGTTGCTTCAGCAATGCGAAGTCAATTTGCTGATTTATAGTAAAATACTTTTCTTCTTTTTCTGCTTCGAATCCTACATTTTGAAGGGCGTTGTAGGGTACATTATTTATATAGGAGCAGTCCCCGCAGCCCCCCTCTCGGAGAGCCTTTTCGACAGCGAGGATTTTTCCGATGAAACCGCTGTTTTTTGAACCTTTTTCCCTTGCCGGACGTCGTGAATCACCCCGAATCTTGCGATTTACAGCCCGAGGAGTTCCCCAAACGCGTGCGCCTTCTGCCCTCTGTGGCGAAGAAGGAAAGGTTGGTTGTGCCCCAGTAGGTCAGAAAACACAAAAGCGCATCTTGCCGCGGGGCAAGATGCGCAATGAGTTGAGGTGAACGGCGTCGCCGGTGGCCGGTTTATTTTTTACCTTGGTTGGCCACAGCTTCTTGGAGCTTCTTGATCTCTTCGGGATCGCCGAGGAAGTAGTCATTCACGAGGTTGAGATCATCGTCAAACTCGAACACGTAGGGAAGTGCCGTGGGGAGGTTGAGGCTGATGATGTCCTCGTCGCTGATGCCCTTGAGGTGCTTAATCACACCGCGGAGGCTGTTGCCGTGCGCCACCACGAGGAGGTCGTCTACCTTCTTGAGGGTGGGGAAGATCACGGCCGTCCAGTAGGGAAGGGTGCGACCGATGCAGTCTTTGAGCGACTCGGTGCGGGGAAGTTCGGCGTCAGCCACTTCGGCGTAGCGATCTTCGTACTTCGCGTTGCGTTCCTTGTCGTCTTCGGCGATGGGATCGGGGGCGATGTCGAAGCTACGACGCCAAACCAGCACTTGTTCTTCGCCATACTTGGCAGCCGTTTCGCTCTTGTTGAGGCCTTGGAGCATGCCGTAGTGCTTTTCGTTCAAGCGCCAAGACTTCTGCACGGGGATCCAGTCCGCATTCATTGCGTCGATCACGTTGTTGAGGGTCTTGATGGCACGCTTCAGGTAAGAAGTGTAAGCCATGCCGAACTTGAAGCCTTCTTTCTTCAAGAGTTCGCCGGCTTTGCGAGCTTCTTCCAAACCTTGTTCGGTAAGGTCTACGTCGGTCCAACCGGTGAAGCGGTTTTCGAGGTTCCACTGGCTTTGGCCGTGGCGGAGCAAAACGATTCTTTTCATTGTGTATGCTGTGATTTGTATAGTGTGATGCTGTGTGAAAAAGCACCGTTGCGGGTTGCGCTCGGCCACACCGCACGCAGGTGCATTGCAAAGTTACGCCACAAGCCCGACATAACCAACCTTTGTCCGCAAAAAAGTCGTGGGCTTTTCTCCCCCTAGCCTCCGTTCATTCGTTGTTTGTGGATGTTAAAATACATCGCGGAAGATATGTCGAGTGCGCTTTAAGGTTCCGTTCGTTTGGTGGAACGCCGAAGAATGTGCATCTTTGTTGTCTCATCTCAACATCACAATATATATTATCACTATGCAAATCGGAGACAAAGTACCCGAAGTTCTCGGAGTTGATCAGGAGGGACGCGAATGGCGCATGAGCGATTTCTCCGGCCGTAAGGTCATACTTTATTTTTATCCCAAGGATTCCACCCCAGGTTGTACGGCCGAAGCCTGCTCTTTGCGCGATCATTTCGGCGAATTGCAGGCCTTGGGCTACGACATCTTGGGCGTAAGCGCCGATTCGGCCGAGAGCCATCAGAAGTTTGCCGCCGCCCAGTCCTTGCCCTTCCCCCTCATTGCCGATACCGACAAGCGACTCATCGAAGCCATGGGCGTGTGGGGCGAGAAAAATCGCTACGGCCGCATCACCGTCGGCCTCTTGCGCACCACCTTCCTCATTGACGAGCAGGGATGTGTGGAGCGCATCTTCACCCCCGGACAGATTCGCACGAAAATCCATGCCGAACAAATCTTGAAAGCCGTCGCGCCCAAAGCCTAAGGCCGATTTTCGCTACACATCACCCTTGCCGCGTCACAACGCGCGCAGGTGGCATCGAAAACCGCCGCACTCGAATACTTTTTTGAGTGCGGCGGTTCTTTTTTATGGCCGTTTGCAGTGATTGGTGGGTAGCCTCACCCTTTTCCCTCCAGAATGTCTGCGATCTTTTCGTAAGTCTTTCCGTTTCTGATCGTAATGTACTTGTAAAAAGCTTGTTTCGTGAGTTGCTTATGGTAGGTTGATTTCAGATATTCTGCTTCATCATATTTTCCCCAGAAGATCGCATTGCTGCCCAGATGAACGATTTCATTGTGGAACTCGGATTCGTTGATGAAATCCACAATGGCTGATTTGTCCATGCCATTGGAAACAAAAAGAACATCTTTTCTTGCCAAGTCTCCTTGCCACCAATCTGGCAATGCAGCTCTTTCTTCTAAATACTCCTCTCTGCTTATCACAGCAAATGGGATAGAGAAAGCGTAGTTTAGGTCTAATAACCGTGCAATCTTCGAGATACACTTTTCGGGACTGAGTGCACTGCTGAAAAACAAATTTCCGCTATTGATGTAAGAGTCCACTTTTTCAAACCCCTCATCCAAAAGTTTTTTCTTCAGCTCACTCATAATCACTTTGTTCTTTCCGCCTACATTGATTCCTCGTAGCAAAAGTACATATACCATATCGCTTATCTTCTTAAAAAAACTCACGGCTTATTTTAGGTTGAGCCTTCTATTCTCACATTGTCGCAAACGACGAAAAACGCAGCTCGATTGTTTGGCCTTGACTTCCTCGTCATGCCAACGGCGGTGCGCCACGCTGGCACCGTCGTCCCCGTATTCGCACTAATGACCGACCACCGAGGGCAGGCCGACCTTACTTTTCGGAGCCGGCCACGATGGAATCGCGCAAAATGAGCCGACTTTCGGGGCCGAGGTTGAACAACAAGTCCACAATACTCAGGTTCGGCAGAAAACCATTGCGGTTGGCAAACACCTGATAGTAAGGCACCGGGCGAAACGTGGGGTCGAAATCCGGTGACACCTTGGGACGAATCTTTTCGCGCCAATCCATGTAGCCGGGCATCGCCTCGGCGAGCAGATATTCGCCCTCGTTAGCGCTCCATTGCGGTTCGATGTCGAGCAGACGCAGCACCAAACGCTGAAAAGCCGCGTTGAAATCGACCAAGCGGTCGAAGGGCGTACGATAGATTTCGGCGAGTTCATCGACATAATACTCGAAATACGGTGTGCGATCGTAAGCTGCCGTCAGCGCGTTGAGGTGCATCTCGCGCCAGCGCCCGTGTTCCGAGAGGCGCATCTCGTGCATCGGCGTTTTCGAGTCGCCGCCCTCGCTTTTGCTGCGCCCTTGCACCGGTACCGTCAGTGCGAGCACCCCGTCGGCCGTGGCAATCAGACAGCGATTGCGATAGGTCTGCTTCACATAGTGGTCACAGCGCTCCTCGATCACGGGACAACCGGCAAAAAGCTTAGTATAATAATGGATAGGCCCGAGGTAGGCCGAAGAAAGAAGATGAGTCATCGTGCGAAAGGGGAGGGAAAGGAGCGCAGCGTGTGCGGTGAATTCGACGAAAAACGACCGCCGCCGCTCAGCACGTGGCGGAGCTGCGGCGGCAGAGTAAGGCGGAGTGCGACAGCGCCCGCGAGGGCAGACCCGAAACGCACCAAGTATGAGTTTATTGGATGTCGGCCACCCACTTAAAGAAGCGGTTCCAACGAATTTTGCCGTCGAGAAGGCCGTAGTCTTTGTCGAGCGAAATCCACACCATCAGCGGTTTGCCCACAATATGGTCTTCGGGCACAAAACCCCAGAAGCGCGAGTCGGCGGAGTTGTCGCGATTGTCGCCCATCATCCAGTAATAGTCCATTTTGAAGGTGTAACTCTTCGCAGGGCGGCCGTTGATCAGGATTTGCTCGCCGCGCACCTCGAGGCGATTGTTCTCGTAGACGGCAATGCAGCGCTCATACATCGGCAAGTTGGCCAAGGTGAGCTGTACCGTGGCGCCGCGTTTCGGAATCCACAGCGGGCCGTAGTCCGATACCGTCCATTTCTTCGCCAGGTTGAGGGGAAAGAGCCATTGGTTGAAGCTCGGTGCTTTTACCGGCTTGCTGCAGAACTCAGGCATGCGCTCCAGTTTGCGGCGCAAGTCTTCGGTCAGCGGCATCGTCACCGTGCCGCTCTCGTTGCGCTCAATGTCCTCGGCCGTAATGCCGTTTTCTTTGCAGAAATCGGTGGGCAGGGGTTGATTGAAGTGCACGAGATAGTTGAACTGCACGTCTTTGGGCTGCTTTTGGGCCTTGCCGTCGAGATAGATCACGTTGTTTTTGATCTGCAACGTCTGTCCCGGGCCGCCGACGCAGCGTTTCACATAATTCTCGCGGCGATCGACCGGGCGACTGATGATCTCGCCGGCTCCCGACTCCTTATTGCGGAGTAAATTGCACCCGACGGCATAGATTTTTTTGTAGGCCACGCGCTGCAAGGCGGGAGGCAACGAGTCAGCAGGCTCATTGACGCCGAGCGCCTCCGCACCGGCGGAGTAAACCAGCTGATAGTAATCCTGCGCTTGGAAGTTCGTAGCCACCGTATCGCCCGAAGGGTAGTTGAACACCACAATATCGCCGGTTTGCACCTGTCCGAAGCCTTTCACACGGCGGTAGTCCCACTTCGGCCATTCGAGGTAGCTCTTGCCGCCGCCCAACCACAGGGGCAGATTGTGCTGGGTGAGGGGCATGGTCAAGGGCGTTTGCGGAATGCGCGGCCCGTAGCTCAGTTTCGACACCAGCAGATAGTCGCCCGTCAAGAGGGTTTTCTCCAAAGACGAGGAGGGGATGACGAAATTCTGGAAAAAGTAGAGATTGATGAAGTAGATGGCCACCAAAGCGAAGACAATGGCGTCGACCCACCCCATGAACACGCGTACCACGCTGCTGTTCGAGTCGCGCCACCAATACCAGTTGATGAAACGCGTGGTGTAGAAATCAATGATGAAGGGCACGAGCAGCAATCCCCACCACGATTCCACCCAATAGAGGAAGAGCAGATAGAGCGAGAGGACGATGCCGAGCGTGAGCCACCGGCGAGTGGTGATTTTAGGCTTCTTATCCATAAGATTTGATCGATATATTCGGGTTCTCGGGGCAAACCGCTGTCGATGAAAGCGCACGTTTTACGGTCGTTCGTTCCATTTTGGCGGTTTTCGGCTTCAAGCGGTTGCGTCGACACTCCGCTTCGGCCGGCCGATAAACGGGAGTTACTTAGAAATCGAAAAGGTCGTCGGTCGAAAGCAGACCGGTGTGCTTTGCGGTATATTCGGCCGCGAGCACCGCCCCGAGGGCAAATCCGCGACGCGAGTGGGCATCGTGGGTGATGGTGATGCTGTCGGCCTCCGAAGTGTAGGTCACCGAGTGGATGCCCGGCACCTCATCGCGGCGCACTGCGTCGATGCGCAGCGTGTCGGGCGTGTTGGCGCGACTGCCCGTGACGGAGCCGTCGGCTTCGTGCACCTCACCCTTCACCCACGCCGTTTTCCGATCCAATCGTTCTACGATTTGCTCGGCCAGCGTGATGGCGGTGCCCGAAGGCGCGTCGAGTTTGTGCACGTGGTGCGTCTCTTCCATCGAAACCTCGTAGTCGGGATAGGCATTCATGATCTGTGCCAAGTATTTGTTCACGGCCGAGAAGATGGCCACGCCGAGCGAGAAGTTCGAAGCCCAAAAGAGCGTGTGCCCTTCGACGGTGCAGGCTCGGCGCACGTCGGCTTCGTGCTGTGCGAGCCAACCGGTCGATCCGCTCACGACCTTTACGCCCTGTGCCCAGGCTTGTCGGTAGTTGTCGTAGGCCGAGGTGGGAGTCGTAAATTCGATGGCCACCTCCGCCGAGCGGAAAGCGTCGGTGTCAAAGTCGGCGCGGTTGTCGACATCGATGATGGCCACGATCTCGTGTCCGCGCGATTTCGCGATGGATTCGATCATTTTGCCCATCTTGCCGTATCCGATGAGTGCTATTTTCATAAGAGAGGAGTTTACTGATGAGCAAATTTACACGTTTGTTGGCAGAAAGACAAACATTTAGGGGCTTTTCGTCAGTCGCGTCCGCCCCGAAAAACAAAAGCACCGCACGTTTCGGAAAAAACGTGCGGTGTTTCTGAGAAAAGTTCCTGACGCTTCGCGAAAACCGGTGTACTTTGGTGCGTAAGCGGTGCAACGTGTCGGCACACCACCGATGAATCGGGCGATTCTCCGGCTTCTTTCGACAAAATGAGTGGTTTTATCGGGGAAGAAGAGGGAGGGCAAAGCATGCAGTGGCGCAGTCCAAAAGAAAATCAGAACCAGAGCGCGCCGCTCTCCTTGTCCACTTCGCCGAGAATGTGGGCGAACCAGTCGGTCGTGGCCAGTTCTTCGGAGATGCCGTAGGCGCGAGCGGTGGAAAGCACCAAGCGCTGTTCGGTCGGTCGGAGTTTCGCGTAGGGCACTGCGTCGAGGGTTTCCCAATCGCCCGTTTCTTCGCGCGAGGCATAGACGACAAACGGCACGCGGAGCACCACTTCGCGGTGAGCCGTGGCCAACTGTCCGGCCGTGGGGGCGAAGAAAGGCGAAGGTTTGCCGCCGGGGAATTTCGAATCGCCGTCGAAATGGAAGAGTGTCACGGTGAGAACGAACGATTTGCGCGGCTTCTTGAACTGGAAGAAGCCCTTCATGCCGATGGGGTTGAGCGGTTCGAAAATGTCGCCGAGGGCATTTTGTCCGATCACCTTTGAGCCGGTGAGTTTCGCCGCGGGAATCGTTTTGCCCGTTGCCTTGTCGGTGGTCGATTTCAGAATGCCGTCGGTGGGATTGGTGTCCATATAGACATAGTTGAGGAGCGAATCGGCGATTTGATCGTCATTTTCGGCCTTGCCGTCGAAGGTGGGCTTCACGTCGGCCGGCACAAAAAAGTGCTGGTGCGTGCGGCTTTCGCCGTTGGCCGCGATGGTGGCGGTGATATCTTGGCCTTTCGCATCGTAATACTTGATCCAAAGGCCGTAGGGATAGAGATATTGCTTGGAACTCAGCACGCGGAAGGCTTCGGCACTGCCTTTTTCGAGCTCCCACGCGTCGCCTTTGCGCACAAAGGTGAGGTGCTGCACGGCTTTCTTGTAAGTGATGCCTTTTGCGTCGGCGTCTTGGTGGAACGCCACGCCGTGAAAGTGTCCGCCGGCGAGGATGAGTTCGGCGCGCACGGGCTCGGCTTCTTCGCCGCTGTGGACTTTGGGAGCGGGTTGGGGAGTTGGTCTTTCGTTGTTTTCCTTGTCGCAGGCGCCGAAGGCGAAAGCGGTGGCGGCGAGCAGGAGCACGCCAAAGATTTTACGAATCATAGGGCTGAAAATTGAGATGAATGGATAGAGATAGCAAATGGGTGAGCGCGATGAAATCGGAATTTCAGCGCGTGAGCGTCGGTTTTATCGGCTTTTCACGGGGAAGCGCATCGCGATGTCCCACGCGTCTTCTTGCAACTGCCCGGGGGTGGGGGCATAGAAGGGCGAAAGGCGGTGATCGCGCTTGTTGAATTTCGAAATGCGGGCGTGCATCAGGCGAATGTAGATGTGCAGGTCGCGCGCCTCCTTGAATTGGAAAATGCCCTTGAAGCCTATCGGGTTGACATCGCCCGTTAGTTTCGTGCCGGGGGTGGAAAGTTCGTCATACCAGGGCGTGGTGTCGGCATAGGTGTAGGTGTAGACGCGATCGCTGCGCTGTTCGTCCGGCCGCGCCACGCTGTCGGGCGTGAAGACGGCATCGGGGATGAAAAAGTGCTGGTGAATTTTGTCTTGCCCGTTGTCGATGAATTGGCGGGTGATGTCTTCGCCGGCCAAATCGAAGTAGCGGATGCGCAACTCGTAGGCATGTTGCGCCCCTTCGGCGCGGCGCACGTTGAAACCCGCGGGCGTGCCGGCCAAGGGTGCCCAACCCAATTCGGGTTGCAGGGCATAGGTGATGGTTTGTTCGCGTGTGTCGGCCGTTCCGCCCGCATCGGGGGTGAAAATCGTGCCGTCCCACGCGCCGTGGCGCAGGGTGAGTTCTACGCGAGTGGGGTCGCCGTGGTCTTTGCTGCGGCGTTCGTCCACCGGCGCTTCGGGTTCGAGTGAGCAGGCCGCGAGAAGCAGGCCGGCGCAGCCGAGGACGAGGGAAAAGAGGAGGGGATAAGCGATTCGCATAGCGCAATAAGATCGATGAAATGGTGGTTTTTAGGCACAAACCCTACAGACGAAGGGGCTGAGCCCGAAACTTAAAACTCCCAAGTGAGCATAAAACGCACATCACGGCCGAGGTCGTGCGCGTAATAGCGGAAGCGGTTGGTATATTCGCGGTATTCGCGGTTGAAAAGATTGTCGGCCGTGAGCAGGAACTTGATTTTTCGTCCGTCGGGCAGCACCCAATTCACGCCGGCTTCCGCGCCGAAGAGATGATAGGCTGCTGGGGTGAAGTCGATCAAGTCGGTGGCGGGATCAAAATGCGTTTGTTTCGCCACATATTTGTGGGAGGCCTTCACATAGAGGTCGTGCAGGTGCGCCACGCTGCCGAGTCGGAGCGTCACCGCGTCGGAGAGTCGGAAAGAAGGGATGAAGGGCAGCGGTTTTTGCTTCGTGCGATCGTCGGCACGTACCCACGCCGCGCCGCCTTCCACCGTCAAATTCGGCAAAACTTGCCACTTGGCTTCGGCATCGACGCCGCGGAAGAACGCATCGGTGGCACGATATTGGAAAACGGGGTAGGCACCCGACACCATCGTGATGACTTCCGAAGTGGGCGCGTCGAAGATGTAGTTTTGAATCCACTGCACATAGCCATCAATGGAGGCCGAGAAGCGCGGACGCGAGAAGCGCAGCGACGAAACCCACTTTGTGCTCACTTCGGGACGCAAGCCGGCATCGCCCCGTGCGAAGAGTCCGCTCGAATGCTCCACGCCGTTGCTGTACAACTCGTGGACGTGCGGTGCGCGCCAGGCCGATCCCACATTGGTCAGTACGTCGAGTCCCGGTAAGACGTGGGCATGCGCACCGAGGGTGTAGGTGACGTTGTTATAATGGTCAAGTTTCCCGTAAGGACGGCCGTAGAGATCGATGCCGCGCGCGTTGAGTCGCTGATGGTCGAGGCGTGCGCCGGCTTCTGCGCCCCATTCGTGGCCGGAATACTTCTGAATGGCGAAGACGCCGGCATTTTGCTGCACATAGTTGGGGATGATCGGCACAACACCCGTGCCCGGCGTGTTGGTGTTCTTGACATTGGCATAGAACAGACCGGCTTCCGTCGTCCAGTGGTCGGCATACGACTGTTGCCAGCGGCCGTCGGTTTGGAAACTCTCCAACTGCAGATCGAGGGTGGGCACGTGTGAGCGGAAGTTGCGGCGCTGGTTGAACTCACGGCGGTCGTCGTGCTGATAGGCGGCCTGCCATTCGAGCGTGCCGCCCGTGGGAATAGCGTAGCGCGTGTGGAGTTTGGCCACTTGGTGCACCACTTTCTGGTAGGGATAGTCGATTTGGCGCGTCCAGGGGTAGAATTCCGTCGGACGCCCGAGGCGAATGCGCTCGCGCAGCAGTTGTTCGTCGCCCATCTGCGCACTGAAGAGCACACCGATGCGGGTGGAGAACAGACTGTACAAGGCATCGACCTCAAAGCGGTCGCGTTTCCAGCCGAAGGCCGCAGAACCGTTGGCTTCGCGCAGGCCGGTGTTGTTGAGCAGGTAGCGTGCCGTGGAGCGATCGCCGCCATTCACATAAGTGCCTTGCACGCGCCATGCCGCACGGCCGCCTGCTAAGGGCAAACCGGCGTCTGCCGTTCCCGTCAGGGCGAGGCGTCGGCCGTTGCTGCCGTAGAGTGCCGAGACATTGCCCTCGGGTTGCGAACGCATATAAGGGAGGGCTTTGCTGTCGAGCAGGATCACTCCGCCGAGCGCTTCGGCACCGTAGCGCACGGCCTCCGCGCCTTTCACCACATTGATGCGGCCGGCGTTGTTGGCATCCAGTTCGGGCGCGTGATCCACGCCCCATTGTTGTCCTTGTTGCCGCACGCCGTTGTTCATGATGAGTAGGCGCGTGCCGTACATGCCGTGAAGCACGGGCTTGGCGATGGTGGCGCCGGTTTGCACCATGCTCATTCCTTTGATTTGTTCGAGGGTGGAGGCAAATGAATTGCCGAGATTTTTCTGCACCTCCGCTGCTGAGAGCGTTTGCGTGGCGGTATTGCTCGAGTGGATGACGCGTCCGGTCTGCACCACGGCCTCGTTGAGCCGATTGGTGAGCGCGCTGAGCGCCACGCGCAGGGGGCGGTGGCTGCGCACCTCGTTGGTGGCGATGTGGCGGTCGACATAACCCACCGCACTCACGGTGAGACTGTCGCCGCCGAGGGCATTTTCGTTGAGGAGGAGCAAACCGGTCTCGTCAGAGCGCCACAGTTGATTGCCGCGGCGCACCACGGCGCCCGAAATGGGGAGTCCGGTGTCGCGATCGGTGATGAGCAGACGGGGTGCGCCCACGGGTTGGGGTTCGGCTGCGTGCAAAGTGGCGGGAACCACCACGGCCGCACTGAGCAGCAAACCGGGGAAAAGAAGTTGGGACATGAAAGTTGGGAAAATACGATAGGCGAAAGGCTCCGCAAGCGCGGGGGCGCAGCGGGGCAAAGGGAAAGGGCGTTCGCAAGGAGAGGAGGGGGCGGCGCTGTGCGCCGAGAAGAGCGGTTTGCACCTCGACCTGTAGCGGCCGAAGGGGAGATGATACGCGGGGAGTGGCGCTTTGCCGACGGCAAACGCCAATTACCGGCGCATGGACGTGGGAAAGGCAGGCGCAACACAGGGTGCAAAAGGTGTTCTCCGCGCTGTTTTCGCTAAAAGGACGATGAAATCGGCCTTTTTGTGCCGAAATCGCCCTTTGACGCGTGTGAAATCGCCGAACAGATAGGCCGTTGGCGAAGCTGCGCCACGGCAATCGACAGAAAAGGCGTATCCGCCGTTCGGCGAATGCCCGCAGTGCGCCCCGAGAGGGCGAGAAACGGAGAAAAATCGCCAATCCATCGCCGAAAAGCGACAGCGAGAAGGCACGGATGCGCCGAAAAGAGCGGTGTGGAACGGCCAAATGACGGTGAGCCTACAAGAGAACGACGAGGTGTGGAAACACCGCGACAGCTAACCGCTGCCCTACGGGCGAACGCTGAAAAGAAAAGGGAGGAAAAAAAACTAAACGAGGGGCGGGCCACGCATCGCTGCGCGTTCCGTCACCGTGTGATAGTCCGAGGGACTATCAAAAACAAAGGGAGTTTCCGGTGTGGAAACGAAAAAACAAAACTGGGTAACCGTGGGGGCGGTGCAGGGCGAGGGGACGAAATGGCAAATGCTGCAATTTCGATGGGAACCCGCCGGATCTTGTCCCTGTGGGTCGTTGTGGTGGTGACACCGAGAGGCTTTTTTGCCGATGCCTTCCGGCCACTTGGCTGTGGGGGCAGTGGCGAAGCGTCCTTGTTGTACCGCTTGTGCCGCGGCTTCACGCAGGCAGTCGGCACAGATCGCAGCTGCGGCTTGCGCATCGGCGCGGAGCGTGGAGCAAGTCGGCACACTGTCGTGGTAGTGAAGAGACTTCACCACGATTTGTGGCAGTAGGGCGAGGAGGAGTATCCAAGCCAGAGCCACTTGACGACGGAGGGTGCGGAGCTTTGCTGACATGCTTGTGCGCAAAGTTAGGGAGGAAAGGGCGAAAGAGCAAACCGCAGGGCGAAAAATGTGTGACTGTGAACCGTTTTTTTGTGTGAGTAAATGTGGAGTTGAGCAAACAAGGGCGGAAAAGCAGTGGAGTTTCAGTTCAAAGTGGTGGACTTTTCGTCGAAAGTGGTGCACTTTTTCCTTTTACGTGCCTGCTTTTTTCGAGCAAAGGACATGCATCGGAGACAAAGGGCGTATAAAGCCCCGTTTTATCGGCGAGAATGGGCAATCGTCGTGTGGGGAGGGTGATGTTACAGTAAGGGGAGTTTCGGAGTAGTACGGGAGAAACGGGAAAGGGGGGCGACGTGGGAGAGTGGACGGGTGTTTTTGCAGAAAAGCACGCAGGGAGAAAAAGAAAGACGGCTCAGACAAGGTGAATTGTCTGAGCCGTCTTGGTGGATCGCGAGTGTGCTTTCGTGTAGTCCCGAAGGAGGGAGGTGCGTAAAGGAGATTTGCGCACAATCAACGGCGAGAAACCGAGAAAGTGGACTCGCGTGGAAAGAGGGCAGGGATTAGAAGCCTACAAACTCGTCAAAGGTGTTGTTGCTTTCGTCTGCCGAGTCGTCATCGCCCCAAATGGGGTTGGTGAAGTCTTCTTCTTGGGTGAGGAACTGACTGTTACTTTTAAGTTTGAATTTAGGGTCAATCGAGATGGTGCCCATTACAGGCTCAGCGTTGAGCTGAACTTTTTGAAGACTGGGAGAGATATAGACTTTCATACGTAGGATGAGTTTTATTGTTGAACGAATTTCTTACCGTCGCGGACGTAAACTTGTCCCTTGGCGGTCTGTTGTACGCGACGACCGGTGAGGTCATAGGTAGCACCAGCCTTCGTGTTTTGTGCCTTAGCGGCTTCTACGGCCGTGGGGAGGGCTATGAAGAGAGGAGCGGTGGCACCTGCTGCGTTGTCCACCTCGATGTAGGCCTTGAAGGCGGGATGGCCACTCCGTTTTCGACGAGACCGAACTGAACCTTGTTTTCTGCGGGATTGAATGCAAGAGCGTAGGTGGATTTGCCGGCTGCGGCAGTAGGGATAATGTGGTCTTCAAGTTCTACCAATTCCACTTGCGTGGTACCGTTGCGCTTAACCACATAGATCTTCACGCTCGTGTCGCTGAGCTTCACCGCGCGGTGAGCGAAGAAAGTGGCATAACCCTTATCGAGAAGAGTATCACCTCTTGCGTGCGGACACACCGTGGTGTGAGTAGTTGTCGTGCTGCGAAGCGGATTTCAAAAGCCACCGGAATAATTTTGGACCTGTGGCGAGAATTTCGCGCGCGCGATGATTCTTTTGAAGGATGCATGGTAATGCTTGTGGCAAATATAGGGGGTCTAGGTAAGTTGGGCAAGTTTTGAGTGGGTGATATTGCATTTCTTTTGAAAATGGAGGGCGTTTGCGTAATCTTGCTTGGCATTTTGTGTTCAAAATCGAAGAGCCTTCTTAAAAGTAGAGGACTTTTTGGTGTAACGCGCCTCTTTGTTGACGGAGGGAGTGAATCGAGTTGTTCTTCACTTGGGAAACTCGTTCTCGCAAAGGGAGTTTTAGTGGGAAATCGGAACATAAAGGATGAGATCAGTGCTTTGCAACAAAAAACGCCCACTCACCTTTCGGTAAGTGGGCGTTTCTTATTTGAACTTACGGCAGTGCGTCGGTCTGCACTTTGAATGTGCATAGGCCTGCTGCACGAAAGTAGAGATTACTCTTCGTTTTCCTTGTCGTTCCAGATGTCGGTGCCGAGACCTTTCTCGTTGGTGCTCAAAGTTGATGCAGAACCCGCGTTTCCTTTGGATACTGTTTGCATCATTTGCTCTGTGTGCAGGACAACATCTTTGATTTGAGGTGCTGAATACTGTTTCATTTCTTGA
>ERZ1674203.76-NODE-76-length-25161-cov-7.596232_pt1 | contig 25161 bp, 18 predicted proteins | sample MGYA00581297_ERZ1674203 | MGnify/ENA primary metagenome ERZ1674203 (study PRJEB41354, sample SAMEA4873349) | human saliva metagenome | biome: human-associated habitat [ENVO:00009003]; feature: mouth environment [ENVO:08000002]; material: saliva material... | reverse complement strand
ATTTCCACACTCTTTTTTGTGGCCTACGTCGGTTTTTATACCGACCGGCCGAGTGTGACTCCGTTGGGATTCAAACCCAAGACCTTCAGAACCGGAATCTGACGCTCTATTCAGCTAAGCTACGGAGCCCTTTGTACTGCAAAGTTAAGACTTGAGAACGAATAAGCCAAACGAAGTGCCGACTTTTTGTCGCGCAGCGGGCGAAAGCTGCCACCTTGTTTCCACTGTTTGCGCTTAGTGGTCGCTTTCTGGCCCCTCCTCGTCCCCTTTTGCATCGTGGAAGGGCGGTCGCACTTCCTTGTTGGCGCGAGCAGCCCGGTGGCTCCCCGGCGTCTTCGGCTAACCGAAAAAGGTTTCCCCTCGTTCTGCCGCATGGGGAGAACGAGGGGAAGAAATCTATTTCTATAAGGAGTCGTCGCGGCCAACTTAGCGCACGATGGTCGCCTCGCGGTCGGGACCGACGGAGAGAATCGTGATCGGTGTGCCGAGTGCCTTTTCCAAGTAGCTCACGTAGTCTGCATAGGCCTTGGGGAAGTCGGCTTCGCGGCGCATCTCCGTGAGCGGCGTGTGCCAGCCCGGCAGTTCTTCGTACACCGCCGTCCAACCTTCGGTGTCGTAGGGCATCGTTTCCGTGCGCACCCCGTCTTTCTCGTAGGCCACGCACACTTTGATGGTTTCGAAGCCGTCGAGCACGTCGGCCTTCATCATCACCAAGTCCGTCACGCCGTTGATCATAATCGCGTAGCGCAGCGCCACGAGATCCACCCAACCGCAGCGGCGGTTACGGCCGGTCACCGCACCGAACTCACGACCGACGCGGCGAATCTCCTCGCCCGTTTCGTCGAAAAGCTCAACCGGGAACGGCCCCGAGCCTACGCGCGTGCTGTACGCCTTGAAGATACCCCACACGCGGCCGATGCTTTGCGGAGCCACGCCCAGTCCCGTGCAAACACCGCCGATCGTGGTCGACGACGACGAAACGAAGGGATAGGTGCCGTGGTCGATGTCGAGCAACGAACCCTGTGCGCCTTCGGCCAACACGTTCTTGCCTTCCGCGAGGGCTTGGTTGATTTCGATCTCCGTGTCGGTGATGGGGAAGCGGCGCAGATAGTCGATGCCTTCGAGCCAAGCGCGTTCTTCGTCCGTGATGTCGAAGTCCGTGAAGCCCATGTCGGAGAGCAAACGCAGGTGGCGCTCCTTCAGCGCGTTGTATTTCGTGAGGAAATCGCCTTCGATGTCGCCCACGCGCAGACCCACGCGAGCCGCCTTGTCACTATAGGTGGGGCCGATGCCCTTACCGGTCGTGCCCACTTTGTTTTTGCCCTTCGCCGCTTCGTAGGCGCGGTCAAGCACGCGGTGCGTGGGCAGAATGAGGTGAGCGCGGCGGCTGATGTGCAGGCGGTCGGTGATGGTATAGCCTGCGGCTTCCAGTTCGTGCGCCTCGGCCATGAACAGGTCGGGCGCAATGACGCAACCGTTGCCGATCAGATTCAGTTTACCGGAATCGAAGATGCCCGAGGGGATCGAACGGAGCACAAATTTCTTTCCGTCGAAGATGATGGTGTGTCCGGCATTGGGGCCGCCGGCAAAGCGCGCCACCAAATCGTAGCGCGGAGTGAAATAATCGACGACCTTGCCTTTGCCTTCGTCGCCGAACACGATGCCCAACAGGGCATCTACCTTACCTTTTGTCATGGTGCAGTTGGGGGGATTGGGGCGGCGCGCAGTGCACACCGCGAAATCATGATTACACTGCCACAAAGTTACGCTTTCTTGAGCGCCTGTGCAAAAAAATCTTTGTATATTTGTGCCATCATCCAATTAGACTTTACTCAATATGACGACTACTCTTGAGCTCCGTGTGCGTCCGGAAGTGGCTTACGATGCGGCACGCCTGCGCAGTGCGGTGGCCGAAAATCTCGGCATCGCCCCCCGTGAGATCACGCAAGTGCGCATTGTGCGCCGCAGCATCGACGCGCGCCAGCGCAACGTGATGGTCAATCTCGGCGTGCAGATTTGGGTGGGTGAACAGCCCGCCGAACTCGCCTATACCCCCATTCGCTACGGCGATGTCTCGCAGGCGCCGCAAGCCGTCGTGGTCGGCGCAGGCCCCGCAGGGCTCTTTGCCGCCTTGCGCCTGATTGAATTGGGCGTGCGCCCTGTGGTGCTCGAGCGCGGACGCGATGTCGACGGCCGTAAGAAGGACATTGCCGCCATCGCCCGTTCGGGCAGTGTCGACCCCGAGAGCAACTACTCCTTCGGCGAAGGCGGAGCCGGGGCATTCTCCGATGGTAAGCTCTACACTCGTTCCAAGAAGCGCGGCAACGTGGCGCGCATCCTCGGCATCTTCTGCCAGTACGGCGCCGCCACCGACATTCTCGCCGACGCCCATCCCCACATCGGCACCGATCGCCTCCCGGGCATCATCGCCGGCATGCGTCGGCAGATCATCGAGTCGGGCGGTGAAGTGCATTTTCAGACGCGCGTCGACGCCCTCCTCTTCTCGGCCGACGGCCAACGGGTGGAAGGGGTACGCGCCGCCGACGGCCGCGAGTGGATCGGCTCTGTGATTCTCGCCACCGGCCACTCCGCCCGGGATGTCTATCGCTATCTCCATGCCGCAGGCGTCGAAATCGAGCAAAAAGCCGTGGCCATGGGCGTGCGTTTGGAGCACCCTGCGCACCTCATCGACCAAATCCAATATCACAACCGCGAGGGTCGCGGCGACTACCTCCCGGCGGCCGAATACGCCTTTGTGCAGCAGGTGAACGGGCGCGGTGTGTATTCTTTCTGCATGTGCCCCGGTGGATTTGTCGTCCCCGCCGCCACCGGCCCCGAACAGTTGGTGGTCAACGGCATGAGCCCCGCCAACCGCGGCAGCCGCTGGTCCAACTCGGGCATGGTGGTCGAAACCCGTCCCGAAGACCTCAACGACGGCCTCGCCCCTTGGGTGGCCGAAGCCTTGCAAAACGATGCCTTGGCCGAAGGGCACGCCGCCCTCGCCGATGAGGCGAACCCCCTGCGTATGATGTGGCTCCAAGAGAGCATCGAGCGCGCCGCGTGGGTGCAAGGGGGGCGCACGCAGGTGGCGCCCGCCCAACGCATGGCCGATTTTGTCAACAACCGCCTCTCGGCCGAACTCCCCAAATCGAGCTACACCGCCGGGTTGATCGCCTCGCCCCTCCACTTTTGGATGCCGCGCTTCATCACCGAGCGTTTGCAAGAGGGCTTCAAAGCCTTCGGTCGTCGCAGTCGCGGTTTTCTCACCAACGATGCGATCCTCATCGCCGCCGAAACGCGCACTTCGTCGCCCGTTCGTGTGGTGCGCGACAACGACACCTTGCAACATGTGCGCCTCGCCGGACTCTTCCCCTGCGGTGAAGGAGCGGGCTACGCCGGTGGCATCGTTTCCGCCGCCATGGACGGCGAACGCTGTGCCGAAGCCCTCGCGGCCGCCCTCGGTTTGTAAGCACCAAAAACTTATTTCAACTTTCGCCCGCGGCGAGTGCATCATCCTACGAAGGGAAAGTGCGCTCGTCGCGGGTGTTTTCTTTGCCCTACGACAGATGGCGCGTTTTCGCTCCACTGCCATTTTCTCGCCGTGGGCGTCTGTCCTGTTTCGTTTCGCCGCTTTGCCTCTTGGCTTTCCTTCTTTGTTCCTCCCTCGGTCGACAGGTTTCCTCCTCATGCTTCTTTTGGGGCGCCCTCGCTCTCCTTCTTTGCACTCTTGCTCGACTTGTTTTCCTCCTCCGTTTCTTTCTTTTCCGCCTTGTTCGGTCGCCGGCAATCGTTGGTGTCTCGGTCGTCGAAAAAATGCTTTTGCGCCCCCTCCCTCGCGTGCGCGCGTCATGCGCCCGCGCGTCCCGTGTTTCGAATAATTGCCTTCACCTCTTCACCCAATGCGCACAACCTCTTGATATGGAGTGTTTTGCGGTGAAGGCAAACTGCCGAGTGTTTTGATTCGCCTTATTACCCGATTGCTGCAAAGCACTGTCATTCAGTAAAATACGGTGAAGGTATTTTTATTCATTTCTCCGCGTTTTATATTCATGTGGCGTATGGTCTTGAAAACAAACGATTTGCGGTGAAGGTAGGGTGAAGGCAAAGGTTCACGTTTCTTTTTTTCGCTCCCCTTCTCGCCGTGCGCCGAGACCTTGCTCCCACCTTTCGGAAAGGGGATGAAGGTAAGGTGAAGGCTTGCCTTCACCTTTTTCTTCACCGCAACGATTTGATTCTCAATTCGTTTTCAGGTGGGGTGAAGGGTGAAGGCAAAAAACGAAAACTCACTGATGTGCGCGTACGCGCGTGCGCGCGAGGGGAACAGTGGGGAGGTGCTTCCCAAACAAGACTTGTTTTCTTCGATAGTCCTCGTGTTTCGAGCAGAACAAGTGGAGATTTAGATAGTATAGTTGAAAAAAAGAGGGCAAGCCTATTGCATTCTTGAAATTAAGTAGTATCTTTGCAAACAATATGACCTCCCACGCTTCCCGTAGACCAGCGCACCCAGGGAGGTCTTCGAGTATATGTACGTGATGAGGTACGAGAAAACTCCCATTGACACCAAGCTGCAAGTCGAGAAGCTAAAGAACCGAGGACTCATTGTCAAGGATGAGTTGTTAGCTGAGCAGTATTTGCGCAACATCAGTTATTATAGGCTGAGAGCCTATACCTATCCTTTTCAAATGAATGAAGAGGGTAAAGAGCACGTGTTCTTGCAAACTGATATTTCTTTTGAGGACGTCATTGAACTCTACCATTTTGATAGGCGATTAAGCTCCCTTCTATTTAATGTAATTGAAAAAATAGAAGTCGCCATGCGCACACGCATCGCTTTGACCTATTCTGTCGATACAGGTGATGGTTTTTGGTTCTTAAATGATCGAATGTACTTTCATCACGAGAAGTTCCTTGCTTTGACGCGTAACGAAGTCATTGAAGGACGCCGCTATATCGGAGAACTCATGAAAGAAATTGAGCGGAGCAACGAAGAGTTTATCGCTTGTTACTACGATAAATACTGTGCCCCTGCTTTTCCTCCATCGTGGATGACCTTAGAAGTCGTGTCAATGGGAACATTGAGTAAACTTTTCTCAGCACTGGACAAGAATGTCCCTTCGTGTAAAAGCATTGTCAAAGATTTGGGGCTCTATAAGTTCGAGATTTTGAGGAATTGGCTCCATGCTTTGTCTTCACTTAGGAATATTTGTGCTCATCATGGTCGCCTTTGGAATAGACGCTTTACGATAGAATTAGAATTCCCCAATCGAACAGAGAAACCTTTTCTTTCAAGAGAAGAGATCGCCGGAATAAGAAAGAATAAGTTGTTCGGATACTTATCTGTGATGCTCTATCTCCTGCAATTTATTAGCCCTGAATCTTCTTTCAAAGCGAATTTATTGGAACTCTTGAACAGTAGACCCAAACTGGTCAAACTCAAAGAAATGGGATTTCCTGAGCAATGGCAGAATTATACACTTTGGAAATAGAAAGTGATTATCCGGAGTGGATAAAGCGTTTAGTCGCTTTATCAGTAGGATCAAAACGGAGCATGGGGCTGTACCGCCGGTACAGCCCCATGATTTTTGGGTTGGGTTAAATGAGATACAAGTATTTCGTGAGGGGATACTTAGAACCGAATGTGCGCACCCGATTTTTATGATGCCTGCTTGTCGATAAAATCTCAAAGGAGGTGTTCGAGGAGTTGGGGCAGGGCGTAGTGGAGTGGGAATTGATCAGTCGTTTCTTCCGGGAGTTTTGCGTAATTAAAGTTTTGCGGTTAATTTTCTGCGGTAAATTTTGTCGTCTGATGTTTTTTTTGAATCTTTGCAGCAGGAGATGAATCCTTTCTTTTATTTCTTTATCTGCCGCTTGCTTGTCATTTGTGCAGTTTTTCTCAACAAACAATGAATCACACTTGCCTTTTTCGTTATCTTTTATTGCTGCCGTTGTTCGTTTTGTCGATTGCGGCAAAAGCCGATGAGCGCGTAGAATGGTGCATGCGTACCAATTATAACCAAGATATTCCGCTGCGCAATGTGGATTATCTGCTGCAGGCCGATACCCTCTCGTCGCAGTTTCATATTGTGCTTTATGGCGGTGAAGTCGTGCAAAATGTGCGTAGCTTGCGGTTTTTGCAAAAACCGGCTCCTACGGCCGTGCAACTGCCCACGCAGCCATCTGCGAAGAAGCCTTTGCCCATAATAGAAGGCAATCAGCTGCGATTATCGCAACTCCGGGCAGGTGTGTCGGTGCGTATCCTCTCTGTGGATGGCCGGGAGTTGTTTCGGAGTGTAGTGACCGAACAGGGGGTGCTGTCGATTGATATTGCGCGCTTCCCCTCCGGCATTTATCTGTTGTCTACACCCGGAAGCACGATCAAGTTCCTCAAACCATAGTCTACGTTTTTTATTATGAAGTTTTATTCTCTTTCTCGTCACTTGAAGTTTGCCCTCCTCGTGTTGCTCATTGTAGCGAACGTGCAGTTGGGGCATGCTCAGTTTGTGATCCACCCCAAGTCGAGTGCGGCGCAAGTGACCCCAAAAGATGCGCGGCAGTTCATTTTTGATGCAGACTCCGCGCGATGGACTTTTGCCGGGCGCGATGTGGCAGAGCTTGACTCTGTCACCGGCTATCAGGACATCACGCGCACTTTGCGTAGTGAAACGGTCTATCGTGACGACGTCTATAAATTGGAAACAGATAGCCTCCCCACGCGAATTTATTCTATTCGTAACGGACGGATCTATTTCGCACCGGTTTCGCAAGGCGGTGCGCGCCGTTACCATATCCGAGCATTGGGAAAAAATCGCAGGGCCACGAGAGGAAACCAAGCGCCCTCTTATGGAGTCGGAGAAGTGTTGGACTTGAAAGTGGGAAACAAATTGTTGATTCCCTGTGCTGCGGCTTGGGATGCAGAGGACGAAATTCTTTTTGCGAACCAAGCGAAGTTGAGTGCTGAGGATTCGGTCAGGATGTTCGGCAAAACAGTGGTCGTTCGAGACATCAAATATGATAAGCAAGGGCAACTGCAAGAGATTGCTTACGAGGATGTGAGCACAAAAGATTTTTTTGAGAGCCTGTCTGTAGAGGGGGAGGTGCGTAAACCGCTAAAAGACTTCATATTTAAAGAGGGTTGGGAACCTGAATTGAACGTGGAGTGGAAAGGAAAGGACGGAAAGTATAAGATTGCTTTGAAAATTGATGGAAGTGGATCTACGCTTACAGCTTCTATCACGGGGCAACCGTATGAAAAAGTTGCGGATGCTTCTAAAGTGAAAGGGCCTTCCAAAGGAAAAAGTTTTTCGAAGGAGAAAGGCGCTTCAAAGGAGAAAGATGCCCCTAAAGACGACAAGGACACGAAAGACGATAAAGGCGAGGAAGACGATAAAAAAACCGGATCGCTTTTTGGGACGCTGACTGTGAAAATCGCGTTGGATAATGATCCCGACAACAATGCTTTTCTTTATCGCATCGAAAAAGACAGCAGTGGTGACATGGTCTTCTCCAGTTCGACCTTTGACGTGGCGACGAAACTTACGGTTGAAGCCGAAGCGGGAAGCAAATGGAGTTTGTCTACAAAGGACTGGGGAGAAATGGGAAAGAATTTGCATGAAGGATTTACGCTGATTGATATTCCCCTTTATGCCGTTCCCATCGCCGGAGGAAATCTGAAGGCGGGTTTGTATCTGCCGATTGTTTTATATGCTTCCGCAGAGGCTTCATTGTCCGGAAAGGCAACACTTTTGGAACTAAACACTAAGTTGGGACGGAAAATGTCGTGGGATAGAGCGAGCCATTCTTTCAATTATGATGAGCGTGCCACTGAATTTGACTACAAAATAGTGCCTAAATTCTCAGGAAAGGCAAAAGGAAAACTCTCTGCAGGCTTGGGCATCGGTCCGGCGTTCAAAATCGGGGATGCAGAAGCCAGATTGTTGATTGCACTAAAGGGGGAGGCTGAGATGGAACTCTCCGGTTCATGGGATAAGAATGAGGATCAGTATGGAAAATTTTCCGCGGAGGTTTCCCCGGTGACAATAAATCTTTGGTCTGCTGCCGAGTACAAAGTTAAGGTCGGGAAACTTTATGAGTGGGAGCTGAGTGGCGAACTTTATCCATATTATTTTTTGAAGGACTATAAGTGGCCAAATCCCAAACAGACTCATGCGCTCCCCGACAAAGGCTTACTATTCTTTGATAAAGGCCCTATAGCACATGCTGAATATCTTGTGACACTCAAAGACGAGCAGTATTGGGCATTTGATTACGACAAAGAAAAATTGAAAGTCGATATTCGTTTGACCGATATCAAAGCGCCGGAAGGCTTCAAGACCTTCAAGCTCATTGTCAAAGGCAGGTATCTCAGAGACGAAGTCTTGCCCTTGACGATCGAAACACGAGAAGTGGCCACACGCAATGTCGTAGAGACGCACAAAATGCTGATCACCATGCAGCAACCTCATGTGCTACGTGACTTGGCTAAAAAGATGGTGGTGGCCGATCAAGTGTCGCTGCCGCAAAAACAGCAAAGGGTGTTCTATCTTTCGGATTATCTGCCCTTTAAACGGCAACTGTTCGCGATGCCCGAGCGCTATGTCTTGTCGGTCAACAATGCGCATGTCAGCGCGAAGTTGATAGAACCCGATGTCTCTCCGTTCGATCTGCGTTATCTCCAAACGCCCGAACACGGTTATCGCTTGGAACTCACGGCCGACAACGAATTTGTCGGCACTGCGCAACTGCTCATTGTCGATCGATACAGCAAAGCACGGAGCACCTTCCGCCTGCTTTCCAATGCTTTCGATCAGAACAAGGGAACAATAGACGATGTGTTCGGAGGGACATTGGACGGCCGGCACGAAGGGCGTATCCACGAAACCGTTCTGGGAGAAGAACTCAACGGAAAAGTGAAGAAAGACCCCGAAGTCGGAGATGTGGGAGGGACGGAAATCTAAGTCATACCTCTCCTCACCTCACGCTTATTGGTGTATCCAACAATAGAAACAAAATTACCATCAACGATATGAACAAGTTTTTATCTCTTTTCTGTGGCTGCGCCCTGTTGCTCTTGGGGCACAACTCATGCAACCAAGCGCCGGAGGCGGTGCAAGAGTGGATGGCCGCAAGCCCGCAGCACATCACGGTCACGGCTACGCTCCCCGCTTCGTCCGACAGTGCGCGAAAGGCACGTGCCGTGGTGCAGCATGCCACCGGCACCCTCAAACTCACTACCAAATGGCAAACGGGCGACCGCGTCAACGTGGTCATGGAGCAAAACGGCAAACTCGTGCGAGCCAACTCCACGGCGGTGCGCGATGTGTCGACCGATGGCAAACGCTGTCATTTCACCCTCGAAGTGCCGCAGGGCATCGATGCGCAAAAGCCCATCAAGGTCTATGGTGCCTGCGGAGTGAACGTAGACATCAAAGACAACCAGTTTGTCGTAGCCGCGCAACCCATTTATCGTGCCAAAAGTCAAGGAACGGCCCCCCTTTATTTCAAGGCCGAGATCAACAAGTTCAGTGAGTTCTCCGATGTGAAATTCGAACATTTGGGCACGTACGAAGTGGTGCATGTGCAGAACGGCACGCGTGCACAAATCGCCGTGGAAGAAGCGCGACTCACGGCCGAGACGGCTTGGAGCTTGGGAACAAAAGACGGCAAAGGCGCTTGGTACGCTCCGCTCACCGGCAGAGTTTGGCAGGACGGTTCGGCGAATGTGTCTACCGAGGCGCAAGCCATTGCTCCGCGGTCGGAGGGCGTTTTCATCAATTGGTATGTACCCAACGGCACCTTGGTCAATCCCCGTGTTTCGGCGAAGGTCAACGGCACCACGGTGACTTCCACCGCGCAGAAAGAGGCCAATGTGAAGATGCAAGCCGGGCGAGCCTACCACGTCTATGCCCTCTGGGACGGACAGGAACTGCATTTCAGCGAGAAAGACTTGCCCGATCTCAGCGTGCTGGCCATCTCTCACAGCGAGCGGCGCGTGGGCGAGGGGCACGTGGTCTTGGTGGGCATCTATGAAGGCTCGGGACTCTACAGCGTGAAGAGTGAGCGCCCCCACATCGCCACCGCCGAACTCAAGGACGGAGAAATTGTGGTGAAAGGCATTGCCGAGGGTAACACCAAAGTGGTGGTGACCGACCTGAAGACCAAAAAGCAGGTTTTCCTCTCGGTCGTTGTCGAATCTACGGCCTTGCCCTCAGTCGGCATTGAGTGGGCGTCCATCCCCGCAGGTTCTTTCATGATGGGCAGCCCCGACGGAGAGGGAGCAGACAATGAGCACCCGCAGCACAAAGTGGAGCTTTCGGCCTTCGAAATGAGCAAGTATTTGATCACCCGCGAGCAGTGGAATGCCTTTCTCAAGGCGACAGGACACAGTGGATACACAAGAAAGTTGTACAGTGACAATTTAAATATCCCTGCAGTGGTCGAGTGGTGGGAAGCCGCGGCGTTTTGCAAGTGGATCGGCGGAAGCTTACCCACTGAGGCACAATGGGAATACGCCTGTCGGGCCGGCACAACGACCCGATGGTACACCGGCGATACGTTTACTTACAATGATTTTGCTGATTACAATTCTCCGGTGGGGACTTGCCCTCCTAACCCTTGGGGATTGTATGATATGATTGGCAATGATAGGGAATGGTGCAACGATACCTTTTCATCAGACTATTACAAGAATAGCCCGAAGAAAGATCCATATTATGGGGGGATAACTTTGGGTACTTCTCATGTGGTTAGAGGAGGAGGGAGTACTCAGTACCCATGGCGCGTAGCGGAAAGATATGGATACAGTGGATCTTCTTATGCTTTCCGTGTCGTTCGTATGAAGCGCAAAGCCGGCGGTAGCGCAGGTGGCGGCGGTGGTGGCGGTGGCGGAAATTCTTGGTAGAATCCGCAAAGAATAGGCCGGAGGGAAGTACGCTCTTCAGCCGCCTCCAATCGATCAGGCCATCGACTTGGCTGAAAATAGGATGACAGAATCTCCATCGGGCAGTGGAAGTCGAATGGACTTGCGCCGGTCGGTTTCGGGATTTTTTCCACAACAGACCGATGGGCTTGTTGCCCTCCATGAGGTGCGCGACGACTCCAAAGAGTCGTCGCGCACGGCTTGGGAAGAACTTCGCCAATGCTTTCGGGAATGCCCCGAAAGGTCAGGTCATTTCGATTTCGCCCAAAAGTTCGGGTGCGCCGCCAACATGAGTTGGGCGGCGCACCCGACTTTTATGAGGCATGCTTGTCGAAAAATCTCAAGGGAGGTGTTCGAGGAGTTGGGGCAGGGCGGTGATGACGTGGGTGGGTAAGGTTTCGTCATAGTCCTTTTGTTCCCATTCTTCGCCTTTGAACCAAATGGTTTGTGCGCCGAGGGAGTGGGCGGGGACGATGTCTTTGGAGAAAGAATCGCCGATGGCCACACACGATGCGGCGGGAACGGCGGCCGCATCGATGCCCAGTTGCCAAATGGCGGGATCGGGTTTGCGAACACCCACCACGGCGCTCTCGACGATGTGGGGGAAGAAGTCGGCCAAGCCGTAGGCACGGAGCACCGCGCGGATGTTGCCATAGAAGTTCGTGACCAGCACAAAGCGGTAGCCGCGGTCGCGGAGGGTTTGCAAGAGGTGGCGGGCTTCATCGGCATGGCGGCGCGCGGCGCGGTCGCAGTAGTCGGCTATCGCGTCGGTGGCGGCAGCGCAGTCCGCATCGGAGAGAGTGATGGTGCCGCCTTCGCGGAGAAAGGCGAGTTCGACGGCGATCTTTTTGTGCAGGAGGGTGCGGAAGTCATCGTCGGGGGTGACGATGGGCTGACGGGCGAGGGTGCGCTCGCCGTGTACGTAGGCCGCGCGCCACACTTCGCCGTCGACGGCGCGGAGGGCGGGGAAACGCTCGGCGGCTTGACGATAGCCGTCGAGGAGAACGAAGTTCCAGTGGCGCGCCCCGCTGTCGAGCGTGCCGCCGTAGTCGAAAAGTAAGGTGGTAGGAGTCATCGCATGAGTTGTTTGTTGCCGATTTTCACGAGGAGCACGCCGACCACGATCCAGAAAATTTCGCGGATGCGGGTGTAGAACGACACGTAGATGCCGATGGCTTGTCCCACGCCGGGGAAAAGGAGGGGGACGATGACGGCCAAGCTGCCTTCGCGCGCACCGATTTGCATCGGGAGGAAGAACAGGAGGTTGCCCATCAGCGAGGAGAAACCGAGAATGATGAGGCCGTCGACGAAGTTGGCGCCGGGGATGCCGAAGGCGAGGAGGATGAAGTAGAATTCAAACGAATTGAGCAGGCGGCCGACGTATTCGGCGGCCAGAGAGCCCCAAAGTTGGCGCGGATGTTCGTAGAGAAAACGGATGTTGGCGTCGATGGTGTCGAAGGCTTCGAGGTGGCGCTCGTAGAAACGGCGCGCGGGGCGGCGCAAGAACGGCACGAAGAAGAGCAGACGAAAGATGCGCGCGATGATGCCGTGCTTGTAGCTGTAGGAGAAAAAGGCGACGGCGGCCACAAAGACCGTGACGTAGCCCGCAAAGAGGCTCCACAACCACGCGTTCATCACGTCGAAATGCGCGATGACGAAAGCGATGAGAGCCGTACTCCATAGAAAGAAGTGGCTGAAGACGTGCATCATCGAATAGAGGGCGACGGACGACACGGCACGCGGCGTGCCGATGTAGCGCGAGAGTTCCATGACGCGATAGGGGGCGCCGCCCGAACCGAAGGGAGTGGTGTAGGAAAAGGCGAAGCCCGAAATGGTGAGCTTCATGGCGTGGGCGAACGAGAGGTGCTTGTCGTGGTCGGAGGTGTTGACCAAGATTTGGAACGCCCAAGCGTTGCAGAGGTAGACGAAGAGCCAAATGCCGACCACGCCGGGGAGGTAGAGCAGGACGTTGGCGGGGTTGCGCTTGATGGTTTCCCAACCTTCGGGAAAGGAGTAGACCATGAAGGCGATGGCGCAGAGTCCAAAGAGGAGAAAGAGGTTGCGATAGAGGGGCTTCATGCGGCAGAGGGAGCGGTGGAGAGGAGTTGTTGGTTGAGGCGGCGGCAGAGGGCTTCGTGGGTGCGGTGCATATAGCGGTAGATGCCGTGGAAGACGGTGAGTTCGACGAGGGGATAGACGAGGACGAACCAAGGAATCCAAACGGCGACGAGGAGGGCGGTGTAGAGGGTGATGGCGCGCCAGTTGAAGGTGAGGACATTTGTCCACTTCATGAGGGGCAGACTGCCGGCGCGGAAGGTTTCGACGAGTTCGGGCGGAAGGTTACGGCCGTAGCGCGCGTCGAGGGTGCGTTTCAGGGCTTGAAATTCGGGCGTGTCGCGCTCCTGACCGGCGGTGTAGTTGCAATAGAAGTGGAGAAACACTTTCCAAGCCGTGTCTTTCTTCCACGACACTTTGGCGTAGTCGGCGCGCAGGCGCTCGGCGTTGTCGAGTTCGCTGCCCGAAGCGCCTTTGATGAAGTAGAGATGCACGTTGCGGTAGTAGTCGGCGAGGCGACTCTGCACGGCGTGGGCGTGAAATCCGATATAATAGAGGAGGGGGAAGATCCAAAAGCTCCATTTCGGACTCTCGCTCCAGCCCGGCACGATGGGTAGCGGCATGAGACGAACGGCAATGGCCACGTAGATGGCGATGAACCACACATCGCCGGCAAAACCGTCGAGGATGCGTCCCCAAAGCGTCTTCTTACCGGTCATGCGGGCGAGCTGTCCGTCGGCCGAGTCGTAGAAATTGGCCCACATGAGCAGGCCGATGCCGATGAGCGTGAGGTCGAGACGGCCTTCGCCGAGCGCCATGAAGACACCGGCGGCGGCACCGAGGAAGATGCTCAGGATGGTGATCACATTGGGGTGGATGCCGGAGAGATTGAAGAAGCGCGCCCACAACAAACCGATGGGGCGGGTGAAATAGATGTCAATGTTTTCTTCGGTGTCGGTGCTTTTGAAGGTGGATTGCAGGTTCGTGTTTTCAGCCATGGGAATAGAAAAGTTACATTAGGCGCGGCGGCGAAGGAAGTTGAGCGCGCGAGTGGCGATGGCCTCGGCGGCGGCTTGGGTGCAGCTACTAAACGAGGGCCAGTCGTTGAAATCGATGAGGAAGAAGCGGCCGTCGGGACGAACGATGGCGTCGCCGCCGTAGATGGGCATACCGAAATGGAGCGCGGCGGCGTCGGCGGCCGTTTTCAAGTCGGCAACGGAAAACGGATGCTCGGCCGGCACGCCGTTGTGCTGCTCGAGTCCGAATTTGCTGAAGCCGTTTCCGCGTGTGGGATAGGTGTGTGAGAAGAAGGACGTGCCTTCGACACCGTAGAATTTCACCAAATCGCCTTCGAGATGCGCACTCACGATGAAATCGTCGATGCCGGCGGCAGCAAAGTCGGCCAGGGCGGCGCGGAGTTGCGCTTCGTCGGCGATGAAACGCACATCGTCGGCTGTTTTGGCGGCGCTGTCGCTGCGCTTGAGCCAGAGGGGGAGACCGAGGGTGCGCACGATGAGCGATGGGTCGGTCACGTTGTGGAGAAAGGGCGCACCGCAACCGGCTTCGTTGAACCAACCGTCGAGGTCGGCGCGGCTGTGGCGGAGCAAGGCGGTGGGGCTGTTCCAAATGGTGAGTCCGGCGGCTTCTGCGGCGGCCAATGTGGTCTGCGCGGTGCGACTTCTCGCCATGGAGAGCACCAAGTCGGCGCCGGTGAAGGCGGCGGGTAAACGATTTTCGTCGATCGCCGCAATGGGTTCGCCTTGCAAGGAGAGCGCCAAGGCGACGGCTTTGAAAATGGCTTCGTCGCGCGCTTCACTGTTGGGGGAGTATTGCGTGTCGCGAGAGATGAGATAGATCATAGCGGGGCGGGGCGAATTAGCAATCGCGGAGAAAGGCTTCGGCTTTGGGAATGTCGGCGGCGTGGTCGACGTCGAGGATTTTGGAGAAGGGATGGGCTTTCAACTTCAGGCCGTCGGCGATGAGGCCGCGCTGGAAGTTGCGCATGCGGCTTTGGCCTTCGGCCATGCAGCGGCGCAGGGTGTCGAGCGCACGGGGGGCGAGGGCGTAGATGCCGCCTGAGATGAAACGGAAACGCGGCTCGCGCGTGTCGTAAAAGCCGTCGATGTTCAAGGCTTCGTCCGTTCCGATATAGAGTGGACTCTCGTCGTCAATGAAATCGGTCACGGCCATCAGCCCGTCGAGCCCGGCTTCGAGGGCAGAGCGGAAGGCGGAGATGTAGGCGCGGAAATCTTCTTCGCGGAAGATGGTGTCGACAGTCGTCAAACAGAAGGGCGCGCCGTCGAGCAAGGGGGCGATGCGGGCGAAACTGTGCATGGACGAGGGCGTGGTCTCCACTTCAATACGAAGGTGCCACTCGGGATGTTCGTCGGCGAGGCGACGGACGAAAGACTCGGTTTCGGGGCGCAGGCGGTTGACGATGATGACGATTTCTTCCGCTTCATTGGCGGCGAAGATGCGCACAAGGCGCTCGATCATGGCTGTGCCGCAGAGCGGGATGAGGGGTTTCGGAGCGGAGATGCCTTCTTCGGCAAGGCGTGAGCCTTCGCCGGCGGCGATGATGGCAAATTTCATGCGAAAGGGGAAATGAAGTGGACGAGGGCGGCGAGCGGATCAGAAGATGACGCGCGCCATGAAGCGAATGCCCCAACGGGTGGTGCGCGGGTCGTCGAGATAGGTGAAGCGGCGCACGTAGTCGATGTGGAAGAGCTTGAAAATGTTGTGAATGCCGAAAGCGGCTTCGACATACGGCACTTGCGGATCCATCACCTTGCTTTGTTGGCGGAACGAACCGTCGGCGTTGAACTCGCCGGGGAAGTAATAGAGGTCGGTGCGCGTCTTGTTTTCTTCCAAATAGGGGTTGTTCTTGTCGGTGAGTCGTCCCCAAAGGATGTTGAAGCCCACGTGTTCGCGCCATTTCAGGCGGTTGAAGAGCGGAATGCGGTTGAAAATCTTTCCGTTCAGGCTCCAGTTGAACATCAACTGCGCGTAGCGGTCGTTGAGGAACTCCATATTGTCGACGAGGTAGTACATGTCGTCGTCATACACGTAAGCCAAGTTGGCGCGGGGCATGATGAGGAGCGGGAAGGGGACGCGATTCCACTGCGCGCCGGCGGCAAAATCGAAGTCCATGCGACCCCACGAACGGAGCCACACGCGTTTGCGCACGCCCACCTCGGTGAGGTTGTAAGTGTAGTCGCTCCACACCCCGCGCAGGCCGGCGATGTGCGAAATGCGGTAGATGGGCGCTTCCTTGTTGACCAAGATGCGGCGCTGCTTGGTGTTGATGTAGGCCACGCCGGGCTGGTATTGCAGCAAAACGGAGAAATCGGAGGTGCGCAGATAGCTGCGATTGCGCGCATTGAAGCCCGATCCGTCCGCCGGCCCGAAGGGGCGCGGATGGTAGTTGCCCTGGGCGTCGTAGTGTACGCCGTTGGCCACGGGCTGGTAGAAGAGCATATAAGTGGGCTCGGTCATGTCGTGCCGCACTTGTGCGCGCCATTGCAGGCCGTAATCCCATTCTTGATCGTAGACGAGCTTGAAACTCCGCGCATAGTTCATGTGTTTCACCGGCGCCCACTTGAGTGCCATGAACACATTGTCCTTGTCGGTCGTCAAGTATTGGTCGCTCGGCACCGACACGTCGTAGGAGTAGGTGAATGTGAGGTTCGACACCGGAAACTCCATGGGGAGATAGGCTTTGCGGCGGAAAGAATAGGTCAATTCGCCCAAACCTTTCCAGCGATGGTCGCGGAAGCCGTAGGCTAAGTAGCCGCGCCAAAACATGTGCGGATTGAGGTTGGCGGTGGTTTGCAGCGAGGCGCGCAGGCGGAGACCGTCGACGGGGTTCGAGGTGACGGCTGTGTTCACGGGACCGATGTCGAGTTTCGACGGATTTTTGGGGTCGATCGAGGTCGGAATGTAGTTTTCGATCAGCGACTTGCCCACCCAAATCACGGGCGAGAAGCCCTCAATATTATAAATGCGTTCGACGAAGAGCGAAAGGCGGTCTTCCGACGGACTGAGGGCGAGGGGGCGGTGCTCTTTCCAGAAGTTCTCGTTCTGCATGCGCGCGTCCGGCTCGGTCTTTTTCTCGGCTTTGAAGTGGAAGAGGCGCGGCGAGAGCGGGGCGAACGAGTAGTTGGAGTATTCGGTGTAGCGTTTCACCTCGAGCGTCTTGAGAAACTTCGCCGCTTCGAGCACCACGAACATGTCGTTCTTGGCCAGCACCTGTTCGCCGGTGGGGAGGGTGGTGAATTGCTGCGCGATGTTGATGCGCTTCACGTAGTTGACCGTCGATTTCACGGGGATGCTGATGTCGGCCTTGGCGAGGCGGAAGGTGGAATCGGCCAAGATGTAGAGCGAACCCGTGAAACCGAAGTCGCGCGGATTGTTCGGACCGAACGAAACTTGGATGCAGCGCTGCCCGTCGACCACGGTGGTGTCTTCGATGAAGTAGCGATAGAACGCAATGGCGCCGTGGGTGGCCACGGGGCTGAGGAATTGTGCTTGCAGGAAGCGGATGTCGTCTTGATAGATGTCGACTTCCGTGAACACGTCTTGCAACATCGAGGCGAGAATGTCGCCCGTGTCGATGATTTCGTTCATGCCGTTGGTGCGTTCGCCCTTGACAATGGTCTTGGCCGCGCCCAACTCCTTACTGTAAATCTCTTGCGAAACGGTTTCGTCGACCGAAACGGGGAGAATCAGTTTGCCCGTTTCTTTCGAGGTCTCGACGTGTTCTTTGAGAAAGGGCATGCGTTTGATGCCGCCCTCCTCGAAAAACTCGGGCGTGATGTCGCTCAGCGCGAAAGTGAGCTTGTTGTATTTCTCAAAACTGTAGAAATCGCGGTTGCGCAGGTCGCCGGCTTTCTTCGCCGCGATGACTTTTTCCATTAAAATCACCGCCGGATTGTTCTTGCGCGAATACTTCGAGCGTTTGGCCTGCACAACGGCTGTGCCGACGGCGAAGTCGGCGGGCTTGAGACGCACGATGAGCGAGTCACCCCCCACGGCGCGGGTGGAGAAACTCTCATAGCCCACGCTGCTCACCACCACGCGCATGCCTTTGTGGAGCGGCAGGGAGAAACGCCCCGCGGCATCGGTCTGCACACCGTGGCGGCCGCCTTTGGCCGCGTCGTAAAACACATTGACGAACGGAATGGCTTCGCCGCTCTTGGCATCGACCACGCGACCCACGAGGCGTTGCGCCGAAAGGGGCAGAGCGGTGAAAAGTAGCAAGAATAAAAGGAGCAAAGACTGCTTCATGAGATGACGGAAAAGGAGGATTTCGCGTAGAATGGAGAGGGGAGTGGAGCGGAACAATTATTGTTGAGCGCGATAGCGGCGGTCTTCGCGGCGTTCGCGCGGGGCGATGACGAGCGGATCGGCGTGCATCTCGTCGTGACGCAAACGATTGCGATAGACATCGATGGCCGTGTAGATGGATTGCACGAACGATTGGATCGAAGCCACGCCCTTGCCGGCAATATCATAGGCCGTGCCGTGGTCGGGCGAGGTGCGCACGATGTCGAGTCCTGCGGTGAAGTTCACGCCGTCGTCCATCGAAAGCGCCTTGAAGGGCGCGAGACCCTGATCGTGGTACATGGCCAGCACCGCATCGAAGTGGCGAAACGAACCGGCACCGAAGAATCCATCGGCACTGTAGGGGCCGAAACAGGGGAGTCCCTCGCCGTTGAGACGCTGCACGAGAGGCGCGAGCAGTTCCACCTCTTCGCGGCCGTGCAATCCCTCGTCGCCGTTGTGGGGGTTGAGGCCGAGCACGGCAATGCGCGGGGCGGTGATGCAAAAGTCGCGTCGCAGGGTGGTGTGGAGGCGTTGGAGTTGCGCTTCCACGTGTTCGGCCGTGATTTTCTCGGCCACTTCGCTCAGCGGAAGGTGGGTGGTGACGAGCGCCACACGCATGAGCGGGTTGAGCAAGACCATGAGGGCTTTGCCGCCGCAGACGGATTGGAAAAATTCGGTGTGGCCGGGATAGCGGAAGTCGGCCGACTGGATGTCGGCCTTGTTGATGGGGCAGGTGACAATGGCGTCGACGCTGCCGGCATTGGCCGCTGCCGCTGCGGCTTCGAGCGAGCGGAAGGCCATGCGACCGGCTTCGGCCGAGGGGCGGCCGGGCTCTATTTTCACTTCCTCGTCGCCGATCACGTCAATCAGGTTGAGGCGGTCGGGATGCGCGTCTTCGGGCTGCTCGATGCAGTGCCAATGCACGTCGAGTTCCAAGGCTTTGCGGTAGTAGGCGGCGACTTTCTCGCTGCCATAGACGATGGGCGTGCAAAGTTCCAAGAGTTCGGGTTGGGCAAAGGCTTTGAGGATGAGTTCATAGCCGATGCCGTTGGTGTCGCCGTGGGTGATGGCGATGCGTATCTTTCTGTTCATTGCGATTGTTGCGGAGGGGTGGGAAAAATGAGGGAAGGGGTGGGCACTGTGTGCGAGGGCATTAGGCGCGTTCCTCTTCCATGCGTTTGGTGGTGAGCATACCGCAGGCGGCATAGATGTCTTGTCCGCGAGAGGCGCGCACGGTCGTGGTGATGCCGTGGGCATTGAGATAGTCTTGCAGGCGCAGCATGGCCGTTTCGTCCGTGCCGTCGAAACGCGTGTCGGGGATGGTGTGGAAACGGATCATGTTGATGCGACAGTCGAGCGGTGCGAGCAGACGTACGAGGGCGCGGCCGTGTTCGAGCGTGTCGTTGATGCCGCGAAACACGATGTATTCGAACGTCAGGCGGCGCTGTTTCGTGCCTTCGGCGTAGTCGTCGGTCGTTTTGCGGCAGAAATCATATTGACTCAGCAGATCGATGAGTGCTTCGACGCCGAAAGCGCGTTCGGCCGGCATCATCGCGCCGCGTTCGGCCGCATCGGGGTGGTGGAGCGAGACGGCTAAGCTGCATTTGCTCTCGTCGAGAAAGCGGCGCAAGCCCTTGGCCACCCCCACCGTGGACACCGTGATGCGCTTCGGACTCCAGGCGTAGCCCCAAGCTGCGGTGAGCGCTTCAGTGGCGCGCAGCACATTGTCGATGTTGTCCATCGGTTCGCCCTGTCCCATGAAGACGATGTTGGTGAGGCGCTCACGTTCGGGCAGCGAATAGACCTGATTCAATATATCGGCCGCGGTGAGTTGCGCCATGAAGCCCTGTCGGCCGGTCATGCAGAACTCGCAGGCCATTTTGCACCCCACTTGCGACGAAACGCAGAGGGTGGCGCGCTCGCCGTCGGGAATGAACACCGACTCGATGTAGTGCCCCTTGGCGGTGCGAAAGAGATATTTGATCGTGCCGTCGCGCGATTCGACGCTTTCCACCGGGGTGGAAATGCCCAGCACGTAGGTTTCGGCCAAACGGGCGCGGGCGGCTTTCGAGAGATTGGTCATCTCGTCGAAAGAGCGGGCGTGCTTGTCGTAAATCCAACCACAAAGTTGTTTTCCCACGAAGCGCGGCAGCCCGAGCTCGACCGCTACGGCGGTGAGTTCGTCGAGGGTGAGACCGAGGAGCGCCGGTTTGGCGGAAAGGGGAGTGGAGTTGTTGTCGGACATAGGGGAGTAATGAGGTGAAGGGGCGGAGCGGCAGGCAAAGTGCGCCGCCGACTAACCATACTATCCTGCAAAAATACGATTTTTTTGCGAGCCTTCGGGCGGCATGCGCTGATTTTCAAGCGCCGAGGAGAAGAGTGTCGCGAAAGAAGCCGTGCGAAAGGCGTTTTTCGACGACTTTCGGCAAAAAGCAGTCCACTTTTTGCCGAAAGTCCACTGCTTTCGCGCGAAAGTCCACCACTTTTGTAGCGGAGGAGAGCGAGGCGGCGAAAGAAAAGTTTTTTTCGCGCGGCAGATTTGGCATAATGCAGTCGAATGCTTATATTTGCGGTCTAAATCATTCGTCTATGCAGCAACTTCTACGCTATCTGTTTTCTCTGCTCTGTGTCGTCGCTCTGTCGAGCGTCGGTGCTTTGCGCGCGGCCGATGTGGTTGCCGCTACTCCCTCGTCGGAGTCGCCGGCATTGGTGGCACCGTCTGAAGTTTCGATCTCGCTGCGCGGCAATCAGTTGCGCGTGACCAACGCCGACGGACAAACGGTGGAAGTCTATAACATCACCGGGGTGAAAGTCTTTGTGCATCGCGTCGAAGGCGACGATCGCACGTTCACACTCAGCGCCGAGCGCGGTATTTACATCGTCAAGGTCGGTAAGCTCGTACGGCGCGTGACGCTCCTCTGAGGTGCGTCGTTGCCGAGCGTCGCAGGCTGTGCCGCCCGCGATGCGCGAAGCCCTGTTACCGAATGAGCGGTGACGGGGCTTCGTGGCGCTAAGCTGTGTATTTTCTTTTTATTGAGTATGGGATTCCCGATGCCCGCTATATTCGAAGTAGGGACTAATTAAATTCTATTTTTTATGGATCATCGTGTTAGAAAAATCGGTGTATTTTATGATGGTAGTTATGTATTCAAAGTGCGCAATTATTATAAGCGCGTGCACGACCGCCATGATATTTTGGATTTCAATGGGCTGCATACGTTTGTGAAGCAGGAGATTGCCCGCATCGAGGGCTTGTCGGAGCAGGAATTGAGCATGTGTAAAATTGTGGATGCGCATTTCTTTCAAGGTCGCCGCTCGGCTCACCAATCCGATGCCGAGGCGTTGAGAGGCGAACGGGCTTTCGACGAAATGCTCAGCCGCATAGGCGTGACCACGCACTATTTGCCGTTGAAGAAGAGTGGCTCTTCCGAAATGGAAAAAGGCATTGACGTGTGGTTGGCCTTGGAGGCGCTCGAACAGTCGTACTACAAGCACTACGATTTTGTGGTGCTCTTGGCGGGCGACGGCGACTACCTGCCGCTGCTGCGGAAACTCAATGCGTTCGGCATCCGCGTGATGCTCCTTTACTGGGAATTTGGGTACGAAGACGACAAGGGCGAGAATCAATGGACCTCAGCTTCCAATGCGTTGAAGAACGAGGCGACTTATCCCATGGATATGGCAGAGGTGTGCGACAACCCGGAGGGAGACATCTTGTTCTGCAGAGACAAACAGCGTGATGAGGGCACGCAGCCCGAAACGGAAGAGTATGAGGGATTTGTTCTGAAGCTGGGGCGCGACTACGGCTTCATCAAGCACGAGAGTTTCCCGGACAATGTGTTTTTCCTCACCAAAACGGCCGAAGGGGACGTACAGCGCGGCGACCGCGTGACGTTTGCCGTCGAAGTGAGACAGAATGGCAATCTGGTGGCCAAGTTTGTCCGCCCGGTGAAGTAGTATTTGCTCTTAGGCTCAAAAAAAGTGCCTGCGCAACATGATGTTGCGCAGGCACTTTTTTGATAGGATTGGAGAACGTACACCGCTTTTTCTGCGTGGCACTGGAATGGAGTGTGGAGGAATTATCCTTGTACCTCTTTGATCTTCTCGGCAATGATTTCGAGGTCGTTGCGGAGGGTCTGAATGCGGCGCTCGATGTCGGCAACGAGGGAGTTGCCGGCCTTGGACTTCGAGTTGAGGAAGGTGAGATTCGTCTCGTAAGTTTGAATTTCGGCCTTCTTGGTTTCATAGGCACGTTGGAGACGTTGCAATTCACTTCCACCATTTTGCGCAGCACGACGGGCGATGTTGTCTACACGACGGCGACCGGCTTCGCGGTGCACGGTTTCGTAGATTTTGTCGCAGAGGGTGCGGTAGGTGCGGTAGATTTTTTCCTTTTTGCGGAAGGGGACGTGGCCGATGGCGGCCCATTCGGTTTGGAGGGCTTTGACGTCCTGTTGAAGTTGCTCGCTGCCTTCGTCGGCTAACTGTTGGAGGCGGGCGATGACGTCGAGTTTCTTGGTGAGGTTGGCCTGTTCCTCTTCGTGAACGCCGGAATTGGCTTCTTTCTTGCGGTCGAAGAAGGTGTTGCAGGCGGTGTTGAAGCGTTTCCACACGGCATCGCTCACTTTGTGGGCGACGGGGCCGATTTTTTTCCACTCGGCTTGGAGCGCAACGAAGGCGTTGGTGGTGTTGCTCCAGTCGGTGCTGTCCTTCAGTTCCTCGGCGCGTTGACACAAAGCGGTCTTTTGTGCGAGGTTGTCGGCGAGTGTTTCGCGCAGACTGCGGAAATAGTGGGCTTTGGCTGTGAAGAAGCGATCACAGGCGGTGCGGAAGCGCTCGAAAATGGCCTGATTTTGCTTGCGGGGCGTGAAGCCGACGGTTTTCCACTCGTTTTGCATGCCGATAACGAGCTGGGACATGGCATCCCATTCGGCCATGGTGGAGAGAGATTCGAAGTTGAGCGCCTCGACTTGTTCGCAGAGGTTGGTCTTCTTGGCGAGGTTTTCTTCCTCTTCTTGCTTACGGCCGAGGAAGAAGTCTTGGTGGCGCTTGTTGATGGTGGTGGAAGCGGCTTTGAAGCGGTTCCAAATTTCTTCGCGCTGCTCTTTGGCTACGGGGCCGGTTTCGCGAAATTCCTGATGAAGCTTTTGCAGCGCGTGGAAAGCTGCGACCACATCTTCGTCTTCGGCGAGCTTTTCGGCCGATTCGCAAAGGCGCGTTTTGATTTCGAGGTTCTTTTTGAAATCGTAGGCGCGCATTTCGTGGTTGATGCGCAGGAGATCATAGAACTGCTCGACGTTGTGGTGGAAGTTTTTCCACGTTTCGGTGACTTGCTCGGCGGGGATGTTGCCAATTTCCTTCCATTCGGCTTGCAAGGCCTTGAAGCGATCGTACTTCTTGTCGATGTCTTCGGGTTGCGCCACCATTTGTTTGATTTCCTCGATGATATCGAGTTTGCGTTGCAGGTTGGCTTGGCGAGTGGCTTCGGCTTCTGCCGCGACTTTGGCGCGCACTTCTTTGACGGAAGCCACGAGACGCTTGTATTCTTGTTCGTCGGGATCGGCAGCGGGCACGAAATCTTCGGCGTTGCCGCCTTCGGCTACGAAGGCTTCGCGGGCTTTGAGGATTTCGTCGTTGTGCAGACGATAGAAGACGTTGCGCAGGCGGTCGAGAACGGCACGGTCGGACGTTGCGGGCTGCTCCACATACTGGCGAAGCTGGGCAAGCACTTCGGCTTTGGTGGTGGGTGTGGGGATCTTGTCGGTAGATTCGGAAGGTGTGTTTTCTGCTTCGGAGGTTTCGACGGGGACGTCGGTGGTCGCCGTGGTATTTTCCGAAACGGGGGCTTGCGCTGCAGAGGCGTTACCTTCGAGGGCTTGTGCAGCTACTTCGAGCTGGGAGGTGTCGAGTTCACTCATGAGAGTGTCAGAGTTAGGAGTTAGGTAAAGAAAGGTGTGGGGGTGCAGCCAACAGCTGCAACCGTTCGTATGCAAATAACGATAAAAATAACTAAACCGCCAAGTTTTCTGCGAAGAAAAATCGGCGGCAAGTCATTTTTGTCGTTATTATCTTGTGAAAAGGTGCTTTGGAGCATTAAATCCAACCAATTCGGCGGAAGAACCACACGAAGAGGATGGAAACGATGATGGAAGCGACGATGGTCAGGGGGAATCCCCAGGCCCAATGTTCCATGCCGTTGAGCAAGTTCATACCGAAGATGCTGGCGATGAGCGTGGGGAACATGAGAATGATGCTCACCGAGGTCATCGTTTTCATCGTCTGGTTCATGTTGTTGCTGATGATCGAGGCGTAGGTTTCGATGGTCGATTCGAGAATGTTGGCGTAGATGTTGGTGGTTTCTCGCGCCTGACTCATTTCGATATTGACGTCTTCGATCATATCGGCGTCGAGTTCGTCGACGGGGAGTTTGAACTTCAGTTTGGAAAGGAGGGTCTCGTTGCCGCGAATGGCGGTGGCGAAGTAGGTGAGCGAGTCTTGGAGGCGCGAAAGGTTGATGAGATCGGAGTTGTTGATGGGGCGATCCAAATCGCGCTTGGCCCCATCGATGATGGTGCTGATTTGTTTGAGGCGTTTCAGGTACCAAACGGCGCTCGACAGGAAGAGACGGAAGACGAAGTCGACGGAGTCGGTGAAGCCCAAGCCGCGTCTTTTCTGATAGGAGACGAAATCGATCATCATATCGGTTTCGAAGTGGCAAACGCTCACGCAAACTTCACGATTGAGGAGCACACCGAGCGGAATGGTGGTGTGGGGCGTACGACTGTGCGCCTCTTTTTGGTAGGGTATGCGAAGAATGATGAGCATCCAGCCCTCATCGTAGTCATAGCGGGCACGCTCATCTTTAT
>ERZ1674203.72-NODE-72-length-25643-cov-7.276809_pt1 | contig 25643 bp, 17 predicted proteins | sample MGYA00581297_ERZ1674203 | MGnify/ENA primary metagenome ERZ1674203 (study PRJEB41354, sample SAMEA4873349) | human saliva metagenome | biome: human-associated habitat [ENVO:00009003]; feature: mouth environment [ENVO:08000002]; material: saliva material... | reverse complement strand
TCCGTCTCCAAGAACCTAAAAACGCTGTTTTTCGCATTAGCAGAGCGAAAAACAACACACAACTAATTCGTATTCAATAGATAGAGAAAGAAAAATAGGTTTAGCAAGCTGCATGCAAATAAATCAGTCTTTGCTCTCTATTGCCGCCGCTCACGAGCAAAATTCCCCTCTTTCCCTTCCTATTTCGCTCCGCTTAGCCCTTATTTCTCGCCCTAAACGGGACAATTTACATCAAACGCCCCCACTCCGCTCCACCATACGCCCGGTGGGACGTTTCGTCCCCTCCTCTCAAACGGCAAAGGCATGGAAGCACTGCCCCACCCTCTTCTTATATATAATAGGTGTCTGTTCTTCTCCCTTCCTCCTCGCAAAAAATCGACGAAGCGAGTATGCAATGAAAAAAAGCGGCGATGAGCCGCTTTTTCCGCTTCTATTTTGCCTCAAAATCCGAACAAGAATGAGCGGCGTCGAAAAAAGGACGCCTAACGGGCACAAATAGAGCAGCCGAAATCTCCTCAAAAAATGGTACGCGCCTATTTTTCAAAGTCTTCTCGGCCGACCTTCTTCTTGCACATTCGGCAAACCGATTTACTCGCTGCATCTCCCCACTTTCTCTTCCTCCCATCGCCCTCCTTACCCCACGCATTAGCCGTTGATTTTGTCCGTGCCCCTCAGCAGCAAGTCCCGGGCAGGGGCACCCGTTGCGCTACCCCATCGAGCCGGTCAACTCCCCCACCCTCCGCTCGACCACGAAGCACAAAAAAATCCCCGAGTCTTCTTTCAAAAAAGAAAACTCAGGGAAAAATAGTGCTACGCAAGCGAGAAAGAAATACTCAGTGCAAAATAAAAAAGAACAGCTCCTTCATCAAATCTTCCGATGAGATGGCGGGGTTGTCCACCCCTTTGCTCCGTGCATCGGTTCGGCGAATTTGCGCAATGATATCCATCACTTTTCGGCCGGTATAGTTCTGCATAGCCGGCATGATATTGCGTTCCGCCTGCCAATCGGAAACTCCCACAAAAGAAGCAATTCCGCTGCGCGATTTGTCGGGTGCATAATAGGCCAACATCAGTTGCGAGAAGAAGCGAAACAAAGCAGGCATCACCATTTGAATGGGATTCTGCTTTGGATTTTTGTAAAAGTAGTTCGCTATTCTATTGACCTTTGCGATGTCTTTTCGTCCCAGCGCATCCGTCAGTTCGAAGATATTGAACTCTTTGCTCACGCCGATGTGCGATTGCACCAGCGCCAAGGTGATGCCCGTCGGCGCTCCATTGGCCGCGACAGTGAGTTTATCCAACTCTCCGGCCAAACGGCTCAGGTCTGCACCCACATCCTCGGCCAACAACTCTGCGGCCGGTTGCTCGATCGGCACTTTTTTGCGCCTGGCGTAATCCGTCACCCATTTTGACAGCTGCCACTCACGGAGTTTTGCACTCTCGAAGAGCACGGCCACCTTTTCCACCAACTTTGCGGTCGGTTTTCGGCGGTCGAGCGTGCCGTTCATGTGGCAGAGGATCAAAACCGACGTAGGTTGCGCATTGGGCGAGTCGAGCGATTTGAGGTAAGTGTCCAGCGGTGCCGTGTCTTTGAGGTTTTGCGCCTCACGCACCACAACCACCAGCCTTTCGGCCCCCATGGGGAAGCCCATGGCGGCGTGCACCACCGACTGCATATCTGTTTCCGCGCCGAAGAAGGTGATCAGATTGAAATCTCGATCCTGCGGCTGCAAAAGACTGTCTACCAAGAAATCGACGAGGTGGTCGATGTAATACCCCTCCTCGCCCATCAGATAATAGACCGGCCGCACATTCCCGGCTCGCACGTCACGCACGATCATTTCGTGCGTGACGACGTTGGTCGTCTTCTTGGCCATTACCAGTCGAACTTCAAGTGTCTCACGGTCTTTCGGTCGCCTTGCAAGAGTCGCAAGGACTCAATACCGATGCGTACGTGGGTAGCAGCGAAATTAGAAGTCACGTGATTGTCAGAGCGCTCCGTCTTCACACCTTCGGGCGTCATGGGGTTGTCGCTCACTAGCAAGAGGGCGCCGGTCGGGATGTGGTTGTAGAAACCGCAGGAGAAGAGTGTCGCCGTTTCCATATCGACGGCCATAGCGCGCGTACGGCGCAAATAGGCTTTGAACTCTTCGTCGTGCTCCCAAACGCGGCGGTTGGTGGTGTAGACCGTGCCGGTCCAATAGTCCAACGAAGCATCGCGGAGCGCCGTCGAGATGGCGCGTTGCAGCATGAAGGCAGGCAAAGCCGGCACCTCGGGGGGAAAATAGTCGTTGGACGTACCCTCACCGCGAATGCCGGCAAGCGGCAGCACATAGTCGCCCAACTGGGTCTTGTTAGAAATGCCACCCGTCTTGCCCAAGAACAAGACCGCACGGGGATTGACGCTCGAAAGCAAGTCCATGATCAGCGCAGCATTGGGCGACCCCATACCGAAATTGATCATTGTGATTCCGTCGGCGGTGGCGGCGCGCATATTCGCGTCGAAACCTACGGGCTTCACGTTCATCTGCTCGCAGAACATATCGACGTAATTGTTGAAGTTGGTCAACAATATCAAATCACCGAACTCACTGAGTTCCAGTTTAGTGTATCTCCGCAACCAGTTGCCACAGATCTCTTGTTTACTCGTCATCATACGATATCGAATTAAATTATTTTTCAACAGAAGTCGTTGTGTGTAATAAGGGCAAAGTTAGGGAAAATAATTTGTTTGCAGCCTTTTTCTGCGTGGCAAAAAGAGCTTGATTTTCAAGCGAGGAAAAATTGCGTGCATTCCCTTCCCAGTCGAAGGGAGAAGGGGTCATGAGGTTTAGTCTCTGCGCTCCGACTGTCCGGCGCCTTCGTTCCGCGGTCGGCGGTGGCGAAAGAATCCGGCCGGCGACCGACAGTTCGCCTGTTGGCATAGCCTCCTCTTCTCCCTTTTACCCGCTTCGACGCGCAGAGGGACTCTTTCCTCTCAGGACACGTAACGCCCATTTTTTTTCGAAACAGCTGAGCAAAAAAACAAGTCCGGTTTCGAAAAAAAGAAGAGGATTTTCCACACAAAGTCGGGAGTTTTATCGTACGACTCGCCGTGTTTTCAAAAGCAAGAACGAAGTTTAATTACAAGCCAATAAACCAAAATCGATAAACCGCTACGCGCGTATATGCGCACACAGCGAATTTCGATTTTTGCCTTCACTCCTTCACACGCCTCGATATCAATTTATATTTCAACACTTTAAGTGTGAACAAAAAGGGCGTTTTTGCCTTCACATCAGCTTCACTGAGAAACTGGAAGCGGGTAGGTGTTTTACGTTAGTTTCACACAGAAAAGAGCACCAAACAGCGCTCCGTGTTTCTAAGGTGAACACAAATTCACTTTGCCTTCACACTCAACACTCTATTATTCAACCACTTGTCCCACAAAGGAGAAGAGGTGAAGGCAAAATATCGAAAACAGCAGTGCGCGCATTATGCGCGCGAGGCCATTCGGCGCCACGAAAGTTCACCCCATGGTGCGCTTTTCTCCCTCCCTTTCCTCCGAGAAAAAAACGTCTCGCGCTGCCGGCGAAAAAAGAGTTCGAGTTTTCTCACTGCGTGACGCGCCTCCCTCCCCTTTCTTGCGCGGGTTTGCACAGCGCACCTTGCGTTTTGTGTAGAAAAAACTTCGACTAAGCTTGTTCGACACAGAATTATTCGTATATTTGCAGCAAACTACCCATAGTCCACAGACGATGAAACACAGATTTTTCGTATATAGCTTGTTGTGCGCCTTCTTTCTCGCTCTCGGTCTTCCGGTGATGGCCGACAAGAAACGCGGAAAGAACGACGGCCCGGAATCGCCGAGCATACAAGACAGCAAACTCTATTTTTCCGATCGAGTATTCGCCGCTCCCTCGCGCCCGTTCATGCAACGCATCAAGACCGATCCCGCCGATGCGCCGATCGTGGTGACCGGATTGCCCGAAGGGCTGCATTGGAACGCGGATTTGCGCCGCGTGGAAGGTCGTGTGACTGCACCCGGCACTTATCACTATAGCGTGAATTTGATTTTGACCGACCGCGCCGACAGCGCGTTGGTTCCGCACGACGTGACCCTCACCGTCAACGAGCGCTATGCCGCTTCCCGTCCGGTGATGGGCTGGATTTCTTGGAACGTGTTCGAAGGCGACATCTCTGATAAGGTGGTGCGCGCTACGGCCGATCAATTGGATCAGCTCGGACTGAAAGAAGCCGGCTACAACTACCTCATCATCGACGACCTTTGGCACGCTCCGGCGCGCAACGGTGACGGAACACCGAAAGAAGATCCCGCCAAATTCCCCCAGGGCATGAAAGCCGCGGTGGACTATGTGCACAGCAAAGGTTTGAAGTTTGGTATCTACTCCGACGCTGCAGAAAAGACGTGCGCCGGGGCTTTCGGTTCGTATGGTTACGAAAAGACTGACGCCACACAGTATGCACTTTGGGGCGTCGATTTGTTGAAATATGACTACTGCCACGCGCCCACCGAAGCGGGCGAAGCCCTTTCGCGCTACCGCACGATGGGCGAGGCGCTGCAAAGTTCCGGCCGTGACATCATGCTCTACATTTGTGAGTGGGGTGTGCGCGAACCATGGAAATGGGGTTCGGAAACCGGTGCGCCGCTGTGGCGTAGCACCTACGACACACGCGACTGCTGGAAGGGCAAGCCGGGCGGTATCGGTGTGGTGCAAAGCATCGACCTGATGAAAGACCTGTGGCCGTACGGCGGTGTGCATCGCTATAACGATGCCGACATGATGTGCGTGGGTATTCACGGCAAGGGCAAATCCAGCTCAGATCTCTGTGCCACCGGTCCCGGTATGACGCAAGACGAATACCGCACCCAGTTTGCGCTGTGGTGCATGTGGTCATCGCCTTTGCTCATTTCCTTCGACCTCAGCCAACCGATTTCGGAGGACGATCGCGCGATGATCACCAACAAGGAACTCATCGACCTGAACCAAGACGAACTGGCGCAACCCGCTGAGTTTGTCGGTCAATACGGCAATCTCTACTACTTCCAAAAGCCTTTGAGCAACGGCGATGTGGCCATTGCCGTGACCAATGTGGGCGACAAGGAAGAAAAGTTCCGTTTGGAGTTCGACCGCTTCTCACTGGCCAAGGGGTTGCGTGCCTTCAAGGTGCGCGACTGCCAACAGCGCACCGACGTGGGGGCTGTGAAGGGTGGTTTCGACACGAAGGTGCGCAGCCATGCCACCCTCGTTTTCCGCCTCTCTGAAAACATTGAGATCGCCAACATCGTGCGCCGCAACTTGAAAAAGACGCTCGGCATCGATGAATCGGAGAAAGGCGTTTCTACCATGTCATCGAGCGTGCGCAAACACAAGCAAAAATAACGACAGATCAAGACTGCATAACCATAGAACGGCATCCAAAGATGCTGTTCTATGCCATTTATTACAACCTTCTCATACCTCTAAATGAACAAAATTCTACTCACGAGTCTCCTCGCGATGTCGCTGTCCGCCACGCCTGCGTTGGCCGACCATTTCACGCTTCCCACCGGTAGCGCCACCGAAAAAGTAGTCGCACTCAGCACAATCGACCTCAAAAATGCCACCAACGGCAACAACAACATGGCGATTCAACTCAATAAGAGTGTGCGCGGTGGTACGCTGACCATTGCCGGCGATACGTTTGATTCCGGTTTGGGCGTTCACGCTCCGGGCAAGATTGTAGTGAAACTGAACGAAGGCGTGCGCCGTTTCAAAGCCACCTTCGGCGTAGACGACGGTGCGGACAACAAGCCCAATCACGCCGTTGTGGGCTACAACGTGGTGCTCGTCAAGCAAGACGGCACGCGCGAAGTGAAAGCCTCGGGCGTGATGAAGCGCGGCGACAAAGGGCAGGCGCTTGATGTAGATTTGACCAACGGCAAATTTCTCCTCCTTGAAACCACACTCGGCAACAATAACGACTGGGCCGACCATTTCGACTGGGCCAACGCCCACTTTCTCTGCACGCCCGACGCCCAACAACCGGAAGTGGTGCCGGCAACGGCTTTGAGTGCGGCCAACTTTGTGAAACTCCCCGTCAGCCAAGAGCCCGGAACAGAATTTATTCCGCTCAGTTCGATGGACTTGAAAAACATCACAAACGGCTGGGGCACGGTTCGCCCGAACAAGAGCATTGACAACAACCCGCTGGTGATTAACGACACGGCCTACGAAAGCGGTGTCGGCGTGCACGCCAAATCGCGTATTGTGGTGAAACTCAACGGCGCCGTGTCGCATTTCCGCGCTATGGCCGGTATTGATGCCGAAACCAACAAAGACGCTTCCGACCGCTCAGCGATTGTGGGCTATCGCGTCATTCTACGCGGCGAAGATGGGCGCGAAGAGGTAAAACTGGAAGGCACTGCCCGCCGTCACGAGCAACCCGTAGCGGTGGATGTTGAACTCGAAGGTTGGAAATACCTGATTCTGGAAGCCAACGAAGGCAACGGTGTAGACTGGGCAGACCACTTCGACTGGGCGAACGCCTACTTCGTGTATCGCGAGCAGAATTCGACCCGTCCGGTCATCGTTTCTGAAGCCGAACTGACGCCTTCGCTGGCCTGCGCCACCGAATTGTTCAGTTTGCCCAACACGCGTTTCCTCCACAAGATCGTTCCTTCTGCTCCTTCGTCGACGGTGAGCGTCACGGATTTGCCCGAAGGTTTGTATTGGAACGCGCAACGCCATGCTGTAGAAGGTAAAATCAGCACCGAAGGCCGCTACGAATACAAGATTTTGGTGACTACCGATGGAAATACGCAGACTTTCCCCGCTTCAGTGACGGTGAGCGGAAATTTGGTACAGCCCAAACCGATGATGGGCTGGATTTCTTGGAATGTGGTACAGGACAAGATTTCGACCCAAGTGGTGAAAACTGTGGCTGACAACATGGTGAATTTGGGACTGCACGATGCGGGCTACGACTTCATCATCATCGACGACCTTTGGCACGCTCCCCAACGCAACAGCGACGGCACGCCGAAGGAAGATCCTGCGAAATTCCCCATTGGCATGGGTGCCACGGTGAAATATGTACACGACAAGGGGCTGAAGTTCGGTATTTACTCGGATGCTGCTCCCAAAACGTGCGCTGGCGCCTACGGTTCGTATGGCTACGAAACGATCGATGCCAAGCAGTACGCCAAATGGGGTGTAGACCTCTTGAAATATGACTATTGCGGTGCTCCCGGCGATGCCATTTCGGCTCAACAACGCTACAAAGCGATGGGCGATGCTCTCAAAGCTTCGGGTCGCGACATCCTCTTCTATATGTGCGAGTGGGGTGTGCGCGAACCTTGGAAATGGGGTTCGACGACGGGTGCCACTACTTGGCGCGCCACCTACGACACACGCGACTGCTGGCAAGGAAAAGGCGGCGGTATCGGTGTGATCCAAAGCATTGCCGCGATGAAAGACCTTTGGGCTTACTCGGGCGTGAACCGCTTCAACGATGCCGACATGATGTGCGTAGCGATCCACGGTACGGGTAAATCCAGCTCTGACCTTTGCCTCACCGGCCCGGGCATGACGCAAGACGAATATCGCACGCAATTCGCATTGTGGTGCATGTGGTCTTCACCGCTCACCCTGTCTTTCGACTTGACGAAGCCCCTCTCTGCCGATGACAAAGCCATCATTACCAACGCCGATCTCATTGCCATCGACCAAGATGCGATGGGACAACAAGCCGAATTCGTCGGTCAGGAAGGTAACATCTACTACTTCATGAAGGATTTGGAAAACGGCGATGTGGCAATTTCAGCTACCAACGTGGGTGCCACGCAACAGCAGGTGAAGTTTGACTTCGCGAAGTTCTCTGCGCTCAACGTCAAAGGACACTATCAGGCGCGCGATTGCCAAGCCCAAAAGACTTTGGAGAACGAGGTGGAAACTGGCTTCACGACCACCGTACGCTCGCACGCCACGGCAGTATATAGACTGACATTGAAGGGCACCGGCGTTTCGCAGGCTCGCACTTCGACCGTTTCGCAATCCAATGCGCTCTACGATCTTTCGGGACGTCGCACCAACGGCGTAGACCCTCACGGGGTCTACATCCGCGATGGCAAGCGCGTTGTGCTGCCTTGATGCTTCGACGGGGCTCGGTGCTTTCGTACCGGCTGCTGCGTCTACAATCCAATAGATGGGGTGATTTCCTTTGCGGGAAATCACCCTTTTTCTTCCCACATCGTTGCGTTCTTGCCCTCAGTTCGTTGAGAATCAGCGGAGGAATTTGTTTTTTCCGCAAGAATGTCGTATTTTTGTAGCGTGATTCGGCATTTCCGCCGTGTCCATTTATAGCGCACCAGCTTATGCAGATTCAAGAAATCGCACGCGCCCTTGAAAATTTCGCTCCGCTGCCCCTGCAGGAAGGCTACGACAATGCCGGCTTGCAGATAGGAATAACAGGGAACGAGTGTTCAGGGGCATTATTGTGTTTAGACGTGACGGAAGCCGTGATCGAAGAGGCTTCTCGCTTAGGCTTTAACCTCATCGTGGCGCACCACCCGCTGCTGTTTCGCGGCGTGAAGTGCGTGAGCGACAGCACGCAGGTGCAACGTTGCATCCGCCTGGCCGTGCAACGCGACATCGCGATCTATGCGGCGCACACAAACCTCGACAATGCGCGCGGCGGAGTGAATTTCGAAATCGCAGCGCGACTCGGACTCCAAAAACTCGACTGGCTTTCGCCCATCCCCGGCAAGGATGCGGGTAGCGGACTGGTCGGGGAACTCCCACAACCCGTTGATGCTCAACACTGGTTGGCTACGGTGAAGCAACAATTTGGCGTCGACGCGCTCCTCTACACGCCGGGACCGAAACGTCAGATTCAGCGCATTGCGCTCTGCGGCGGCGCGGGCGAATTTCTCATCGACAGAGCAGCGGAAGTGGGCGCTGACCTCTATCTCACGGGCGAGATCGGCTATCACCACTTTTTCGGGCACGAAAACGAACTGTGGCTCGCGGCTTTGGGGCACTATCAGAGCGAACGCTTCACGATTGATTTACTCGAACGCCTCCTTCGCGACAATTTTCCGGATTTGCCCACGGCGCAAACGACCATTTGCACCAACCCGATCCATTATCTCTAAACACAACACACTGCCCCTCCCCTTTTTGCTCGCTCCGACGACAACGGAAAGCGGAAAACGGGCGAGGCGCTTCCCAACGATTAAACTCCACTATATATATGGCAAGCAAAAAAGAAAATCCCGCCGATTTGTCTGTGGAACAGAAGTTGAAAAACCTCTACCAACTACAGACTAAACTTTCGGAAATCGACAAGATCAAGACCTTGCGCGGCGAACTTCCGCTCGAAGTGCAAGATTTGGAAGACGAGATCGAAGGACTGACCCACCGTCTCAAGAAGTACGAAGAAGAAATCGAGACGATCAAGGCGGACATCGCTCGCAAGCACGAAGACATCAGCACCGCTCAGGAAATGGTGACGCGCTACGAGAAGCAACTCGACAATGTGAGCAACAACCGCGAATACGATAACCTCACGAAGGAGATCGAATTCCAAGGCTTGGAGATCGAACTGCTGAAAAAGAAGATTCGCGAGGCCGAACGTCTCATCGAACTCAAGCAGGGCGACCTGAACCGCGGCAACGAAACGCTCCACATCCGTCAACAAGACCTCGATTTGAAGCGCACGGAGCTTGACGAAATTGTGTCGGAAACGAAGGCAGAGGAAGAAAAGCTCCGCGAAAAAGCGAAGTCGCTCGAAACGAACATCGAACCGCGCTTGCTCACGGCTTTCAAACGCATCCGCAAGAGTTCGCGCAACGGTTTGGGCATCGTCTATGTGCAGCGTGATGCCTGCGGTGGTTGCTTCAACAAGATTCCTCCCCAGCGCCAGCTCGATATCCGCATGCGCAAGAAGATCATCGTCTGCGAATACTGCGGCCGCATCATGATCGATCCCGAATTGGCCGGTGTGAAAATCGAGGCTCCCGCCGAAGAAAAGCCCAAGCGCCGCACCACGCGTCGGAAAAAGACCGAAGAATAAATTGCGTTCGTCGGTATCGGTGGTGTGTGCTCAACAGTTCACGGCACCGAAGCTCGACAACTCGCCCTCTTCGCCCGGCGCAACCGCGCAATCGCCCTTCTGCTCGAACTCGTTCGCATTTCGAGCAGGAGGGCTTTTTGTTTCGGGTAGGCCTACTTCTGTCGAACTTTTAGGCTGTACCTTGATTGACAAGGGCTTCGAACTGTGCTGCATCACGGCTGTCACCCTCTCTACCCACTCATCGAAAAATCTCTCTTCTCCCTATGAAATTGCTCCTTTTGGTCGTCGGTCGCACCGTCGACAAGCATCTTTCGACCCTCATCGACGATTACACCGGCCGGATTAAACACTATATGCCGTTTGAGCTCGAGGTAATTCCCGAATTGAAGAATGCGAAATCACTCTCTTTCGAACAACAGAAAGAACGCGAGGGCGAATTGCTCTTGCGCTCGATGAAAGACGGTGATGCCGTTTGGCTGCTCGACGAAGGTGGGCGCGAGTTTCGCTCTATAGAGTTCGCCGCTTTCCTCGATCGTCAGCACAGCAGCGGCGCGCGCCGCTTGGTTTTCGTCGTCGGCGGCCCCTATGGGTTCTCTCCTGCTGTCTATGCGCGCGCCAACGGCAAAATTTCGCTCTCACGCCTCACCTTTTCCCACCAAATGGTGCGCTTGTTTTTCACCGAGCAACTGTATCGCGCCATGACGATTCTCCGCGGCGAACCTTATCACCACGAATGATTCCCCGGCGCATCTCGTTCCGCCGATGAGTGGTCGGCGTTGCTCTTTTTTCTGTCCCATGAAACACCAAATACGCCTTCATTTTTCCGGTTCCTTGCTGCTATTTCGTGCTTTTCTACTCGGCATTTTCCTTTGTCTCTTATCGTGTTGCGGTATGCTCTCCAGCTTTGCACAACGGCAGACGGGGCTTTTCCACACTCCACAAAAGCGCGCCATGCGATTCCGCGCGATGGAGTGGAACGTCGAAAACCTCTACGACACGCTGCACGATGAGGGCTTCGCCGATGAGGAGTTTCTCCCCACTGCCGAACGACGCTGGAACACACCGCGTTACATCCACAAACAAGCGTCGCTCGCCAAAACGATTCTTGCCGCCGGCGGACTGCAACCTGTGGACTTAGTCGCGCTTTGTGAGGTGGAAAATGACAGTGTGGTGCATTTTCTCTGCCACCGTACCCGGCTTGCGCGCCTCGGCTACCACTACGTAGTCACGCACAGCGCAGATCGGCGCGGCATCGACGTCGCTCTCCTTTATCAGCCCGAGACTTTTGCGTATTTGCATAGCGAAACGCGCCGCGTGCCCTACGACGCTGCGCGAGAACGTCCGACGCGCGACCTGCTGCACGTGGCGGGACGGCTGCCTCATGGCGACACCCTCGATGTTTTTGTCGTGCATTTCCCGTCGCGTCGCGGAGGGGCTGCGGCCTCCGAGCCTTATCGGTTGCGCGCAGCACAGCTGCTGCGTGAAATGGCCGACAGCATCGCGCATCTGCGCCATCGTCCGCTACTACTGGCCATGGGCGACTTCAACGACGAACCGCAAAACCGTTCTATCCGCGAAGTGCTTTCGCCCACCTTCATTGCGCTCACTCCACATGCCACACCGCTGCCGGCAGAGGGGCACGAAGACATCGCCGGCACGTATTATTTTCGCGGCGAATGGAGTCGGATCGATCAAATGCTCGTTTCGGCGTCGCTACTCTCCTCGGAAATGCCTTTCCACACGTCTATTCGGTCTGTTTTCCTCCTCGCTTTCCCACCTTTGTTGGAGCCCTTGGGACGCGGCACGCTCACGAAACCTTTCCGCAGTTACCTCGGTCCTTTCTATCATGGTGGAATCAGTGACCATTTACCGCTTGTGGCGGACTTTTTCTACTAAGACAGGGAGAAACGTGGCCGGACGAAAAAAACGGCTACACAACGAGGAATTGGGGACAAACGCATTCTTTAAGTCTATGACGTGCAACCACCGTGCACTTCCCGGAGTCTACGGCGTTCCACACAAAAATTAATGGGACATCCGTCATTACGGTGCCCCATTAACCAACACAAAAACTAAACTAGACTTAACTAAACTATTTTCTCGTTATCATCGCGACAACTACATAGTGCAAATATAGACCTTTTGCAAACATACAGCAAGCAAAAGACAATAAAAACCTCCATTCGCGCCCTATTTTAACTCAAAAGTTGCCGTACAACACAAAAAAAGGCCGAAAAACAGTACAAGATGCTCCGAGCTGCCTCATTTCACGACAATAATTCGCGCTCAATACAGAGATCTACCGAGAAAAGAGGGCAATCCATCGAGAAATAAGTGGAATTCGTCTGACAAACAAAGTGCGCTTGCTGCAAAATCCGCCGTCTGTTGAGTTACACAAGAACGGTTAGTCGATCTCCGATGCGACAGTGCGCTGCTGCAAATAGGCATCGGCCAATACCATGGCAGCCATCGCCTCAACAATCGGCACGGCGCGTGGCAACACACAAGGGTCGTGGCGGCCTTTGGCATGCACCACCGTCGATTCGCCGGTCTTGGTTATCGTTTGCTGGTCGCGCAGGAGGGTTGCCACCGGTTTGAAAGCCACTCGGAAAACAATATCTTGGCCGTTGGAGATGCCGCCTTGAATACCGCCACTGTGGTTGGTCGCCGTGGCGAATCCGGGAACAAATATATCGTTGAGTTGCGATCCTCTCAGGGCGCAACCGGCAAATCCCGCTCCATATTCGAAGCCCTTGGCTGCATTGATGCCCAACATCGCCGCGCCCAACTGCGCGTGGAGTTTGTCGAAGACGGGCGCGCCCCACCCCGGCGGACAACCGCGCACCACGCATTCCACCACTCCGCCGATGGTGTCGCCCTCGGCACGTACTTCCAAGATCAAACGCTCCATGTCCGCCGCCACTTCGACATCGGGACAGCGCACGGCGTTCGCTTCAATCTGATCGAGGCGTAATTCGTGATAATCTCGATCGAGCACCACATTCCCCACTTGTCGCGTCCAAGCCTTGATGTCCACGCCCAAATCGGCCAAGAGGAGTTTCGCAAAGGCGCCTCCCACCACACGACTAATGGTTTCGCGTGCCGAACTTCGGCCGCCTCCGCGGTGGTCGCGCACTCCATATTTCATTTGATAGGTGAAATCGGCATGCGACGGACGAAACACATCGCGCAAATTATCGTAGTCTGCGGAATGTTGCTGCTCGTTGCGCACTACAAATCCAATGGGACAACCGGTTGTGCGCCCTTCAAACACGCCCGAAAGCAACTCTACGCGGTCGCCTTCGCTGCGCGGGGTCGTGATCCGACTCTGGCCGGGTCGACGACGATCCAATTCGCGCTGAATGTAGTCCACATCCACCTTCACTCCCGGTGGCATACCGTCGATCACGCCGCCCACGGCTGCCCCGTGGCTCTCACCGAAGGTCGTCAGTCGGAAATAATGACCAAACGTATTCATAATCTTCTTTTTTGCTGATCATAAACGATGAGAGCCTTCGCCCTTTTGGTGCGAAAGCTCTCATTTATTTTGCGCAGACTCCTCTCGTTCATCAAGTTTGACGTCTTTTCTCTATAGGCCGTTGCCAACAGCTGAACGCATCTTGACAACTCCTGCAGAGTTGGACAAAAATAGATTCGGGCTTTCCACGATATTTTCATCGCCGGTGCGCCGCCGATCTACACGAAAAGAGCTGTATTTCTGACAGTCCTCAGCGACCGCCGCAAGCGCAACCGCCTTCGCCGTGACCATGATCGTGGTCGTGGTGATGATGACCGTGACCGCCGCAGCATTCGTGGTCGTCACCATGGTGATGATGGCCGTGTCCGCCGCAGCATTCGTGGTCGTCACCATGGTGATGATGACCGTGTCCGCCGCAGCATTCGTGGTCGTCGCCGTGGTCGTGACCACAACCGCAACCTTCGCCCGACATCATGTTGATCATACCCTGAATTTCTTCGGGCGTCGCGTCGCGGGCTGTCACTACCTTACCCACATAGTGGAGATCGCGACCGGCCAAGGGGTGGTTCAAATCGAGTTTAACGGTGCTTTCCTTCACATCGAGCACCAATCCCTCGAAGCGCATTCCCTCCTCGTTCACGAGGGGCAAAATGGCGCCGGGATAAATTTGCGTTTTGTCGAAACGTCCGTCCACGTGGAACATCTCTTTCGGTACCTCGATCACGTGTTCTTCCTCATAGGGGCCGAAAGCCTCTTCCACGCTCAGCGTGAAGTCGAAACTGTCGCCTTCGTTGAGATCAGCCACCTGCGCTTCGAAAGCGGGGAGGGCGGCCGAAAGACCGGTGATGAATTGGAAAGGATGTGCTTCGGGAGCTTCCTCAAAAATCTCGTGGATACCCTGTTCGTTGTCCGAATAGAGTTTGTAAGCCACGGTGATATAGCGATTCTTTTTGTCTGCCATGTCAGGAGATATAATATATAATGAGTATTTAGAATGAACTATCGAGCATGATCCGTGTGGATCAATGTAATTCGAGTTGGAGTTCCACCGCCAAACGCTGGAACGCCTCGTTGTTTTCGACCATCTGGCGGAAAATGTCGCGCGGCGAATACACGCGCTTCTTCTCGGGAGTAGCCGTACTCACCACAAAAGTCACCACCACATTGTCGTTGCGCAGTTCGCGACGAAGGAAAGCTGTTAGCGCCGGCAAGATTTTGTTCAGATGCGCCGCGGCCGCCTCATTTTCCACCACGCCCACCACACGTTGTCCGTCTGCCAACTGCGGCCGAATCATTTTCAAGCGACCGGCATCGGCCAGTTGCACCGGGGGGAGTTCGTTGGCGAAGCGCATCCACTGGTATTCCAGCGCTTCTACGTTGAATGGCTCGTTGCGCGTCACTGTTGTCGGCTGTCCGCCGGCCGTTTCCGGCGCAGCAGCGGGCAATTCCGTGCCGTCGGTTGGCTGTGGTCGTCGAGTGAGCGAAATGGTTTGGAGTTTCGTCGTCGCCAACTGCTGATGAGCCGTGCGCGGCGTGGGTGTTTGTCGCGGCGCAGCAGGAGCCGGCGTCATCGGAGGGGTCATTGCCGGGTGAACAGCCGCGGCATTCGCTGAGGGAGGCGCACTCGTTTTCTGAAGAGGCGCACCGGCCGTCGGTACCTGGACCGCTGCCGGCTTAAAGATGGGGAGAAGTCGCAGCGTAGGGCGACGCCCGGAAGGGGGCACGTCCTCTTGTTGCAAGAGTTGTGCCACTTGGATCAGTGTCAGTTCCACCAACAAGCGCTTGTTGGGCGCAGTGCGGTAGTTGATGTCACAATCGTTGCACAATTTCAGCGCGGCATAGAGGAAGCGCGGTGTGCAACGTGCCGCTTGTTCGGCATAGCGCGCCCTTACACTCTCCGCCACCTCGAGGAGGGGGAGCGTTTGCGCGTCGCGGCTCACCAACAGGTCGCGGAAGTGCCCCGCCAAACCACCGATGAAATGCCCCGCCTCGAAACCTTTGCTCAACACCCCGTCGAGCGTGAGCATCACCTGCGGAATATCCACGGCCAAGATGCGGTCGGTCACATCGAAATAGTAATCATAGTCCAGCACATTGAGGTTCTCAATCGTCTGGGCGTAGGTAATATTTCCGTTCGTGAACGAAGCCACCTGATCGAAGATCGAAAGCGCATCGCGCATACCGCCGTCGGCTTTTCGCGCGATAACATTAAGCGCCTCCTCTTCATATTTTATCCCCTCACTCTCCGCCACATGTTTCAGATGCGCCACCGTTTCGGGCACTTCCATGCGGTTGAAGTCATAGATCTGACAACGCGACAGGATGGTGGGTAGGATCTTGTGTTTCTCGGTGGTCGCCAAGATAAAGATGGCGTGCGCCGGCGGCTCCTCGAGCGTTTTGAGAAACGCGTTGAAGGCCGCTTGCGAGAGCATGTGCACCTCGTCGATGATAAACACCTTGTAGCGTCCCACCTGCGGCGGAATCTGCACCTGTTCGATGAGTTCGCGGATGTCGTCGACCGAGTTGTTCGACGCCGCGTCCAACTCATGAATGTTGTACGAGCGTCCTTCGTTGAACGCCACACAACTTTCGCAGCTGTCGCAAGCCTCCCCCGCCGAAGTGGGCGTAAGGCAGTTAATCGTCTTGGCAAAAATGCGCGCCGAAGTCGTTTTACCCACCCCACGGGGGCCGCAAAACAGATAGGCGTGCGCCAATTTTCCGCCGGCAATGGCGTTTTTTAGTGTAGTGGTCAGGGCCTTCTGTCCCACCACCGAGTCGAAACTCGTGGGGCGATATTTGCGGGCCGAAACAATGTAGTCTGACATACTGGTTGTAGGTTTGGAGCAAAGATACAATTATTTTTGCAAATGCGGCGCGCCCATTGCGCCTGTTCACACAAAAAATCGTAGTTTTGCGCCACATCTCGTTCATTGTTTCACCCCGTTTTCTCGACGCGGGCGCGCTCCACTTCCGCCAACTCTCCTCCCTGGCTCGCGCCGGCACACAGAAAACCCTCATTCTTCGCTCATGGAAGCTCTCGACATGCTACTCACCCGGCGCAGCGTCAAGCGTTTTGCGCCCGACTCCCTTCCCTCCATTGCCGATCTGCAACGCATTGCCGACGCCGGTGCCAACGCCCCGACAGGCCGCGGCCGCCAGTCGCCCTTCATTGTTGTCGTCACCGACCGCGCAGTGCGCGACGAACTCTCGCGCCTCAACGCCGAAATCCTCGGTCGCGACGGCGATCCCTTCTACGGTGCTCCTGTTGTCATGGTGGTTTTGGCCGATCGCGCCCAACCCACCTATCTCTACGACGGTTCGCTCGTGATGGGCAATCTCCTCAACGCCGCCCACGCCCTCGGTTGGGGTGCGTGCTGGATCCACCGTGCCCACGAGATGTTCGACCGCCCCGAAGGGAAAGCCCTCCTCGCCCAATGGGGCATCGACGCCGACGTCGAAGGCATCGGCCTTTGTGTGGTCGGCCACGCCGAACACTTCCCCTCGCACACCCCACCGCGCAAAGAAGACTACATCCGTTTCGTCTGACTACACCCTCTTCCACTCCACTTCCCCACATAGGTTGCCGACCGCACTGCTCACGTCAGTACACGAATGTGGAGGCGACCACGCTCCCCCCTCCCCGCTCGGCACACAAAGTCTGTTCTCCGACAACAGCACGTGGTAGTTTTCGACAACACGCAGCGAATATTTCAAGCACCATGCGCGACGGCTCTCCTTGAGTCGTCGCGCATTCTTTTTGCTGTCGGCATTCCGCCGGAAGCGTGCACAAAGGCAGGTGCTTCATTCGAGCCGTCAGTCGGCAAAGCGTAGTTCTCTCCGCGCCCTCTCAATCGAAAGGCACAAACTGGCGGAGCGCCTCCACATAGGCTTCGAAAGCCGCGCGGCCGCGGGGCGTCATGCGACAAAGGGTGCGAGGGCGTTTGGCCGATTGGAGTTTGAGCACCTCTATGTAACCGGCCGTTGCCAACTTGTCGAGCTGCACACTCAGGTTGCCCGCCGTGGCGGCGGTGCGCTCACGGAGGAAGGTGAAATCGGCCTCCTCCACGTTCATGAGCACCGACACCACCGCCAGTCGCAACCGAGAGTGGAGCAAAGGATCGAGATCAGGCAGTGGATTAGGCATCGCCGGCAGTTTTGTTTTGCGCACGACGTCGCGTGTCGGCGTAGATGAGATGACCGGGAATCACAAACATCGCCGCATGGCTCGCAATGAACAGTGGCATCGCCCACACCTCGAGCAACGGACTCTCGGCGATGGTCGCCGTGAGGACGAAGGCACCGGCCAAAATGGAAAAGCCGCCGCCGTAGAGCATCGACCGGTAATCGAGCAGCAAACCGACCACGGCAGTGCCCATGCCCACCACCAAGAAACTGTAAAAGAACATCAGCATCCACACTTGCGGATGACCTCCGAAGGAGAAAAGCAGACAAATGAGCGCAAAGGCGAAGGAAAGGAAGCCCACATAGCGCCACATGCTCGAAATCATGCGGTCGGTATAGCTGAGCGCGTACCCTTTAGATCCACTTTTCCGCGAGAGCAAGCGGCTCACGGGGATGCCCACCACGGGGATGAGCCACCACAACAAGTTGACCCAAACGCTTTGTGTGAAATAGGCCACGCCCCACACCAGCAGGGCAACGGCAATGTCGAGGTAGCCCCAAAACAGATGGAGGCGGCCATCCTCAAAGTGATAGCGCCGACGCGTGTCGACAATCATGGCAGAGATGAGTTCCAAACTCTCCCGCCCCGTCATGGGTTGTTCATTTTTCATGGAGTTGTTTTTTATGTTTTGCCAAATCTCGCCTTCTGCTTGTTTGATGTTGCGAAGAACGAATCGACAAATGGTTTACAATATAAACTATACAACGAAAGAAAAATGGGATTATCGCGAACTTTCCCACTTTCTGAGTGCAAATGTAATTAGGTTTATGACATAAACCAAATATAAACACAACTTTTTCAAGCGCCGACGATAAAATTCATCTTAAAATGCTTATTTTTGCACCGGAAACAACCCATCACGAACTAAACAGAATCAATGAAACGACTACTCTACCTCTTCCTGCTCTTACTGGCTCCGACAACGCTCTATGCCCAGATGCTTTTTTCGGAAAACATGACGATGAGCCTCGACAGCACGAAGACCCTACAAGGCATGATCACCCCCTCGCTCAACTTCCAAACCGAGAAGGAAAATGTGCTCACGTTCAAGAACAGTGCAAACCTCAACATCCTCATCCACCGCAGCCGCGTGGTCAACATCCTCAATAAGTTTGAGTTCTCCTCATACGGCAAGAATGTGGCCCTGAGCGGAGGCTATCTACACGGCGAATTTCGCTATTTACTGGATCGCTCCTTTGAAATCTATCCTTACGCCGAATCGCAGTGGGCAGCCAGCAGAGGCATGGCGTTCAAGTTCTCTTCGGGACTTCAGTCGCGCTACCGATTGGTCAACACCCGCTCCACCCTCCTTTGGGCCACCGCCGGTTTATTCTACGAACACGAAGAGTGGGAGCAGCCCGAAACGGCTCCCGATGCCAAGACCTACGTCCTTAGCAACCGCATCAAGAGCCATCTCTCACTCAGTGTGCGACACAAGATCGGCGACCAATGGGAACTCACCACCACGGCCATACACCAAGCCACGCCCGACACCTACTTGAAGAAAGCCCGCTTCGGCGCCGCCGTCGATCTCAAGTATAACATCACGCCCACTATCGGCATCAGAGGCACCTATCGCCTGATCTACGACACCGCCCCGATCGTCAAAATGCGGAAGGACTACAATGTCGTCGACGCCGGTCTGGACATCTCGTTCTGACGACTCCCCTTTCTCTTCCCCCCAAAATACGCCCCGAGCAGCTGTTCAGTTGCTCGGGGCGTTTTGCCTGAAGGCGAAAGTCAAAGTTGCGCGACGGCTGCTGCCAATCGCTCCATCGCCTGCTCCAGCACGGCACGAGGCGTGCCGACGTTCAGCCGCATGAAACCGGCACCACCCATGCCGAACATCTCGCCGTCGTTGAGCGCAAGGCGCGCCTTGTCCACAAACAAATCGAGCAGGTCGTCGTGTGCCAAGCCCAATTCGCGACAATCAAGCCACACCAAGAAACTGGCTTCGGGGCGAATGGGGCGCACCGCCGGGAGGTGCTCACGACAGTAGGCCTCGACGAAACGAATGTTGTCTTCCACATAAGCCAACATCTCGCGGCGCCACTTTTCGCCGTGACGAAAAGCCGCCACCGTGGCAATCGGTGCGAAAACGGTGGGCTCGTTCAACTCACGCGCCTGCAACCAGTCGAAAAACCGTTGGCGCAACCCGTCGTCGGGCACAATGGTATAGGAACTCACCACCCCGGCGAGATTGAACGTCTTCGTCGGCGCACCGAGCGTGATGCTGTTGGCCGCCGCACAGGCAGAAACATCGGCAAAGGGACAATGCCGCGCGCCGAACAAGGCCATATCGGCGTGAATCTCATCGCTCACCACCAAAATCTTGTGCTCCGCACAGAACTCGGCCAAACGGGCGAGCGTTGCCCGATCCCAACAGCGTCCTCCCGGGTTGTGAGGGTTGCACAAGACAAGCACCTTACACCCCTCGGCCACCGCTGCCAGTTGGTCAAAGTCCATTTCATACTGCCCGTCCTCGCGCATGCGCAGCGGGTTGTCCACCACCGTTCGACCGGTGCGCTCGATCGTCAGGCGAAACAAGTGATAGACCGGCGGTTGGATGAGGATTTTATCGCCGGGCTGCGTGAAGGCATCCAGCACAAAAGCAATGCCTTTCACCACACCGGGAATGAAACTGATCCACTCCGGCGCAATGCGCCAACCGTGGTGCCCGGCCATCCAGTCGACAATGGCGGGGCGGTAGTCGGCCGGTTCGGCCGTGTAGCCCAGAATGGGATGCGCCAAACGATCGCGCAGGGCATCGAGAATGAAATCGGGGGTGGGAAAATCCATATCGGCCACCCAAAGCGGGAGCAAGTCGGTGCGTCCCCAGCGCGGGCCGAGAGCGTCGATTTTGAGCGCGCCTGTTCCCGCACGGTCAATGTGCGTGTCGAAATGATAGGAAGACATGGTAGAAAAATCGTTAGGAGTCCATTAAAAAAGCAAGGAGCGGAACCGGTCGGTCAGGCTTGAGCCGCAACCGACACGGCTGCCGCAAGCGCTTGGGCAAAATCCTCGCGCAGATCGTCGACGTCTTCCAAACCGATGCTGAGGCGCACAGTCGTTTCGCGCACCTGCATGGCGGCGCGCTGCTCGGGGGTGAAGAGGCCGAAGATGGTGCTCGCCGGATGGATGGCCAAGGTGCGATTGTCGAAGAGATTGGTGGCGCGATGCACCAAGCGCAGGGCGTCGAGGAAGCGAAAGGCCGTGGCGCGGTCGGCAAAATCGAGGGTGAGCATCGCGCCGAACGTCCCGCCGTATTGCCGAGCAAAGAGGGCATGGGCAGGATGCGAGGACAAACCGGCATAAGTGACGCGCTCCACCTCCGAACGCTCCACAAACCACAGTGCCAAAGCCAAGGCCGTGTCGGCTTGCCGACGATAGCGCACTTCGAGTGTTTCGAGTCCGAGGGTTTGCAGGTGAGCCACCTGCGGTGTCATGTAGGCTCCCAAATTGAAAAGCGCTTCGTGGGTGATGCGCTCGGTGAACGTCGGAAAATGCCCGTAGTCGATGACCACGCCGCCCAACGAGGTGGCGCCCCCGCTCACATATTTGGTGCTCGACACCACTTCCACATCGATGCCCAGTGCCTGCCCGTCGAACTCCGTGAAAGGGATCATCGTCGTGTCGGCCACCAACGGCACCCCGCGACGGTGCGCCACCGCGGCCAGTGCACACACATCGGCCACTTCCAGCTGCGGATTGGTGAGGATTTCGAAGAAGAGACAGGCCGTGTGCTCATCGAGGACCGTTTCGAGTTGTTCGGGACACGTGAGGTCGCAAAATCGCACTTCGACCCCAAATCGCGCCAGGGTTTCGGTGAGCAACGCATAGGTATTGCCGAAAAGGTGGCGCGAGGTGACCACATTGGCGCCGGCCGCAGTGAGCGAAAGGAGGGTGGAGCTGATGGCCGCCATGCCCGAATTGAAGGCCACGACGCGGCGTGCCCCGGTGATGGCCGCCACGCGGTCTTCGAAGTGGGTGACGGTGGGATTGGCCACGCGCGAATAGTCGGGAGCCGTGATGCGTTCGCAAAAGACATCGGCCATGGTCGCCGCATCTTCGAATTCATACGCCACACTTTCATAGACGGGCATACTCAAGGCGTCGTAAGCATCGCGGCGCGGATAGGCGCAGTGAATGGAACGGGTGTTTTTTTTCATGTGTCTTGTTTTGTTTTGATGTGCCGGGGGCAACGGTGGGTCGGGCAAAATGGCAAACCACACGCCCTAAGCCCCTACGCCCCACGGCAAAAATACAAATTTCCCACACGCGGTGGCATCTAAAAAGAGTTATCGATGAGCGAAACGCCACGCCGCCCCCAAAACCAAGGGCAAAAAGGCGCGCCGGTGTTGCACACTCATTGGTCTTTCTCTGCCGCGCCACAGCTCACCGCCCTCCCCACCCCAATCGTGAGCCATGCTCCGGCCAACGCGCACGCGTGGGCGCGCGTCCGCCGTTTTTCGTTTTTTGCCTTCACCTCTTCACCCAAAAGGCACAAAACACTGACAAACAAAACTTTACAGGTGAAGGTAAGGGGGCATTTTCCTTCACCGGTGAAGTGTTAAAACCGCCCGAAAGTTCACGCGTATCTTTCCCATTTTCAACGCATTGCGGGTGAAGGTGAAGGGTGAAGGCAAGAAATGCGAACTGCGGTGAGTGCGCGATGCGCAGGCGCGTGTCCGCTTAGGCGTACCTACACACGCGAGGGGCAACCGCCGACGGAGCGAGAAGAAAAAGGCGCGCGCTTTCCAACAAAAGAAACCGAGAAAGACAAAAAACAAGAGAGCATTCGAAAGAAAGTCCACTTGTTTTTATCAATCGTCACCACAGCGCGAAAAAAAACTGCAATTTATTTCGCGAAAACATCTTCTATTCGAAACAAAAGATTTATCTTTGCGCTTGAACAAACACAACTTTCCCATTTTCCCGCCGCATTGCGGCATCCATATAGCGCACAACGGACGAACTGTCATCCTCACAATCAGCGCACACGCTCTTTGACATACTGAAAAATCCCGACATTCCACCAACGGGGCGGAATATCGGGAGGAGAAGGTGCCGGAGTCGGCCTTCAATGATAGGCTTTGCCCGGGCATCAAGCGACCTTGCGCTCGAAAAGCGAGCACAACATCGCCCCAAATCGGTGCGACGGCTCGCTTTTCTGCGAATGAGTTTCTTTACTTTTGCTTCTTCATGTTGTACCAAGGCACATTGCGGCGATAGGTTTGGAAGGCCGCAAACGTCGTGTTGTAGTTTTCGAAGAATGCGACGGCGGCATTGCATACCTCCTGGAGATCATAGGCGATGAAGTCCACATAGACGTGGAAGCGTCCCACGGCACGGCCGATGAAATCGACACAGTTGCCCTCGACGTGGGTGCGGATGTAGTTTTCGAGGGCGGTGCAGGCCTCATCGATAGCCGCCTCGCGCTCGGCTTCGGGCATTTCGTTCAGGCCGGGCACGTCGAAGGCAAAGAAACCGCCCACACAGCCGAAACGATGGAGGAGGTCTTGGAGTTCCGATTCGCCGCGCGCAAATTCGCCCACGAGGTGCGACATCGAGGTGGTGCCGCTGATGATGTCGAAACGGAGATCTTCGGGCTTAATGTTCTCGGGGTCTCTGGCACCGTAGTTCATCGTGCCTTGCAAAATGACATCGATGTTCTCCCATCGGGGATCTTCGCCGAAGCGTTGGGCGAGCACCTCACGCAGCTCGGAGAGTTGGATGGTCGTTTCGGCCGCCGGGGCTTCTTCCGGCGCGTTGATCGTCGAAATGAACTCGGTGTTGACCAGTTCGCCCACGGCATTGTCCACCAGCACTTCGGCTCGCCACCAAGCGGGGCTTTGGCCGGCGTGCAACAGGGGGTGGTAGACTTCGACGCTCACGCTCTCTCCACCTTCGTCTTCGGTGATGAGCACCTGCACTTCTTCGGCCGAAATCTTGCCTTCGCCGAAATCGATGCTGAGATTGGGGCTGGCGTTGCGCCCGATGGAGAAATTCCAGTGCGCACGCACCGATTCGGGCATACGGCTCAGGAAATAGCGGAACAGCCAATAGAGCATCCACGTGCCGCCGGCCGTAAGGACGATATGGTAGTTTTGTGTGCCGATTTCGAACGAGAAATCGGGGAAGGCCGGTTCGAGACAAGAGAAAGCCAGCTGTTGGATTTCTTCGCCGGGTGCGCCTTCATCGACGAGGCGACGCAATTCGGCTTCATGCTCGGCAAAGGCCGCCCAGGCTTTCTCGACGCGTTCGGCAAAGTAGCCTTTGGCGTAGCAGGGGTTGGAGAGGAACTTGCAGCAATTGTCGAGCAACTTTTTCGTATCATCGCGCAACGAATCGCAGGGATTGCCGTCGAGGGTGCGAAGGAAGTATTCGACGGCTTCGCCTTCGCGGTCGAGATAATAGAGCGCAAAACCCATGCGGTGGTTCCAGAGTTCGTCTTTCTCACTCTCTTCGTCCCACATGCTCTCGAGCACACGGATGGCCGTTTCGCAGTGTTCGGGATTCTCCTCGTTGGAGGCTAAGTTGTTGTAGGCTCGCGCCAACCAGCCCATGCGCTCATGATTGAGGGCGGCTTGCGGGAGAGATTCGAGCAACTCGATGATTTTGGCGTGCTCGTTGTTTTCATGCCATTCGGCCACTTGCTTATCGATGTTTTGAACCATTGTTTTTTTTGAATATAGCTCTGTTCTATAAATGATTTGGCAAATATACGAATAAACTTCAAAAACTCGTTCAAGTAGTGCGAGCTGCTCGGGGGCATCCGACATTTGGAGTGATGGGGTTCTAAAAAGAAGGCGAGATACCGCCGGGGAGCATGCGTTCCGGCTCGAAGCCGAGGCTGTCATAGCTTTGGGATTTGTTTCCGCTACTTTATGCCTACTTATGTTTTTGTCTTCATTTACTCAACAACTCTTTTGTGTACATCTTCTGAAAGTTCAGAATCCAATAATCTAGGGATTAGATCGTAATAGAAATATTGAATCTCAGGATATATTTCCATCGCAAAACTCATCACCTCCTCTTTCTTTTCAAAATTTAATGGTTGATGAAAGAAGTCATTCATCCTTTCCATCAAATGTTTCAATCTCTCAGTATCTACCTTGTTCATAATGGGCTAAAAATAGGATTTCGATTACCAAGCAAAACATCTTGCTTCTTTGATTCCGAGATTATCATCAAAGGTACTTTGTCATGTTGCTCCAAAATTAGTACAAATGAGTGCTTATCACTAAATCGACATCCTCCTTATTGGTTTTCATCCAGTCTTTCAGGTGAGTAAAACCTAGTGGTTCATCAGGATTTATCTCTTCTTCCTGCTCTCCGATCTCTAATGCAATTTCTTGATGTCTGGAGCGAACAATCTTAAGAAACTCGATTAGTCTATCTAGCTCCATTTTTGATAAATGGAGTGTAACCTCCCTCAGAGTTAGGAGTTTTCGTCCATTGTTACTATATCCAAATGCTTCCATTCATCTAACTATTTGCCAGGTATGGTGAAATTATCTCGTCTATCACAAGTATTCCTCTATACTCATTAAGAATTGGCTTGATATTTACATTGGCCTTGTTGATTACCACATACATAATATAATCATAGCCAAAATGGATCTCCATGCTATCATTGACTAACTTGCACCAAAACTTATCTCTGAGGATGGATTTAGCTACAAAAGGAAGTTTTTCCAAGCTAATATTTTGCCCATCCTTAAGAGGCGACGAATCATAATTCTCAAATTCCGCTATAACAAAGAACGCAACGTCAATCTCACGAGCAATCTCTAACAATAAATCTATGTATAGACTTTCTATATAGAGATATTCATTTTCAGATGTCAGCGTCCCAATATCAAAGAAACTATTCCATATAGTTCCATTCTGAATGCGAACTGAATACATAACTAATAATCTAAA
>ERZ1674203.69-NODE-69-length-26275-cov-4.779214_pt1 | contig 26275 bp, 21 predicted proteins | sample MGYA00581297_ERZ1674203 | MGnify/ENA primary metagenome ERZ1674203 (study PRJEB41354, sample SAMEA4873349) | human saliva metagenome | biome: human-associated habitat [ENVO:00009003]; feature: mouth environment [ENVO:08000002]; material: saliva material... | reverse complement strand
TGTACAGCCCCTACTGGCAGGTTCGCCTGGTGGGGGTGGATGCGCACGAACGGGGCATGGTGGGTGCTTTGGGAACGCTGTGGAGATGAGCATGATCATTAAGGAGCCCCGTTCCTGCAGGGTGCATGGCACTGTGCCGGACCGATCCGTCGTAATCCGTCCCAGGGGAAAAGGCTCTCCTCCCGGACGGAGCACTATCCGTCAACGGCACGGTCAACGTGGCCAGGCACTTGCGGAAACCATGGTCGTGATTTCCTTCGTGATGCTGCCGTTCTTTGTGGCGGTACCGCTGCTGGCCAAGTATCAGGACATGCGACAGGCCACGGTGTCGGCATCGCGCACCGCAGCCTTCGAGTGTTCGGTCCGCTTCGAGGCCTGTCGAAACGGCCAGGCAACGGATGAGATTGCCGATCAGATCCGTCGGCGTCATTTCAGCAAGACGTTGCTTGGCCTGCGGTCCGATGAAACCCCGGCGGATGATCAGCTGGAACAGGAGCAGAACCGTTTCTGGGTGGACCGGAAAGGCAATGCGCTGCTGCAGAGCTACAAGGATGTGGCGCTCAGGATCGATCACGAGAATTTCGATGCGTTCAAGGGACAGCGGCGGGTTGAAGCGTTCCTGAGTGCTGCGTCCGATGTGTCCGGCCCCGGCCGGTTCGGGCTGGCGGCTCGTGGCGGGTTGTTCTCCGCGCAGGTCCAGAGTCGTGCACCGATGGATACGTGGTTGTGGGGCAAGCTGAACCTGAACCATGACCCGATGCTGACCTTCGACAGCCGCCTGGGGATATTGGCCGATGCCTGGAATGCGTCCAGTGCCAAGGGGGCGGAAGCCAGCAGCCTGGCGTCCCGTCTGGACAAGGGGCGACGCCTGCCATCCGGTCGGGAGCTGATCAAGGCCACCAACGATGTCGCCCACGTTCTGCCGACGGACATGGTGAACCGTTTACCCAACGGCGATCCCGAGCGGTTCATCGAGCTGGTTCATCAACCCCTGGTCCACCTCATCCGCTCGCCAAGCAAGATCTTCAAGGAAAGCAACGGCAATAAGTTCAACTACCACCAGGTGGATGTGGAGACTGTTCCGGAGGACCGCCTCCCGCCACCGAACACGGAGACACGCCCATGAGCATGAACAAGTTCAATCCTGCAAGATCGATGCTGGCTGTCATGCTGCTGGCAGGCCTCGGCATGGCGTCGATGTCTCCCCACGCGGCGCCACGCTTTCAGCCGCACGAACAGATGCTGATGACCGACAGCCTGCTGCCGGGTGGGCGAGTCAGCATCAGCCAGTTCCGGGACAGCGGTTCGGTGGAAGATGCCATGCGTCGTCTGGAGGAGGACTGGGTGAACCCCGACCTTCCACCGATGCGCAGCCAGCGTGATGGCTGGCAGGTCATGACGCATATGGACGGCGATGTCATCGAGACGGTGGAGATGAAGCGCAGCGGTCCGGGCATCGAAGGGCGGCGCATCCGCTGGAAGCCTGACGAGAAGGCCGAGGCGGCGCTGGCCGAGGATGAGCGCTGGTTCCAGGGGCTGCTGCCGGCCACGGCGCGGCCGATGCCCGCCATTTCGCATGTGGACGGCGGCCATCGCACCAGCACCTTCGTGGCCAGTACGGACGACAGCGTGGTGCGCCTGGACAACTGGATCGGTCGCAAGCTGCAGAAGCAGGGCTATCAGCTCATCAGCGATTCGCGTGAGGGCGGTGGCAAGGATGCCCAGGCCACCATCTACGGCCGACAGGGCGAGGAAGTGGTGCTGGCCGTATCCAAGCAAGGCAACCGGCAGTTTGCCGTGATGCACTGGAGGCGGTGATGAAAGTCACGCATCGGATCATCCATCTGGCCGCCTGTCCGTCAGAAATCGCCGCCCGGACTAGGCCAGGTTTGCAGGGGCTTCATTGTGACATGGGCCCAGGAGACGAACCCGCGCACCATGTCGACATCGGCCGACGCCAGCGGCTTTCTCAGCGCGGGCAGGCCTCCATCGAGTATCTGCTGATCGGACTTGCGCTGTGTCTGGTCCTCTTTCATGGCGAGCCCAGTGCGATGAAGAAGATTCTGGTCGCCATTCAGCAGAACTATTCCCACTTTTCCTACGCCATGTCACTGCCATGAATCCCGTTGTCATCCGGATCCTCGAACGTCATCGAAACCTGTTGCTGATGTCTGCCGCCATGCTGTGCGGTGGCGTGGCGATCTATGCCGGCTCACGCTATGTGAATGAACAGGTCCAGGCCGAGCGCGAACGCCTGGCGCCCGTGGCCCAGCAGATGGTCGATGTGGTGGTGGCCAATGCCACACTCGACAAGGGCGATATCGTGAGCGGCGACACGATGGCCATTCGCTCCGTGCCGGCCGAATACGTGTCCAGCTCGGTGGTGACGCCGGAGCAGTTCGACGCCCTGGTGGGCCAGCGTCTGCTGCTGTCCATGCGTCCCGGCGAGATGCTCTCGACGGCCGCCGTGTCGTCCGCCGAGCAGCTCGTGTTCTCGTCGCGCGTCAAGCCGGGCATCCGCGCACTGACCATCTCCGTCGACGAGATCAACTCCATCTCCGGCATGCTGCAGCCGGGGGACCGCATCGACCTGCTGCTGACGGCACGACCCCCTTCGGCCAGCGGACACGGTGAGGCTGAACACGACGCCACGGTGCCGCTGTTGCAGAACCTGCTGGTGATGGCCACAGGTCGCCAGGTACGTCCTGGGGCCGATGACAACGGCGACGCTCGAAGCTTCTCGTCAGTGACGGTGGAAGTGACGCCCAGTCAGGCGCAACGTCTCATTGTGGCGCAGCGTGCCGGCCGGCTGACAGCCGTGCTGCGCAACCCCGACGACGGCATGCCGATGGACGCCGCGGCTGTGGACCTGCGCAGCCTGTTCCCGCAACCGGCACGTCCGGCGGTGGCGCCCCGCAAGGTGGTGGCACGGCAGGATCGTCGTCCGCAGATGATTGTGGGGGGCATGGGCCAGCCAATGATTGGACGGATGCCGGCCTACAGCCTGCAGCCCGGGGCTGCCAAGCCTGCCACACCGACGATGGCTGTTCAGGCACAGGCACGGGCACAGGCACAGACGCTGACCCAGGCACCGATGCAGGCGCAAGTGCAGGCCGAGGAATCTGGCAATTCGTTGACGAATCGCTGAACCCTCATTCCGAATTCTCGTGAAAGCAGAGCACGCCATGTTCTCTCATATCCCATCCTCGTTTGAACCGTCGCTGCGGGAACGCTGCATCATGAAGGCTGATTCATTCTCTTCCCGATCCTTCTTGCCCAGGACGATCTGCGTGGCACTGCTGGGGGTGCTGTCGATGCAGTCTGCACTGGCGCAGGGCGCGCCGGTGGCTTCAGCAAGCCATGAAGCTCCGAAGCAGATGCAGTCCGGAGGTGCCGTTCCCGTCGCTACAGGAGCCGTGAAGGACGCGCAGCGGGAAGATTCCCTGGAAGCGCTGTTGGCCCGTGTCACGACCGCAACCCCGGTATCGGAATCCAAAGCAGCATCCATAGCGGCATCGGCATCGGCATCGGCATCGGCATCGGCATCGGCATCGGCATCGGCATCGACCTCGACATCGACATCGACATCGACATCGACATCGACATCGACGCCCACCCCGACCACGGCATCATCATCGGCATCGACAGAACGTGCGCCTTCCATACGTGTGGCTGCCCAGCGGGATGTGAAAAATGGCCTGCAAAAGGACGTGGCACCGCAAGTCCAGCCTGTCGTGACGCCTGCGGCGGCAAGTGCCCGGCCTGCGGTTGATCGGCGAGCTGTGCTGCTGGCTGCGGCCGAGCGGCAGCAGCAGCTGCGCAAGGAGCTGAATCCATCGGGAGGCGTCTCCAGCGCGAACCGGCAGGAAATTGCCTCAGCCAGAGACGTGATCATGCCGGTCACGTCGAAGCCTGCTGCTGCGACGCCTGACGTGACGCGCACGTCCACAAGCATGCCCACACGTACGACCACGCGCACGAATGAGACAGGTCCTGCCGCATCCGCCCTGCGACCGTCATCCACCTTGACAGCTGCAGATACGGTTGAAACGATCACCCTGTCGCTGGGGCAGGGGCATCTGATGGAGGTGGGCCAGGTGCTGCGCATTGCACTGGGCTCGGGGCGCGTGCTGCAGGCCAACTGGCTGGATGACCGGCAGCTCCTGCTGATTCCCGAAGCACCGGGCGAGACGACGCTGCACCTGTGGCTCAAGGGCGGCGGCATTCGCAAGTATCAGATCCTGGTGACGGAATCGAACAGCGTGCGGCTGGCGCAGGACATGAACCTGCTGCTGGGCGATAACAGTGGGGTGCGTGCCCGGGCGCTGGGCGACCGGATCCTGCTGGAAGGTCAGAACCCCACCGAGGAAGGTGCCTGGCGTGCGGCCGAGCTGGTCAAGCGCTACCCGCAGGTCATCAGTCTGGTCAGCCGTCGCGGCTATGAGCAGATGATCAACCTGGAAGTGAAGATGATCGAGATCGGCCGCAATGCGCTCAAGCAGCTGGGCGTACGCTGGCAGGGCGGGGGCGCAGGGGATTGGGCGGTGTCAGGCCCCAGCTTCGGCGTCATCGGTGACTTCAAGCGCAGCGGGGCGTTCCTGCCGGAAGGGGGCGCTGCGGCCACGCGAGGCTTTGCCGTTGCGCCGCGCATTCATCCTTTTGCCACCAGTGCATCGATGGTGTCGTCGCTCAGCAGCATGATCGACCTGATGGTGCAGAACGGTGATGCCGCCGTGCTGGCTGAGCCGCGTCTCTCCACCCGCTCCGGTGGCAAGGCGCGCTTCGTGGCAGGCGGCGAGCTGCCCATTCCGATGCTGAACGCCAACGGTGCGGCCAGCGTCGATTTCAAGGAGTACGGCGTGCGCTTCGAGGTGGAGCCGGTGGTCAACGCCCAAGGCATCATTTCCGCCAGTCTGCATACCGAGATCTCGTCCATCGACGACGAGGTGACGGTCCGGGGCGTGCCGGGTCTGCGCAAGCAGAGTTCCAACACCGATGTGAACCTGCGCCCAGGCGAGACGTTGGTGATTGCCGGCATGGTGCGCAACGAGATGTCGGGCGCCATCACCAAGATTCCGGGTCTGGGTGACCTGCCCATCCTGGGCCATCTGTTCCGCTCCAAGCGTTTCCGTCAGCGTGAGTCCGAGATGGTGGTGCTGATCACGCCCAGGCTCAGCGAGCAGGGTTCGACGCCCGCCGTGGATCCTCGTGTTCAGGCCCTGCAGCAGCGGACCGACGCGCTCAAGAAGCAGTTCGACATGCTGGATTGAGCCTGGGCGTCGCAGCGCCCATCCGCCATGGTCGCCGGGATGGACTAGGCCGGTCGATGGCAGGCGGCACGGATGCCGCGACGATGGAAGCCGCTTGCGGTGCAATGAAAGCCTTTCAATGTCAGGTGACGGACATGCTGGAAATCGTGATCGAGGAAGAGGGCAGGGAAAGTCGTACCGTTCCGGTGGCAGGCCTGCCGTGCCGTATCGGCCGAGGCAAGGAGGCCGAGGTGCAGCTGGGCGGATGGCGCGTGGCGCGCGTGCATGCCGAGCTGCAACGCATTGGCCGTGGCGTGAAGCTGGTGGACCTGGGCACCATCGTTGGTACCCGCGTCAACGGCGAGCGGGTGGTTGAGTACGGCCCGCTGTCCGAACGGGACGAGATCGTGGTGGCTGGCTATCGGCTGCGCGTGCAAGGCAGCGGGTTGCGGCTGCCTGCATCGGGGCGCTCGGCACTGCTGGATGACGACGGGCTGGAGACGGATGTCGAAGGGACTGAGGCGCGCGCATTGCAGAAGATCGTGCCCGAAGGGGAGCTTGTCTCGAGCGGGGCTGCTGCATCCCTTCGGAATGCTGTGAGCCGTCGATCGGATGACGAGGGGGCTTCCGATTATGGTGATGGTCATCTGGGGCAGGGCATCTCAGGAAGAACCTTGGCCACGCCGGTGAATGATGCAATGCTGGCGGCAGAAGAGGGTCGCCGTGCTGACGGAAGCCTGGAAGAGCATGGCCATGCCTCCGGCTCTGTGGGCGGCCATGTGGCTGGTGATCGCCACGATCCGGGGGAACACAGCGATTCGGGTGAACGCGGCGATTTCGGTGAGCGCCCTGATGCCGTCAGACGCGGAGCAGGTGGCGCTGATGAGAAAGGTGAAGCGCCCGGCGGTGCTGGCGTCAGGGACGGCGGCAAGGTCGCGTCCATGGGCGCTGCTGCCGATGCCGGCTCGCGCGGTGCCGACGACAGCATCGACCAGGCCCGTCTGGCCGACTATGCCAGGGCCGCGCAGGAGCAGGGCAAGGCGTTGGGCTGGCGGCGCCTGGTGCAACGGCAGCTTCTGGAGGTGATCGATCTGCGGCGCAGCAACCTCACGCAGTTTTCGGCCGACGAGGTGAAGGCCGAGGTGCGTTCGGCGGTGGAGCGGATCGTGGCCGGCATGCAGAACCTGCCGCCCGACATCGACCGCGACATGCTGGTGCAGGACAGCGTGGATGAGGCCGTGGGCCTGGGGCCCCTGGAGAGACTGATGACCGATCCGCTGATCAGTGAGATCATGGTCAACAGTGCCACCGACATCTTCGTGGAGCGCAAGGGCAAGCTGCAGCAGGTGCCGCTGGCGTTCTCAGACGATGATGCCATCCGCAACGTGATCGAGCGCATCGTGGCACCGCTGGGCCGGCGCATTGATGAGTCCTCGCCACTGGTGGATGCGCGTCTGCCCGATGGTTCGCGCGTCAACGCCATCATTCCGCCGGTGGCGCTGAAGGGGCCCACCATCACCATCCGGCGCTTCAACCGCACGGTGATGACGCCCGATACGCTGGTGGCCAACCAGAGCGCCTCGCCGGCGATGATGGAATTCCTGCGCATCTGTGTGGAGCAGCACAAGAGCATCATCGTCTCGGGCGGCACAGGCTCGGGCAAGACCACACTGCTGAACGTGCTGTCGAACCTGATTCCGGTGGGTGAGCGGCTGATCACCATCGAGGATGCGGCCGAGCTGAAGCTGATGCATCCACACCTGGTGTCGCTGGAATCGCGGCCCCCCAATGCCGAGGGGCGCGGGGCCATCACCATTCGGGATCTGGTCAAGAACGCGCTGCGCATGCGGCCCGATCGCATCATCGTGGGTGAATGCCGAGGCGGAGAGGCGCTCGACATGCTGCAGGCGATGAACACCGGTCACGAGGGCTCGATGACGACGGTTCACGCCAACACCCCGCGCGACGTGCTGTCGCGGCTGGAGGTGCTGATGCTGATGGCTGGGGTGGAGCTGCCACTGGCGGCGCTGCGCGAGCAGATTGCCAGTGCCGTGGACCTGATCATCCACCAGGCGCGTTTCCCGGACGGTTCCCGCCGCATCACGTCGATCACCGAGGTGTGTGGTGTGGAAAGCGGCAAGATCCAGAGCCACGAGATTTTCCGTTATGAGCAGACCGGGTTGAAGAACAGCCGTGTGCAGGGACGCTTCCGGGCCTGCGACGAGGTGCCTTCGTTCTACGAGGCGTTGCGTGATCGTGGGGTGGCGGTGGATTTCAGCATCTTCGAGGACGACGCGGTGACCGCGTGAGCGGCCAGACGCAAGGGGCACGCAATGATGAATGCTTCGACCGGATTCGATGGATGGTTCTGGGTGGCGGCACTGTCACTGGGCGTGGCGGTGGTGATGGCGGTGCTGGTGCTGATGCCGGGTGCCGTGAAGGCCGGCGAGGGCTATCGACGGCATTTCAGCGGTCGCGTTGGACACGGCATGAAGGACCTGCTGCTGTTTGTCGACGTGGACCGGCTGTTTCGCGCCAACCTGCTGCTGTGCGCACTGGCCTGCGGCCTCATCTGGTTGCTGACGGGCTCGCTCTTCCTGGTGGTGGCGGTCATTGTCGCGCTGGGGGCACTGCCCAGCCTGCTCATCCGCCACCTGGGCGCACAGCGGCGAAAGCTGTTTGCCCGGCAACTTCCCGACGCCATGATGCTGATTGCTGGCGCGGTGCGCGCGGGTGCCAGCATGACGCTGGCGCTGCGGCAGATGGCCAGCGAGCTGCCTGCACCCGGTGGTCAGGAATTCGAGCTGATGCTGCGGGAGCTGCGGCTGGGGGTGACGCTGGATGATGCGCTGCTGAATCTGGAACGCCGGATGGGTTGTGATGACCTGCGACTTTTCGGGGCCGCCGTGCGCATTGCCAATGAAAGCGGCGGCAACCTGGCCGAGACGCTGGAGCGGCTGGCCGACACCATCCGCAAGAAGATGGCGCTGGAGGACAAGATCATGGCGCTGACGGCGCAGGGTCGAATGCAGGGCTGGGTGATGGTGCTGCTGCCCCTGGGCGTGGGGGCTGCGCTGTTTGCCATCGAGCCCACGGCCATGGCGCCGCTGCTGCACAGCTGGCAGGGCTGGATCGTGTGCAGCGTGGTGGCCGTGCTGGAGATCGTGGGGCTGCTCTTCATCCGCCGCATCATGGCTATCGATATCTGAGTGAGGAAAGATCATGAACGGCTGGATTTCATCGGCGCTGCCTGTCGTGGCCATCGGGGCCCTGGTGTTGTGCATATGGCTCTTCATGCTGGCGGGATCGCGTGCGGCGGCCGAGGTTCCGAAGCAGCAGAAGAACGAGTATCAGGATGATCCGCCCCGCTACTGGGTGCTGCTGGGCTGGCTGGGGCATGCGACGACGTTCTGGGTGACGCCGCTGGTGTCGCCGACGATGCGGCGACGACTGCACGAGCAGTTGCGCCGCGGCGGTCTGGAGTTTGCGCTGACGCCGGAGCAGTTCGTGGCCGGTCAGGTGCTGGGTGGGCTGCTGGCCCTGGTGCTTCTTGTGCTGGCGTGGCTGCCGCATGGGTTGCCCAGCCTGCCGTGGTGCGTGCTGGCCCTCGTGGTGGGCGCCTTTCTGCCGATGAGCTGGCTGCGTGATCTGGGGGCCCGCCGTACTCGACAGATTGCCAAGGCGTTGCCGTTCTATCTGGACATCATCACGCTGGCCATCGAGGCGGGCTCCAACATGACGGGGGCGTTGCAGCATGCGGTGGACAAGGGGCCGGCCGGGCCGATGTCCGAGGAGTTGCGCCGTGTGCTGCGTGACATCCGCGCCGGTCGCACCCGGGCAGAGTCGTTGCGGGCGCTGGCTGAACGGTTGCGCATTCCGGCCATCTCCAACTGGGTGGCCGCCATTCTGACGGCCGAGAAGCAGGGCTCCAGCCTGGGACCGATCCTGCGTGCCCAGGCCGATCAGCGACGCAACGAACGCTTCATGCAGGCCGAGGCCATGGCGCTGAAGGCGCCGGTCAAGATGCTGTTTCCGCTGATGATCTGCATATTTCCGTGCACCTTCATCATCGTGTTCTTCCCGATCGCCATCCGGATTATGGAAGGAGGCCTATTCTGATGAACGCCCATGCCGAATTCGACACGGATCGCGTGCGCATCCACGTGCACCATGCACGTACCTGGTGGCAGCGGGCTCGTGGACTGATTGCGCATCCGGAACCGCGGCACGGCGCCGGCATGTTCTTTCCCAGGACGAATGCCGTCCATGGGATCGGCATGGCGCATGCGCTGGACATTGTGTTTCTGGACCGTGACCACAAGGTGCTGCGCTGCTGTCGTCTGCCGCGCTTCGGGATGCGGATCTGCCGTCGTGCCCGCGCGGTGCTGGAGCTTCGGGAAGGTGAGGCCTCCCGGCTGGACATTCACCCGGGAATGCGACTGCAACTGGTGCCGGATGAAGACATCTTCAGTCCGGAGGGCGGCACGTGCAGGGCTGCGAAGTAAAACCACGTGGTGAAGTCAATCGTTCAGAGCATGTCATGAAGATTCGATCCGGAAGTGTTGAACCTCTCAGCTCAGCAGTGATGCGCCGCAGGGAAGGGGCCGTGGTCGGTGCCAGGGGGCTGATGCTTTCATCGCTGGTGTGCGGTGCGGCCATGCTGGCGATGCCGGTTGCCCAGGCGACTCAGCCAGGGTGGGATGGCTCCCGGTGCATTGCACCGTCCAGTGCGCCGGTTGGGACGAATGCAAGGCGAATGGCGCCACACGCAGCCGGGACGGAGGCGTCACTGTCATGCCCTCGCATGGCGTTGAACCAGAACGGGCTGTCGGCGCAGATGCTGCGGCAGCTCCACGATGAAGCGGAGCAGCATTACCGCAACGGCGAGGATGTCGAGGCGCTGCGCATCTTCTCGTCGCTGATCGAACTGGCGCCGCAGTATCGGAATGCGGCCTGGCTGCGGGTTGGCAATATCCACCAGCGTGCAGGCTCGGCTGGCGCAGCGCTGGATGCTTACCGTCATCTTCTGGCGGATGATCCGGCCCAATCGGGAACGCGCATGTCAGACGGTGCGTCGGCGTTGGGTGCTCGGGGTACCGATCGTGGATTATCCAGGGGCGCCAGCGCAGGTGCAGCGAAGGAAAGTTCGGGTCGTGATTCCGAGCCGGACGTTCAGCAACAGGCGTTGCGCCTGAAGGGCATGGTCAACCTGCTGACGCTGTCGGTGGCGCAGACGCAGGCATCGCTGGACCATATTGCGTTGCTGCAGCAGAGTCCGGCTGTGCGCGAAGCGGCGGGCCTGACCGATCAGGCTGAAGCCGTGCTGGTGGACAGCGTGCTGGCTCAGGTGAATCGGATCCAGCAGATGCTGGGGGGCGTCCCGACCAGTCCTGCTGTTTCGTCAGGCATTTCCGGTGGTTCAGGTGTTTCTCGTGACTACGCCTTCTCTCGGGCTGTGAACGCAGCGGGGCCGGATGCCCTGTCCGTGGACATGGATGCACGAACGGTTCGGGAGAATCGGGCAGCACAGGTCACTCGCCACGGGAAGGTATCGAGCGATCCTGTCGGGCAGAAGCCGATGCGGCAGGCGGAAAGGGATGCGTACCGTCCGAAGAGCTCGTCACCACCCGTGATGCTGATCGGCTATCCGGTTCAGCCAGGCTCCGGGGAGCCGTCCGCGTCCGTTTTGCTCCCGCCCACTGATCCGGCGGCGCCCATTGCGGTCGGTGCAGAAGTGCCGGGAGGCTTGGCGGGACAAGGTTCCGGCAAGGCTGCTGCTAAAAGGCCGGTGATCGAGTATCTGGATGAGGCGCCGGTGGTGCACGCGTCTCGTCGGAACCCTGCGTGAAATCATCATGAACGATTCCCAAATGGCAGTACCAGTGTCTTCCGCCGTTCCCCATATTCGGGATGGTAGGTGGCAGGGAGATCGGCAGCGTGGCGTGTCGATGGTGGAGCTGGTGGTGGCCGTTCCGGCGCTGCTGCTGGTCGGCATGGCCGTCGTGCAGATGGTGCTGGTCTTTCATGCGCGCCAGTCGGTGGGCTACGCCTTGCAGGAGGCGGCACGGGCGGGAGCGGTCGAGCACGCGGACGAGGAGGCGATCCTGAAGGGGCTGGCCAGCGGGCTGGTGCCATGGCTTTATGGAGCAGGCAGCATGGCCGAGAAGATGCTGAAGGAGCAGCAGGCGCGGCTGCATGTGACGGGGGGGCGTACTGCCCGGTGGATCGAGGTGAAGCAGCTGTCTCCGACGCTGGAGAGTTTTTCGGACTGGGCGGGGCCGGCGCTGGATCCTTTTGGCGAGAAGATTGCCGGTCAGGACGAGATTCCGAACGACAACCTGGACAACCGGCGTGAGAAGACGATGCCGGCCAGTGGCGCGTCGGGCTATCGCGGGAACGAGCCGATCGGGCGCAGTTCCGGTCAGACGCTGGCCGATGCCAACATGTTGCGGCTGGAGGTGACCTACGGGGTGCCGTTGCGGGTACCCGGCGTGTCCACCCTGTTTCTGAAGGCCATGCGTACGCTGCACGGCTGTGATTCACTGACGGGCCTGGTGGCCCAGGGGGCGGCCGGAAGCGGCAACTGCCTGTACTACCTGCAGGGACGCATTCCGGTGAAGGTGGTGGCCACGACGCGGATGATGTCGCCCGCACGGCGCTCGCCGCTGCTGATGGCTGCCGTGAAGTCGAATGTGCCCATGGGCCAGGGGAGCACGCTGGGCGCCGGCACGCTGCGTCCAGTACCCCAACGCACACCGGTGCAGAGCAATACGGGGCCCGCGCCGCAGCGGCATGATCCTTCCTATTTCCTGCCGGAGAAGGGGCCGGTTCGCTGGGGTCTGGGACAGGGCCAGGCGTCGGCAGGTGCCGCGCCCAACCTGTCGTCCGGTGGGACTGTGGGTCAGGGAACCGGCACGACGGCGGGGGGCAGTCTGCTGGGACTGGTGGATCCGAAACCGTTGATGTCCACGCCCGCTGATGATTCAGCGCCGGCCGTACATCCAGCCGTCTGCACGACGGCAGATGGTGAGGACAAGAGCGAGACAGCAGGTTGATCCCGGGTGCAGGATGGGCTACCGATGGACCCGGTAGCCGGATGGCAGGTCAGGTGCGAGCGAAGCGGACAGCGTGAGCGATGGCTGTTTCAGGACGGTCGTTTCAGTGGTGAGTCTGTCGACCGCCCGGGCCGTTCGCGGCCCGGACCCATGCCGGTGAGTGAGAAGGCCCCGTCATGAACGACAAGGCCCGCCGATGAGGCGGGCCTTGTTGCGTCAGGCGGGCTGAAAGGCCCGTTCAAGCACAGGCCCTGGAAAGATCCCGGATGATCTCGGCTGTTGTGGTTCAGCTGTTGCGGTCACGGGAGGCCGGCTGGTTGGCCGACAGCGTGGTGTCCTTCGGTTTTCCCTTTTCCTTGAACATCGAGCTGCTGGCCGTGGCGCTGGGATCGTAGGGGTGGAAGTCGAACGGGTAGGCGGCCCGGATGCGCTGGACGTAGGCCAGCGTCTCGGCATAGGGCGGCACGCCGTTGTAGCGATCGACGGCGCCTTCGCCGGCGTTGTAGGCGGCCAGCACCAGGCTCACGTCACCCCGGTAATAGTTGAGCAGCCAGCGCAGGTAGGCCATGCCGCCCCGGATGTTCTGCACCGGGTCCATGATGTCGGTGACACCGAAGCGCTCGGCCGTTTCCGGGATGATCTGCATGAGCCCGAAGGCGTTGCGATCGGAACGGGCGTTGGGGTTGAACGCGGATTCGGTGGACATCACGGCCAGCACCAGGCGAGGGTCAAGCTTGTACTTGCGAGCCTCGGCGATGACGTGGTTGACGATCTTGGTGCGTGCGGCGCCAGCCACCGGATTGCGGCTGCGTGCGGTGTGGTTGCTGAGTGCAGCCAGTTCGGTCACGCTGGCCGAACGCTCGGCAGAGCCTTTCTCGACGATGCTGCCCTTGACGCAGGGGGGCAGCACTTCCTTGCCCATCTTGTAGCGCTGGGTGAGGTCCTGAGCGATGTCGCTGCCGAAGCGGGCTGCGCGCTGGAAGAGCGTGGCGGCCATGTCGGTGTTCTTGGGAACACCCTTGCCCTCCTCGTAGATCCAGCCCAGGCGCACCATGGCGTCGGGGTAGCCTCCGCGGGCAGCTTCGCAGTACAGGGCCTGGGCGCGACCATAGTCGGGACGCCCGGAGAAGCCGGACTCGGCCATCATGCCCTGCTGCACCATGTCGCGGTAGTGCTCGATGGCGCTGACTTCCTTGCGCGCCACCTTCTTGGTGAGCGAGGACAGGTTGATGGGTTCGTCGATGCTGCGGCGGGTGTTGCCGGCCACGCGCCGGGTGGCATCTTCCTGGCCGGGACGAACCTTCTTCTGCAGCGCGGCGCTGGGCTGGGCCTGGCCGGGAACGTTGCGGATCTGGGGCTGGACTTCGTAGCCGGTGGCCCGGTAGGTGTTGTAGGACTGGTTGCGGCGGTCCATGCCGTAGGCACCTCGTCCGGCACGGCCCGAGGACCAGTTGCCGTTGGGCGAGGCCAGTGCGCCGCGGCTGCCCTGGTAGTAGCTGCCGCCGGTGGCGCCATTGGCGCCGGTGGGGGCGCCGACCGGACCGCCGATGGGGCCGCCGGTCTGAGCGGCAGCGGAGGCGGACAGCAGCAGGAGCGTGGAGCCCAGCAGATGTCGGGCGCTGAGGGGAGCCCGTTTGGGGTTCGCAGCCAAGGAATCACCTCTGGAGTGAGACACTGCCCGAAGGAACACCACCCGGGCACGGAAACGACAGAACGGTGCGGCCATCAGGCTGCACCGTCCGTCGGACGGGGGACGGTGTACCGTACCCCTGTATTTTACCGCAGTACCCGGTTCCAGGGGGGCCTGGACAGGTGCAGGCCGGGGCCAGGCCCCGGGGCGGCTGCCGTTTTCAGCGCATGTGGTGCTTGGCCAACAGGTCGTAGAGCGTGGGGCGGCTGACACCCAGGGTGATGGCGGCCTTGGCGATGTTGTCGTTGGCGTCCTTCAGGGCGCGCATGATGGCATCGCGTTCGGCTTCGTCACGGGCATGCTTGATGGTGACCGGCGGCAGGGTCTCGTTGGCGGGCAGCGCCAGGTCGGACGCCTGGATGACGACGCCGTCGGTGGTGAGCATGGCCTGCTGGATGACGTTGCGCAGCTCGGTGATGTTGCCGTGCCAGGTGTAGCGGCTGATGGCCACGAGGGCGTCGTCCGAGAGCACCATGCGGGGCTTGTCGGGGTTCTCCTGGTGGGCCTGGTTCAGCAGCCACTGGGCCAGTTCACGGGCGTCGTCACCACGCTGGCGCAGGGCCGGCAGGCACAGGTGCACCTGGCCCAGACGATCGTACAGGTCGCGGCGGAACTGTCCCTCGACGATGCGGTTGCCCAGCGACGGGCTGGCGATGCTGATGATCTGCGGCAGCGTGTTGACGTCCTTCCAGCGCGTCTCGCTGTTGTGGATCAGGTACAGCAGCTCCGTCTGCGTGGTGGGGTCGAGCTGTTCGACGTTTTCCAGGATGACGATGGGCTGGCCGGTGCCCTGGTACTCGGTGGTCGCCTTGCGGAAGGCGACCTCGATGTCGATGCCGCGGGTGTAGCGGTTGCAGCTGACGATGGGAGGCATCGGCACGGCCGGCAGCTGGGCACTGTCGGTGCCGGGGCGCTGGCCGTTGTACTGGGCAAAGTAGTGGGCCAGGGTCTTGCGACCGGTGCCGGGTTCGCCCTGGATCAGGATGCGCAGGTTGTGGCCCAGCAGGCGACGGGCGCGCTTGACGACGCGGCGCACGGCGGCATCGCTGCTCATCAGGCCGGGGATCAGCTCGTTGAGCGGGCGGACCTTGGTGAGGCTGATGTTGTGCAGGCGGATCTGCTGCAGGCGGCGGGCACGCTGCACGGCATAGGGCAGGACCTGGGTGTCGGACGGGTAGGCCAGCACGTCGTAGACGTTGGGCAGCAGCAGCTGACCGGCCAGGTAGTCATCGGTGGCACCGATGGCGATGATCTTGGCGTTGGGGCTGGCTGGGGCCACCGTGCGTGCCGAAGTCGAGCACGATGACGTCGACTTCGGTGCTGTGCAGCTTGACGATGGCTTTCTTGATACCTTGGATCAGCAGGGCGTCTCTCGCCAGCGGGGAGTTCTGCAGCCCGATGGCATGCTCGGGCGAGAGTTCCACGATCATAAGGTGCTTGTTGCTCATGGACGGATGGGGTGGTCGTCTAGGTGTCGGGTATTCCATCAGAAAGAAAAAAAGCCCCTAAGGACATACTGCACGCTTTGTCCACCCCCAATGTTGGCGGAATGATATTTGTTGCATTGTGTTGTTAGCGCAACAGGTTCTGCCGACGCCTTCTGTCAGCGGATGTGACAAACTTTGCGTGATGCAGGGGCTGGTTACCGGGTTGCGCCAGCTTGGCATGTCGTGTCATCCGGGCCATGTGCGTGCCGGACGGAGGTCTTGTCGGGGGCTTTCCCGGGGTGGGGCGGATGTCGTCGGATTCCCTGTGTGATGACGTAACATTCGTTGAAAATGCTGGATGAGGGGATCGTGATGGCAGCTGAGGAAACAGGGCGGCAAGGCGATGCGGCGGAGGGCGCGGCCGTGCCTGCGCCGATCCTGGGCACTTCTCAGGAGATGCTGGCCTGGGCCTTCGACTGGCTGGCAGCGCATGGTGAGGGTCCCTGGCGGGTGAGCGGCCACGGCGCGCTGGGCGAGCCGAGGCTGACACATGGGCGGGGGCTGGCGGCGGTCCTGGAGCTTCAGGGGGCGGACCCGATCACCCGGGTGCTCGGGCTGCTGGTGTGCAGTGATCCCTGGCCTGATCAGGCGGAACTGGATGTGCAGCTGGGCGAGGAGCTGGGTGCCTACTTGGGCACGCTGCTGGCCAACTGCCAGCGTCTGATGTCCCTGTCGTTCTCGGCCCTGATCGGCAGCCAGGGGGCGCCGGGGCAGTCGCAGCCGGAGGTGTTGCGCCGCATGACGCTGGCCATGGCGCGGGACGTGCGGGTGGTGATGGTGCGGCTGGCATCGGCCCTGCAGTCGCTGCGCCATGTGGCGGCGCATCGGGGGGCCGGAGATGACGCCGAGGGCCAGGGATCGTCTCTGGCCGAGGGGCTTGTCGAGTCGGGCGTGTCGGTGGCTCCGGTGTCGGACGCCGATGTGCAGGGGCTGGCGCAGGAGGCGATGCAGGTGCTGGCGCCGCTGGCCAACCGTCTGGGGCTCTACCGCATCAAGTGGGAGATGGAGGATCTGGCTTTCCGCTGCCTGGATCCGGCGCGCTATCGGGAGCTGGCGCGGGCGCTGGACAGCAAGCGTCCGGAACGGGATGCCTTCGTGGCCAATGCGACGGCCGAGCTGTCGGCGCTGCTGGCCGAGCACGGCATCCAGGCGCAGGTGAAGGGGCGCTCGAAGCATCTGTACAGCATCCACAACAAGTTGCGGGCCAAGCATCTGAGCCTGGAGAAGCTGCATGACCTGCGGGCGCTGCGGGTGATGGTGGAGACGCTGGCTGACTGCTATGCGACGCTGGACCTGGTGCATCAGCGCTGGGTGCCGGAGATGGACGAGCTGGACGATTACATCGCCGATCCGAAACCCAATGGCTACCAGTCGCTGCACACAGTGGTGATGGCCGACGATGGCCGGCCGATGGAGGTGCAGATCCGCACGCGGGCGATGCATGAGGCGGCCGAGTACGGCTTAGCGGCGCACTGGCGCTACAAGGAAAAGAGCGCCCCTGGGGGCGGCAAGGTGGTGGTGCCGTCGCTGGACGGGCAGGCGCGCATCTCGTGGCTGCGGCAGCTGCTGGCCTGGCAGCATGATCAGGGCGAGCGGATTGCGGGCGAGGAAACCAGTACGGCTGATGATTCCGTGATCTTTGCGATGACGCCGCAGGGACGGGTGATCGAGCTGCCGATGGGCTCCACGGCCGTGGATTTCGCCTATCACGTGCATACCTCACTGGGGCATCGCTGCCGGGGGGCTCGGGTGGACGGGCGGATGCTGCCGCTGAACACGCCGCTGGCCAATGGACAGGTGGTGGAGATCGTCCAGGCCCGGGTGGGCATGGATGAGCCAGGGCCTTCGCGTGATTGGCTGAACCCGTCACTGGGCTTCGTGCGCAGCAACCGGGCCCGGCAGAAGGTCCGGCAGTGGTTCAACGCGCAGGCGCGTGGTGAGGAGCAGCTGGCCGGGCGCGAGCGGGTGGAGAAGGCGCTGGCCCGCGAGGGACGAACGGGGCAGTCGCTGGAGGTGCTGGCCGAGCGGCTGAAGTATCCGTCGACGCAGGCGCTGTTTGCGGCCGTGGCGCGCGAGGAGGTGGGAGCACGGGCGCTGGAGGCAGCGATCCGCAACGAGCCGGTGGTGCTGCCACCCCCCACGCCGGCTCCGCCAGCGGCGCCGGAGATGCGCAAGTCGGCAGCGCCCGGGTCGAATGCCGTGCTGGTGATGGGGGTGGACTTCCTGATGACCCATCTGGCCGGTTGCTGCCATCCGGTGCCGCCCGACGAGATCAGTGGCTTTGTGACCCGGGGACGCGGGGTGTCGGTGCATCGCAAGGGATGTCCGGCGCTGGCGGCGCTGCGCGAGCGGGCGCCCGAGCGCGAACTGGCGGTCTCATGGGGAGACGACTGGCAGAAGCCCGTGAAGACCAAGGGTGGGCAGCTCAAGCCCCGGCGCTATTCGGCCGGGGTGGTGGTGACGGCCGAGGCGCGTTCGGGCCTGTTGCGCGATGTCCTGGACATGCTGGCGCGCGAGCAGTGCCCGCTGCTGTCGGTGCAGAGCCAGACGGTGAAGGAGCTGGCACGCTTCACGCTGGTGCTGGAGGTGCCGTCGGCCGAGGTCCTGGACAAGCTGCGCAATGCGATCCGGCAGATTCCGGGGGTGATGGGCTGCCGGCGGGTCTAGGCGCCGGGGCGCCTGGGGCGTCGCGTGTCGTCGATGTCAGGCTTGGGGCGGATGCCGCCCGCGCCCGGTCTTGAGTGCGGGGCGGGCCTTCAGGGGGCGCATCTGATCAGCCCAGTCCGGGCAGGCTGGAGTCGTCGGAAATGGGCTGCTGGATGGGCTGGCCGGTGGGGTGAGGTGCACTGGCCGTGTTGCCGATGGTGGGCTCGATGCGGCCGCCGGGCAGGGGCCCCCGGGCAGGGGCTGCGGGAGCCTCCTCCGTCGCCGTCACGGTGGGCGCAGCGCCTTCATCGGGCACGTCTTCCGTGCTGCGCATGGGTTCGAGGTTGTCCATCACGGCGGCCTCGTCGCCGGGACCGGTATCGGCGTGCATGGCCGTCGGATCAGAGCTGTCCGAAGGCTCGGGTGCCTGCGCAGGATCGGCATCGGGGGCTGCGGTCATCGGCTCAGCCGGAATGGTGCCGGACGGGTGCGCAGGCAGGGACGGCTCGGCCGTGGGCAGGGTGGCGGCGGCATCCATGCGGCGCTCGGTCTGAGCCGCTGCGGGCGCGGGGGCAGGACGCACCGCCGACTTGGGCCGGAAGGCGCGGCAGACGTCGGGATCGGTCTCGATGTAGGGTGCGCCGATCAGGTCCAGGCAGTAGGGAACGGCGGCGAAGATGCCGGGGATGCGGATCTCGCCGCTTTCCGGGTCACGCACGCCTTCCAGGATCTCGCGGATGGACTTGGGCTGCCCGGGCAGGTTGATGATGAGCGTGTTGCCCCGGATGACGGCGGTCTGCCGCGACAGGATGGCGGTGGGCACGAAGTTCAGGCTGATGGCGCGCATCTGCTCGCCGAAGCCGGGCAGTTCGCGGTCTGCCACGGCCAGGGTGGCCTCGGGCGTGACATCGCGGGGGGCCGGGCCGGTGCCGCCGGTGGTGAGAATGAGGTGGCAGCCCACGTCGTCGGCCAGTTCGCACAGCGTCTGGCTGATGGCCTCCTGCTCGTCCGGAATCAGTCGGCTGTTGCCCAGCCAGGGCGAGGTGAGCGCCCGGTCCAGCCAGTCGGCCATGGCCGGGATGCCGAGGTCCTGATAGGCGCCACTGCTGGCACGGTCACTGATCGAGACGAGGCCGATCTTCAGGGGCGCGGTGTCTTGGATGGAGGTGGACATGGTGGGGACCGGAAAAGTCGTTGTTGGGGGCTGCCCGGAAACCGTAGGGGCGGTGGGCAGGTCGGGGCACGGCGGCCTGGGGTCGATGACGGGTCGATGAAACCCGTCCGGGATCAGGCGGGCTCGTCGTCAGCCTGCGGGGCTGTGGCGGGCTGCCAGTCTTCGATCAGGGTCTCGTGCAGCAGGCGGTAGAGCTGGCGCTGCTGACGGGGAGGCTTGCCGGCGGTCTTCTCGCGCCGGGCCTGGGCCAGCAGCGCGGGCAGTCCCAGCTGGGCGGCGGCCGGGTGCTCGTCGATGAAGTCGGTGAGCGAGAGGCTTCCGTCCAGCAGGCCGTCACGCCAGCGTTCGGCGCGGTGCATCAGGTGTACGGCGCCCTGGTGGCGTTCCTCGTCCACGGCCAGGGCCTGCTCAATGGCGCTGGCATCCACGCTGCGCATCAGCTTGCCGACGTACTGCATCTGGCGCCGCAGGCCCTCGTGGCTTTTCGTGCGGCGGGCCTCGTGGACGGCCTGGGCCAGGTCTTCGGGCATCGGCACGCGAGCCAGCTGCTGGGCCGGCAGCTTCACCAGCCGCTCGCCCAGCGCCTGCAGTGCGTGCATCTGCTGCTTCCTGCGGGTCTTGCTGATGGGGGCGTCGTCCGCGGACGGTGTGGCGTCCGGAGCGGTGTCGGGGGCGTCGGTGTGGCGGCTGCCGTGGTTCATGAGCGCTCGGGTGGAAGATGGATGGTCGAGTGCTATATGATACTTGTCAGGTTTTTCCCAATATTTACCCTTGTCCATTTTCCATGAGAAAGTCCTCTTCCGCCCAGGCAGCCGGGGCTGCCAGAGCTTCGTCGCGCCAGCCCGTGCGCCGTCTCCGTGCCCGTGCCGGGCATCTGCCGGCCCAGTATCTGGAAGGCGGGGATGGCGAACGCCCGCTGTTCGACTACCGGCGTGAGGATTTTCAGGAACTGGTCGAGGAGACCATGCGTCAGGCGAAGGCACTGGGGGCCACGGCCGTGGTGGCCGAGGTGTCGGAATCCTCGGGACTGGCGCTGACGGTGCGCAAGGGCAAGGTCGAGACCATCGAGCAGACCCGCGACAAGGGGCTGGGGGTGTCGGTCTATGTGGGGCAGCGGCGTGGTCACGCCAGCACCAGCGATTTCAGCCCGCAGGCGCTGGCGCGCACGGTACGGGCGGCCTACGACATTGCCTCCATCACGGGCGAGGATCCGTTTGCCGGTCTGCCCGACGAGCGCCGTCTGGCACGCGGTGAAAACGACGTGTCGGGTCTGGCGCTGTTCCAGCCCTGGCATATCTCCGTGCCACAGGCCATCGAGCTGGCGCGCGAGATCGAGGCGGCCAGCTTCGCGGTCAGCCCGCAGATCGCCAACAGCGATGGCGCTTCCGTCTCGGTGGGCCATGGCCACTTCCTGTCGGCCAACTCGCTGGGTTTCTGCGACGGTTTCGCGCACAGCCGCCACACGCTGTCGGTCGGGCCCATCGCCCGTCGGGGACGTGACATGCAGCGTGACGGCTGGTATTCGTCCGCCCGTTCGCCGGCCGATCTGGCCTCGCCCGAGGCCCTGGGTCGCTATGCGGCCGAGCGCGCCCTGTCCAGACTGGGCGCACGCAAGCTCAGCACCCGCAAGGTGCCGGTGCTGTTCGAGGCACCGCTGGCGCTGGGGCTGCTGGGTAGTCTGGTGCAGGCGCTCAGCGGCTCGGCACTGTACCGGCAGGCATCGTTCCTGGTGGATTCGCTGGGCAAGCGCATCTTCCCCAACCACATCGACATCGTGGAAGATCCGTTCATCCCCGGTGCGATGGGCTCCGGCCCCTTCGACGACGAGGGCGTGGCCACGGCTGCCCGTGATGTGGTGAAAGGCGGTCGGCTCAAGGGCTACTTCCTGTCCTCCTACAGTGCGCGCAAGCTGGGCATGCAGACCACCGGCAATGCTGGCGGCTCGCACAACCTGCGCCTGTCCAGCCGGCTCACTTCGCGCGGCGACAACTTCGCCCGCATGCTGAAGAAGATGGGCACCGGCCTGCTGGTGACCGAGGTGATGGGGCAGGGCGTCAATTACGTCACGGGTGACTATTCGCGAGGCGCCAGCGGTTTCTGGGTGGAAAACGGCGAGATCCAGTATCCGGTCGAGGAAATCACCATTGCTGGCAATCTGGCCGACATGTACCGCGGCATCGTCGCGGTGGGCAACGATGAACTCACCCGTGGCACCAAGACCTGCGGTTCGGTGCTGATCGAGGAAATGGCAGTGGCCGGGTAACAGCCATGAACAAGGCCTTTGTGCGCGAGAACGACGACGCCGATGACGACGACGACCTTGAGCCGGAACAGAAGGTCCCGGGCGGCAAGAACTACATCACCCGCGCAGGCTATCAGGCGCTGCGCGACGAGCTGAGCCACCTGCTGGACGTGGAGCGGCCGGAAGTGGTGCAGGTGGTGTCGTGGGCCGCTTCCAACGGCGACCGTTCCGAGAACGGCGACTATCTGTACGGCAAGAAGCGGCTGCGTGAGATCGACCGGCGCATCCGCTTCCTGATCCGCCGCATCGACCGTGCCGAAGTGGTCGAGCCCTCGGCACACCATGGCAATGACCAGGTGTTCTTCGGGGCCACCGTCACCTACAGTGAGCCTGACGGCACTGAGCGTCGGGTGCAGATCGTTGGCGTGGACGAGACGGATCCCCTGGCCGGCAAGATCAGCTGGATCTCGCCGGTGGCGCGTGCGCTGATCAAGGCGCGTGAGGGGGATGAAGTGTCGCTGATGACCCCGCAGGGGCGGATGGAGCTGCTGATCGAGTCGGTGGAGTACCCCGCGCCGGTCTGACCCAGATCCGCGAAGTTCAGAAGCGGAAGTCGAAACGCGTGGTGCGCCGGTAGGTCTGCCCGGGCAGCAGGATGGCCCGGCCGTGGCTGGGGCTGTCCGGTGGGAACTGGCTTTCCAGGGCCACGCCGGCCAGATCGGCATAGTGGCTGCCGTCGCGCTTTTCGGTGCCGCCCAGGTACTGACCTGTGTACAGGTGCAGGGCGGGCTGATCGGTGTGGACCTGCAGGCTGACGCGACCGTCGGCCGAGCACAGTTCAGCGGCCAGCTGCAGGGCAGCGCCGGTTGAGGCGTCCGAAGGGGCTTCACCCAGCAGGAAGCTGTGGTCGTAACCCTTGACCTTCTGCTGGTCGACATCGCGCAGGAAGTCGGCATCCAGCCGCTTGGGCTGGCGGAAATCGAAGCCGGTGCCTTCAACTGCACGAGGGGCGGCATCGGGAATGCCGTCCGTGCCCACCTGCTGGTAGCGGTCGGCGTGAATCTGCAGCACCTGGGCCAGACCGTCATCACCATCGCCGCCGTTCAGGTTGAAATAGGCGTGGTTGGTGAAGTTGCAGGGCGTGGGTGCGTCCGTGGTGGCGGAGTAGACGATCGTCAGGGAATCGTCATCATCCAGCCGGTACTGGGCGGTGGCGTTCAGATTGCCCGGAAAGCCCTGGTCGCCAGCCGGGCTGAAGATCCGGAACGTGGCCTGGTGTGCATCGGCCGAATCCAGCGTCCACAGCTGGCGGGCCAGTCCCTGCCGGCCCCCATGCAGGATGTGGGGCGGTTGGTTGGCATCCAGCACGTGGTCGCCAAAACGTGCCTGGGCAATGCGCCCGGCATAGCGGCCAACGCTGGCGCCCAGATAGCTGCCGCCTTCCAGCAGCATGGACACCACGTCGCGGCTACCCAGCAGCACTTCACGCACCTGGTCGGGCAGCGGTAGCCGGCACGATGTCCAGGTGGCGCCCAGCGGATGCAGGCCGATGGTGATACCGCGGCGGTTGCGCAGGGTCAGTCCGGTGGAGGTCAGCGCTTCTTTCATGGTGTTCGGGGGAGAAGAGGATCCGAAAGCGTATCAGGGTACACCATGGAGGCTGTCCGCCCGACCCTGTACCGGAGTACGGTCTCGGAATGGCGGGCAGCCGTCAGACCCCTGGGGGCCGGATGGGGCCCCCTTTCCCGCCTGTTCAGAGCACGTGTGCGCCTTCGCGGGCACGGCACAGGTGGATCTGTGCAACGAGCCCGCCGCTGCGCGCCGGGTAGTCGCGCTGCACGGCCTGCGTCACCTCATCGACCAGCGAATCCGGGACCAGCGCCACCACGCAGCCACCGAAGCCACCACCGGTCATCCGCACGCCGCCCCGCTTGCCGATGACGGCAGAGATGATCTCCACCAGGGCATCGATGGGAGGGACGGTGATGGCGAAGTCATCGCGCATCGAAGCATGGCTTTCAGCCATCAGCGTGCTGAGCCGCTCGACGTCATGGGCACGCAGCGCCTGTGCGGCTGCCAGCGTGCGGGCATTCTCTGTGATGACATGGTGGGCACGCCGGTAGACGAGCGGGTCCAGCTCATTGCGGGCAGCCTGCAGCTGGGCCAGGTCGACATCACGCAGGGCCTTGACGCCGAAGTGGGCGGCCGCAGCCTCGCACTGCTCGCGGCGGGTGTTGTATTCACTGCCCACCAGCCCGCGCTGCACCTTCGAATCAATGATCATCACCCGCAGCTCGTCGGGGATGGCGGCCGTCTCGGTTTCCAGGCTGCGGCAGTCGATGAGCAGCGCATGCCCGTCCTTGCCCAGTGCCGAGATGAACTGATCCATGATGCCGCAACGGCAGCCGACGAACTCGTTCTCGGCCTGCTGGCCCAGCAGCGCGATGTCGCGCAGGCTGGCATCGAGCCCGAAGGCCGTCTGCAGCGCCTTGCCCACGGCCACTTCCAGCGCAGCCGACGAGCTGAGGCCTGCACCCTGAGGCACGTTGCCGCTGACCACCATGTCCAGCCCATGGGGCAGCGGGCCGAAACGCTGGATGAAGACATCGACGACGCCGCGGATGTAGTTGGCCCAGCCCTTGTCACTGTGCTGGGGACGTGCATCAGCAGCGAACTCGTCGCGCTGGTTGTCATAGTCGGCAGCCACGACCCGGATGCGATTGTCGGTGCGCGGCGCGATGGCAACTTCGGTGGCGAAGTCGATGGCGCAGGGCAGCACGAAACCGTCGTTGTAGTCGGTGTGCTCGCCGATCAGGTTGACACGACCCGGTGCGCGGATGACGTGGGTGGCCGTGGCGTCCAGTTCCTGCTTCAGCAGGGCGGCTGTGTCCTTGATGGCGTGGGCGGAGGGCTGGCAGGTGCTCATGATCGGAAGGAGGTTGGATGCGGGGGTTTCATGCCCGGCGTGTCTGGCGCCTGCCGGGATGAACCCGTCGCGTCTTGCGGGGTGCTTGTGATGAAGACGTCAGGAAATGTTGCCCGTCATGCAAGGGGCAGACCGGCGTCGCTGACGGGCAGGTTGGCCTGGCAGGGACGCCGGGAAAAGGTCAGCGGCCGGCTGCCTCGCGGTAATGGACCTCGGGCAGGGCGCGCAGCCGCTCGGCCGCCTGTTCGGCGGTGAGGTCGCGCTGGGACTCGGCCAGCATTTCGTAGCCCACCATGAATTTCTTTACCGTGGCGGAACGCAGCAGCGGCGGGTAGAAATGCGCATGACACTGCCAGTGTGCCGTGTCCTCCTGGCCGAACGGCGCACCGTGCCAGCCCATCGAGTACGGGAAGCTTGTGTGAAAAAGGTTGTCGTAGCGACTGGTGAGCTTCTTCAGCACGATGGCGAGATCCTTCTGCTGTTCGGGCGTGGCGTCCATCAGCCGGGGCAGTGCGGCCTTGGGCATCAGCAGGGTCTCGAAGGGCCAGACCGCCCAGTAGGGCACCACGGCCAGCCAGTGCTCGCCCTCGACCACGATGCGGCTGCGTTCCTTCAGCTCGCGTTCGACATAGTCGAGCAGCAGGCTGCGGCCGTTGGCCTGGAAGTAGCGGCGCTGGGATTCATCCGCACGGGCCACCTCGTTGGGCAGGAAGTCGCTGGCCCAGACCTGACCATGCGGGTGCGGGTTGGAGCACCCCATGGCGGCGCCCTTGTTCTCGAAGATCTGCACCCAGCGCCAGCGTTCGCCCAGTTCCCGGTACTGCTGGATCCAGGTGGCGATGATGGTCTCGATGACCGCCGGTGCCAGCTCCGGCAGGGTCTTGCCGTGATCGGGCGAGAAGCAGATGACGCGCGCGGTTCCCCGCACCGCCATGCTCTTCAGGAGCGGATCGTCGGACCGGTACTCGGGCGTGTCGGGCAGCAGTGCCGGGAAGTCGTTGGGAAAGACGTAAGGCTGCGTGTAGTCAGGATTGACCTCGCCGCCGATGCGCGTGTTGCCCGGGCACAGGTAGCAGCTCGGGTCATGGCTGGGACGGGGTGTGTCGTCGACGTTTTCCTGCTGGCCCTGCCAGGGGCGCCGGGCGCGATGGGGGGAGACCAGAACCCAGCTGTCCTGCAGCGGGTTGTAGCGGCGATGCGGGTGTTCGGTGGGATCGAACATGATTTTGGTTGCGCCCGAAACGGGCGACGAGAGGCCTGGAAATGTCTCCGACGTTGCCATTTTGTGCGCGGACTGGCAAGCCATTTCCGCACACATTGACGGTTCCGGGCAGGCGGCTCGGACCCCCGCCGTCCGGGCGTTGCTTCATGATGACAGCGGTGAGCACTTTATCACATGCCCATGGTCGAGGGTATACTCGCGCCGCCGCAAAGGTGGAAGAATGAATACGAACGGCAGGATATCATTCTGTCGCGAAGGATCTTCCGAACAGGTCGGAGCAGGGTGTCGGGTCCGGTTGCTCCATGAGTTTCCCGGGCAGGGGGAGGTGAATACCCTGCATGTTCCGGGCGTCTTGATGAATGGATGCCCTTGGATAATGCGGCCCACGGTGCGGTCAGGGTTTTCCCCTATAGGGTTTTCCCTGATTTGCGCGGATATTTGGCGCGCCGCATGCGGCTTGTTCAGAAGGTCTTCCGGGTCAGGTCCGTTTTTTTTCGGATCGGGCTGGCCCGGGCAATTTCAAACTGGAGATCACGATAATGAAGAAGACTGTCCTGGCTGTCATGCTGTCGGCCGCCACCCTC
>ERZ1674203.60-NODE-60-length-28154-cov-22.959287_pt1 | contig 28154 bp, 18 predicted proteins | sample MGYA00581297_ERZ1674203 | MGnify/ENA primary metagenome ERZ1674203 (study PRJEB41354, sample SAMEA4873349) | human saliva metagenome | biome: human-associated habitat [ENVO:00009003]; feature: mouth environment [ENVO:08000002]; material: saliva material... | reverse complement strand
CGCCAAGCGAATTAGCGAACTATCATTAAACTCAAATTATTGGCAAGAGCCACGACCAGGGATCCCCTGGTCGTGGCTCTTGCTTTTTGCCTATGTGGCGGGCGAATGCCCCTCTCTTATGATGGGCTACTCGGTGCGGAAGCTCTTCGGCCCCAGCCCGTAGAAGGGGGAACACTGTGAGGCGAGCTGGCGCATGAGAGTTATGTCGGTGCTGTGAGGGAGGAGGGAAGTAGGGGAGGGAGGCGGTAGCTTCCCCTAGTTTCATTGAGATAAACGAAGTAGCCCCAACTCCTTGCCCACATCGGGTAAGGGAGTTGGGGCTACTGTACTTAGTGCTGAGCGTGCTCAGTCGTGTCGGTCAGGCGTGGATTACTTCTTAGCCTTGATGCCGAGACGAACGGGCTTGATCATGTTCTCAGGAGCGAGTACCGTATCGAGGTCTTCCTTAGAGAGGATGCCGTGCTCGATGATGAGGTCATAGACACCGCGACCCGTCTCGAGAGCTTCCTTAGCGATCTTCGTAGAGTTCTTGTAGCCGATGATGGGGTTGAGGGCGGTGACGATGCCGATGCTATTGCGGACGTTGTCGCGGCACTTGTCTTCGTTGGCAGTGATGCCGTCGATGCAGAGCGTGCGGAGCGTGTCGAAGCCGTTGATCAGCAGGTCGATGGACTCGAAGCAGCACTGTGCCATGACGGGCTCCATAGCGTTGAGCTCCATCTGCGAAGCGTCGCCAGCCATGGTGACGCAGAGGTCGTTACCCATGACCTTGTAGCATACCTGGCTCATGACTTCGGGGATGACGGGGTTCACCTTACCGGGCATGATCGAGGAGCCTGGCTGCATAGCAGGGAGGTTGATTTCGCCGAGACCGCAGCGAGGACCGCTGGAGAGGAGGCGCAGGTCATTACAGATCTTGTTGACCTTGATAGCGATGCGGCGCAGAGCAGAGCTGTAGCCGACCATTTCGCTCGTGTCGCTGGTAGCGCCGACGAGGTCTTCGGTGAGGGTGATATCCCAGCCCGTGATCTTCGCCATAGCTTCGGTGCAGTAGCCCGCGTATTCGGGCTCAGAAGAGATACCCGTACCGATAGCCGTAGCCCCCATGTTGATAGCGAGGAACTGGTGAGCAGCATAGTCGAGGTTAGCGATCTCGTGGCGGAGGATCGAAGCGAAGCCACCGAAGGTCTGGCCGAGCGTCATGGGTACAGCGTCCTGGAGCTGCGTGCGCCCCATCTTGACGACGTGGGCGAACTCCTTAGACTTCTTCTCGAGAGCTTCGATGAGCTGGATGAAGTGGGGACGGAGCTTGAGGTGCGAGGCGTAGAGACCGAGGTGAATAGCCGTGGGGTACGCGTCGTTGGTCGACTGTGAGCCGTTCACGTGGTCGTTAGGAGAGAGGTACTTGAACTCACCCTTCTCGTGGCCCATAATCTCGAGTGCGCGGTTGCAGATGACTTCGTTGGCGTTCATGTTCGTCGTCGTACCTGCGCCCCCCTGGATCATGTCGACGGGGAAGTGCTGGTGGTGCTTGCCTTCGAGGAGCTCGTGGCAAGCCTGGACGATAGCATCCTTCTGCTGGTCGGTGAGAAGGCCAAGGCGGTGGTTGGCGATAGCGGCAGCTTCCTTGGTCCATGCGAGCCCGTGGATGAAGAGGGGGTAGTCGCAGAGGTGGAAGTTGCTGATGTTGAAGTTTTCTATCCCACGGAGGGTCTGCACACCGTAGAGGTGCTCGTTGCTGATCTGGCGTTCGCCGATCAGGTCACTTTCAAGACGAAAGTCCTTGCCTGAAGTAGCCATAGTATGATGTCGTTACTAATAAGGTGTATTAAACTTTAGGGCAAAGTTACAGCTTTTTCGTTCTCAGCAAGGGGGTAGTGAGGCCCTTGAATAGCAGGCTGTCAGCGGGTTGTGTGGCGCTTTGCTCGCACTTATTATAATAATGTAGAGAAAGGGCGTGTGGTGAGGGGTAAACGTGTGAAGCTGTCCACCTTTTCGCGGGAAGGGTGGCTTTTTGCTTTGCTTGTGAGCGTGCTCTTGTGGGGAGGGTGCGATGCACCCCCGTAGAAGGTAGGGGTATAAACCTATATAGGTCGGCTCCGTGACCTATTATAATTTTATGAAGTGACCTCTATTAGGTTGTTGCTCCGCGTAGGGATAAAAGTTGCGAACGAGTGGCAGATAAGTTTGAGCTACGTACGTGGCTCTAATATCTACGTACGTGGATGTTTGGACTGACGTGCCTGGTCTTTAAGACTACGTGCATAGATAAAAGAATACCACTACGTGAAGGCGCTTTTTCCTTCACGAGAAGGACACTTTTTCCTCCGCTGAATAAGAGGAATACTTGCGATAAGGCGAAGGGCTTGTGTATCACTTCGGAGAGGTGTATCGGAGTGTGATGCGGAGGCCTCGTTATGCTCCCGCCTTGGGAGTCCTGATAGTCCTCGAACTTATGTATCTTTGTGCGACAAAATGACAGACGGAAGATGAACGTAGATATTCAGCAGATCAAGCACCGCTTCGGTATCATCGGCACAAGCCCTCTACTCGACCATGCTATCCGCACGGCAGTGCAGGTGGCGCCCACCGATATGTCGGTGCTGGTGATCGGTGAGAGTGGTGTCGGGAAGGAGAGCTTCCCGAAGATCATCCATCAGAATAGTATCCGCAAGCACGGCCCTTATATCGCTGTGAACTGTGGGGCTATCCCTGAGGGGACCATCGACTCCGAGCTCTTTGGTCACCTGAAGGGCTCGTTCACGGGCGCTATCACCGACCGCAAGGGCTACTTCCAAGAAGCCTCGGGTGGTACGATCTTCCTCGACGAAGTAGGGGAACTTCCCCTCTCGACGCAGGCCCGTCTCCTGCGTGTCCTCGAGACGGGGGAATTCATCCCCGTCGGGGCAAGCCAAGCCCAGAAGACCGATGTGCGCATCGTCGCTGCGACGAATGTGAATCTGCAGGAGGCTGTCGAGCGTGGTCGCTTCCGCGAAGACCTCCTCTTCCGTCTCAATACCGTACCCATCGAGGTGCCTCCCTTGCGTAGCCGTGTGCAGGATATCCCCCTGCTCTTCCGTCTCTTTGCTTCGATGAGCGCTGAGCGCTACCATATGCCTCCCCTGCGTCTGACGCCCGAGGCAGCTAAGCTCCTTGAGAGCTATCGCTGGCCAGGGAATATCCGTGAGCTGCGCAACTTCACCGACCGCATCAGCGTCCTCGAGGAGGAGCGCACCGTGACGGCAGAGACCGTCTCGCGCTACCTGCCACGGGATCTGGGCGTAGACTATCATCCTGCTCTTCGCCAGCAGGCCGTGCTCGGTGAGGACGCTACGTCCTTCGCCAACGAGCGTGAGATCCTCTATCAGGTGCTCTTCGATATGAAGAAGGATATGGCGGAGATGAAGAATCTTATCGCCGGGATTATGCGTGGTGAGGTGCCGGTCGCACAACCCAAGGCTCACGGCGACTACACACCTACTGAGGTGCATACGTCCAATGCGCACCCCACGACGCTCGCTGGTCGTGATGACTACCGCAATGTCCTCTCGAGTCCCTCGGGCTATGCTCCCGTGGAGGATGTCGTCGAGATCCCTGCTACCCCGCACGCTACGGGTCACCATGCCGAGGTCTCAGACTTCGAGGAGCAGCCCCTCTCGCTCGAGGAGGCAGAGCGTAGCCTGATACAGGCCGCACTCATTCGCCACGATGGTCGTCGCCGCCGTGCTGCCCAGGATCTCAAGATCTCCGAGCGTACCCTCTACCGCAAAATCAAGGAATATGGACTGGAAGAATAAGCTCCACTGCCGTGCCTTCGCCCTCATCGGGGCGCTCGTCCTCGTCATCGCAGGCTGCAGCATCCGCTACAGCCCCAATGGTGGTGCGCTTGACTATACCCAGCTCAAGACCATCACCATCGGTGAGGTCATCAATAAGGCGCCCATCGTCAACCCCATCCTGGCCTCCAGCTTCACCGAGAAGATCAAGGACTACTACGAGAGCCGTACACGTCTCTCCCTCGTCCCGCAGGCGGGTGACCTCGAGCTTTACTGCACGATCACGGGCTACGATCTGACGCCTATGGCCGTCAGTCAGGATAACTTCGCCGAGCGTACGGTCTTCACTGTGACGGTGCAGGTGAAGTACGTCAACCACGTGAATGAGAAGGAGAGCTTCGAGCGTAGCTTCAAGGCTTACCGCGACTTCCCACGTAGCCAGCCCTTCGTCGCTGTGCAGGACGACCTGCTGCGTGAGATCATGGACGACCTCTTGAAGCAGATCTATAATGCTACGGTAGAGAACTGGTAGATGACACGCGACGAACTCTATAGCTACTTGGCTGATCCCAAGCGCCTCACCGCCGAGACGCTGGAGCCGATCCGTGCGCTCTATGAGTCCTATCCCTACTGCGCACCCTTCGCCTTCCTCTACCTATATAATCTCTCGCTGACGGGAGACGTGCGCTATGCCTCGGAGCTGCGTCGCCTCTCGGTACTCCTGCCCGATCGGGAGCAACTCTTCCGCCTCGTCGAGGGGAATCGCCCTGCCTTCGTCGCAGCGACGCCCGATGCGACTGCCGAAGCTGACGCCTTTGACCTCATCGATCACTTCCTCGATGGCGCACGCTCCTCAGGCGAAGATCTCCCCGAGGTGCTCCACTATGAAGGAGTGGGGGAGAGTCAAGACTACTTCGCTGGCGAGACGGCAGAGCCCCTTCCCGCGGAGGGGCTCTCCGAGCTTCTCGAGCCACGCACCGCTCCCGTAGCCCCCTCCGTAGCCCCTTCGGCAGAGGAGCCTGCTGCTGAAGAACTCCTCTCAGAGACCCTCTCTAAGATCTATATTCAGCAGCAGCATTACGATAAGGCACTGAGGATTATCCGCTCTCTCAGTTTGAATTATCCAGAGAAAAATCGTTTCTTTGCAGACCAGATACGCTTCCTGGAGCGCCTGATAGAGAATAATAAAACCACAAATTAGTATAAGACATGTTCTACCTACTCACGGTACTGATCCTGATAGCATCCATCGCTCTGGTGCTGCTGGTGATCGTACAGAAGTCTAAGGGCGGTGGCCTGGCTTCACCCTTCGCTTCGACGAATAACATCATGGGGGTCCGTAAGACTACCGACGTACTGGAGAAGGCTACTTGGTGGCTCTTCGGTATCGTAGCCGTGCTCTGCATCGCCTCGTCGCACTTCCTTGGCACGGGTACGGATGCTGATTCTAAGACGCAGCAGGTCCTCGAGCAGAATGCCGCTAAGGGTGCTGCTCCTACGGCTCTGCCCGCCCTCGGTGGTGGTGCTGCTCCTCAGCAGGGTGCTCCTGCAGCAGCTCCCGCTCCAGCCACGGAAGCTCCTGCTCCCGCAGCTGCGCCTGCCAACTAAGGCCCCGTACACCTATATAATAGGCACACCCCTCACCTGCTGAGGGGTGTGCCTATTTCTTTATTAGAGCGGAAGATAGGTGGTATGGTTTTATTCCGTATCTTTGCACCCGATCTAATGCAACGAAGCAGAAGGTTCTAACAATTTTACCGATTTAAATGGCAACGAAAATCCGTTTACAGCGCCACGGTCGCAAGGCTTATGCCTTCTATAAGATCGTCGTCGCTGACAGTAGAGCGCCACGAGATGGCAAGTTTATTGAGAAGATTGGTACGTACAACCCCAACACCAATCCTGCCACAGTAGATTTGGACTTCGAGCGCGCTCTGTATTGGCTCACGACTGGTGCACAGCCTACCGACACGGCTCGTAGCATCCTCTCTCACGAAGGCGTTCTCCTGAAGAAGCACCTCCTCGGTGGTGTCGCTAAGGGCGCATTCGACCAGCAGGCCGCTGACGCTAAGTTCGAAGCATGGAAGTCTAAGAAGGATGGTGCCCTTGGCTCTATCCGTGAGACCCTGGCTAAGGACAAGGCTAACGCCGCTAAGGCTGCTCTGGAAGCCGAACAGGCTGCCAACAAGGCCAAGGCTGCTGCTGTAGCTGCTAAGAAGCTCGCCGAAGCTGAAGCTAAGGCTGCTGCTGAAGCTCCCGCTGAAGCCGAAGAGGCTCCTGCTCAGGAAGAAGCTGCTGCAGAATAGTCGACCGCTGCATCCTCGTAAGAGATGTCTCCGATAAAGAAATAGCGGACGCCTACCCATTACCTCACTTATGTGGGGTGATGCGGTGGGCGTCCGCTTCTTTGTCGTCTTATCCACCTTTATCCATCACTCACACTTAGTCCTCTGGCTGTGACGGCCGTCACAGCCACCTGTACAAACAAAGCGTATGAAGAAGTATTTACTTCGTCTCTTGGTACTGGCTCTCTTTGCCTTCGCCACCCCAGCCGTATGGGCCCAGGTGACGACCTCGGCGATCAACGGTACGATCACCGACCCTACTACCAAGGAGACTCTCATCGGCGCCAGCGTTGTCGCCAAGCACCTGCCTACCGGTACGACCTACGGCGCTATCACTAACGCCAAGGGGAACTTCAGCATCGTAGGTATGCGCCCAGGTGGTCCCTACACCCTCACTATCTCCTATATCGGCTATCAGTCTGCGAAGATCGAGAACGTCAACCTCGCTCTCGGTGAGACGGAGACCTTCAACATCGAGATGAAGGACGATACCAAGCAGCTCACCACGGTCGTCGTCACGGGGGCTAAGGGTAACAAGTTCAACTCTCAGAAGACTGGCGCTGGATCAGCCTTCTCTCGTAAGAACATCGAGCGTGTCCCTACCGTATCGCGTAGCATCATGGACATCGCTAAGCTCACGCCTCAGGCTAACGGTAATGGCTCCTTCGCAGGGGCTAACAGCCGCTTCAATAGCTTCCAGATCGACGGTGCTGTCAATAACGACGTCTTCGGTCTCGGCACCTCGGGTAAGAACGCTATCTCCCTCGAAGCTATCGACGCTCTGCAGGTCGTCATCGCTCCCTTCGACGTCCGTCAGTCGGGCTTCACGGGTGGCGGTATGAACGCTATCACGAAGTCGGGTACCAACACCTTCCACGGCTCGGTCTACGACTACTACTACAACCAGGACTTCTTCGGCACAACTGCTGGTAAGGACGTCAAGACCCGCAAGGCCCTCGACAAGCAGTATGAGAACACCGTCGGCTTCACGCTCGGTGGTCCTATCCTCCGCGACAAGCTCTTCTTCTTCGCCAATGGTGAGTACGTCAAGGGTATCCGTCCCTCGACCTTCACCCCAGGCAACGGCTCTGTTGTCCCCGAGGAAGATGCTAAGAAGATCGCTGACAAGCTCACGAGCCTCGGCTACAATGGTGGTAGCTACGCTACGCAGGATATCCCCAGCGAAACCTTCAAGGGGCTGGTCCGCCTTGACTGGAACATCAACTCCGCTCATCGCCTCACGCTGCGCTACAGCCACATCAACGATAAGCCCTACAACTTCTCGAACTCTCCTACGCGTCTGCGCTTCTACAACAACGGTTACCACAAGCACAGCGTCACCAATACCATCGTCGCTGAGCTGAACTCTAAGCTCACCGACAAGCTCTCCAACGAAGCTCGTGTCAGCTACAGCGGTATCCGCGATAAGCGCACCTACCTCGGTGGTGCCTTCCCCTTCGTCCTCATCAATGGTACGGCTGGTAAGGCTCGCTACCAGGTCTTCGCTGGGGTCGACAAGGATACGCCTGCTAACGAACTCGATCAGGACATCTTCTCTCTGACGGATAACCTGACGCTCGCGCTCGGGAACCACACGCTGACCTTCGGTACGCACAACGAGCTCTTCCGCATGCGTAACCTCTACCTCACGAACTACTACGGGAACTATGAGTACTCCACGCTCGATGACTTCCTCGCTATCGGTACGGCTAATGAGGTAGCTCCTAAGTCTTACGGCTACTCTGCTGCTGACGTCTCTCGCACGGGCGACGCTCGCTGGGCTCCCCGCTTCCGCGCTGGTCAGCTGGGCTTCTACGCTCAGGATGAGTGGAAGGCTACCGATCACCTCCGCCTGACTTACGGTCTGCGTGTCGATATGCCCTTCTTCCTCGACCGTCCTACGGCTAACCCCGACTTCAATAGCTCTGCTGTCGCTAAGGAATACGGTGTCACGAATAACTACCTGCCTCCGATCCGTCCGCTCTTCTCTCCACGTGTAGGCTTCCGCTACGATGTCGATGCTGATAGTCGCTACGTCATCCGTGGGGGTACGGGTATCTTCACCGGTCGTGTGCCCTTCGTATGGATCGCCAATAGCTTCTCCAATAGCGGTATGGAATACCTCCGTACGGCTGTCCTCGGTACGAACGTCCCCACCATGCGCTTCAACGCTGATGTCAACCATCAGTTCACGCAGCCTGGTAAGACGACTGAGATCGATATGGTCGGTACGAACTTCCGCTATCCTCAGGTATGGCGCTCGAACCTCGCTTTCGATGCTAAGCTCCCCGGTGGTTTCCGTGCTTCGCTCGAAGGGATGTACACGCGCAACCTCAATAGCGTACGCTACCGCAACCTCCTCCTCCGTGACAACGGTACGCTCGACCATGGCCATGGCCAGGTCCGTCCTGTCTACAAGATCGATGCTGCGCTCGCTAAGCAGTACACGAATCTGATCCTCCTCTCGAGCAACAACCTCGGCTATAGCTACAACCTCACCGCTACGCTGGCGAAGGACTTCGGCCACGGCCTCGATGCTTCGATCGCCTATACCTTCGGTGAGTCTAAGGCTGGCAACGATGGTACGAGCTCGCAGGCTGCTTCGAACTGGGGCTACAACTACTCAAACGATATCAACGGCGAGGAGCTGTCTTACTCCAACTTCGATATGCGTCACCGCATCATCGGTCAGCTCAACTACCGCGTAGAGTATGCTAAGCACTTCGCTACGACCATCGGTATCATCTACAACGGGCAGTCGGGTGGTCGCTACTCGATCCTCTACTACGGTGACGCCAACGGTGACGCTCGTACGATCCCTGGTCTGCGCAATGACCTCGCTTACATCCCCACGAAGGACGAAGTCGCTAACGGCTACTTCACCGCTTCGATCGCTAACAAGCCCGGCGAATCTCCTGCTGACCGTGCTCTCCGTCAGGCTCAGGCCAACAAGGAGATGGCAGACAGCTTCGAGCAGTTCATCGCCAGCAGCGGTGACCTCGCTCAGCAGCGTGGCCGCATCGCTCCTCGCAATGCCTTCATGTCTGAGTTCGTCCACAAGTTCGACCTCCACTTCGCTCAGGACTTCTTCCTCAACATCGGTGGTCGCCGTCACACGCTCCAGCTCAATGCCGATATCATCAACCTCGGCAACCTGCTGAATCGTGGCTGGGGTATGAGTCCATACATCCAGTACGACAACATTACCCCCATCGCGATCTCTACCGACCGCGCTACGGGCAATACGGTCTACAGCTTCACGCACCACCGCAGCACGCCTTGGGATTACTCCGACATCAACTCTCGCTGGAGAGCTCAGGTCGGTGTGAAGTACACCTTCTAATCGTGGCGTAGTCCTGGCGACTACTTCGCGTGAAAAAGCCTCGGGGCACCTTCCTCCACTTCGGTGGAGAGGGGTGCCCCGAGGCCTTTTTGTTTTGTGGGGATTAGTCGAGCTTCTCCCACCAGTCGTAGGTGGTGAAGGTGCTGTCGGTGTAGTGGACGACGTCGCCAAGGCGAGGCATCAGGATAGGGAAGCCCTTCTCATCGCGCAGGCGCTTTGCGTTCTGCAAGGGCTCCTTCCAGGGGTGCATCGCCAGGGCGAACTTCGCATGATGCACCGTGAGGAAGCGCTTAGCGCCGAGGGCGTGCATCGTCTCGCCGAGGTGCTCGGGGAGCATGTGGATGCCGCTCCAGTTCTCCTTGTTGTACTGCCCGTTCTCGAGGATGGCCAGATCCAGCTGGGGGAACTGCTTCCCGATCTCGGCATAGTGCGGGCCGAAGCCGCCATCACCTCCGACGTAGACCGAGTGCTTCGGACCCTGCAGGACGAAGGAGGCCCACAGCGATTGGGCATGTGTGAGGCCTCGGCCGGAGAAGTGCTGCGTGGGGAGGCAGTGTATGCGCCCACCCTCTGCCGTCGGGGTGCTTTCGCCCCAGTCCAGCTCTACGATCTGGTCGGGACGGTAGCCCCAGCGCTCGAGGTGCGCCCCGACGCCAAGTCCCGTGTAGACCTTGCGCACACGGCTCTGCAGCTCCTTAGCTACGTGGTAGTCGAGGTGATCCCAGTGGTCGTGGCTGATGACGAGGTAGTCGATCTCGGGGAGGTCAGCGACGTCGAAGACCTGCGTGCCCTTGAAGAAGGCGTTGGAGATGCCGAAGGGTGCGCCCTCGACGAAGACGGGATCAATGAGGTAGCGCACGCCATCCATCTGCAGGAGATAGCCCGAGTGGCCGAACCAGACGATGAGGTCCTCCGAGCGGTCGAGCTTCTTCAGGTCGTGGCGCACCACGGGGATGCTGTCGACAGGGCGGATATTATCGGGGCGGTCGAAGAGGAACTTCCAGAGGATCTTGATGCGGTCGCCCATAGAGCTGGTCTGCATAGCTTGGGGCATGGGGTAGCGATTTTGGAAGCGCCCGTCACGATAGTTCGGCGAGTGCTGGATGCGCTCCAGTCGTGCACCCGAGGGGAGCGCCCCGAAGGAGGGGCTGTGGAGGATGAGGTAGCCGACGCCGAAGAGGACGGCGACGATGATGCCGAGGGTAATGAGGAGTGTCATAAGGCGGCGCTTGATTTTACTCATAGGAGCACACGTATATATGTATGGATAAAATGGCTTCGTAGCGAATGTTCCTTCATAACGCTCACGTGGGGATAATTGTTCCTGCATCCCCTTTACCTGTCGATCTCATATATAGGTATATGGATGTGTGGGGTAGAGCTATATAGCTTTGGACTGATTCCTATATAGCTTTGTGCAGTGACCTATATTAGGTTGTTGCTCTGCGTAGAGATAAAAGTTGTGGATGAGTGGCAGATAAGTTTGGGCTACGTACGTGGACGATAAATCTACGTACGTGGATATTTGGATTTACGTGCCTGGTCTTTAAGACTACGTACATAGATAGAAGAATACCACTACGGGAAGGTGCTTTTTCCTTCACGAGAAAGATGCTTTTCCTTCCGCTGAATAAGAGGAATACTCGCGATAAGGCGAAGGGTTTGTGTATCACTTCGGAGAGGTATATCGGAGAGCTGGGCGTGCGATGCCTTAGCAGAATAAATAGAGGTCAGGACTCGCGGCAACAGCCTTCTATAAGGGGGGCTTCAAACCACTATTGGTCTGTGGGTGAACCTATATAGGTCGACGCGGTGACCTATATAGCTTGGAGGGCTGACCTATATAGGTTCGTTTGTGGACGTCAGGAGAGGAGGGCGCCGACTCATAAAAATAGAGTAGAAAAGGATCGCCGCACGTCTCGATGACTACCTATATATAGCTATTTTTCATCAATAGGACTCATTTGCCTCAGCCGTGATGTACCTTTGTATCGTTCTCTTGATGAGGCAAGAAGTGGCTCCTCTGCTCGTGGATTGAGTAGGGGGGGCCTATTTATCATATAAATAGAATGATTCATCGTAAATAGAATGATTCATCGTAAGTTACTCCTTACGCTTGGCCTCGGCTGTCACAGCTTCTTGGCTATGGCACAGAGTCCCAGTGTGCACGGGACACAGCAACCCGATCACGAGCTCCAGGACGTCGTCGTAGTAGGCTCACGTATACCGGAGATCAAGCAGCGCGCCGCTGCAAGTATCACGATTATTCCCGAGCGAGATATTCGGGAGATGAGCCAGATCCTGCCTGATATGCAGGCTATCGTTGGCTACTTCATCCCTGGAGTGCCTCCTACGGGCAACAATGTGAACGAGCGCTACAACACCCTGCGTGGGCGTAGCATCCTCGTCCTTATTGACGGTATCCCCCAGTCTACGCCCCTGCGAGCCACGAGTCGTGACCTCCGCTCCATCGACCCTGCTGCGGTAGAGCGTATCGAGGTTATCAAGGGAGCTACCGCCATCTTCGGTAATGGTGCCAACGGGGGGATTATCAACATTGTCACCAAGCAGAATAAAGAGAAACGTCCCTTCGGCGGGCAGTCTCAGCTGAGCTATACGGATCACAATTTCTTCAAGAGCTCACAGAAGACGGCGGGCTATCGTCTCTCGCAGCAAGTCTACGGGCAGGCTGGCTCCTTGAGTTACCTCGTCGATGGTGCCTACCAGCATACGGGATCGGCTATTGCCGCCAATGGCGTCTATCTCTCGCCTCGCTATGGGCTCGGAGATACACGTACGATCAACACTTTGGCGAAGTTAGGCTACCGCTTTAGCGACCGTACGCAGCTGGAGCTGATGTACAACTTCTTCCGCACAGAGCAGGATGGTCCTTTAGTGGCTTCGGGCGGGAAGTACTTGGTCTCGCCTCGCATCGGCGTCCCAGGGACCCAGCCTGCTGAAGCGATGCCCGAGGGTCTGCCCTACAACCATAATGCATATCTCAAGCTAAGCTCTCGCGAAGTCTTCGCTCAGACTGACCTCGAAGTCTCGCTCTTCGGGCGCAGCATCAAGTCGGTCGCTGACTATCGCAAGCACAATCCGAAGAGTCCGCGCTGGGAAGAGACCAGCGGTCAGGCGGTTACCAAGGCGTCGCAGGGGGGGGCGCGTGCTCAGCTCCTTTCACGTCTCACCCCTTCGTCACAGCTGAATCTTCAGCTGCTCTATGGGGCGGACTTCCTCTTAGATCAGACAAGTCAGCCTCTGGTCGATGGTCGCTACTGGGTGCCTAAGATGACTTCGGTGAACTATGCTCCCTTCGTGCAGGGTAAGGCGGTGCTGTCTGACCTGCTGACTGTCAAGGCTGGAGCGCGCTACGACTGGATCGATGTCCACGTCCCTGACTATACCGTCCTGCGTGCCAAGAAGACGGATCCCCTCGTGCAGGTCGCTGGAGGTACGCTCGGCTACCGCAACCTCTCGCTCAATGTGGGCGCGACGTACAACGGGCTCAAGGCCTTCCAGCCCTTTGTCTCTTACTCTGAGGGCTTCTCTATCTATGACCTCGGGCGTACCCTTCGCTCGGCTAAGGCTGATGCACTCTCGAAGATCGAGACCGATCCAGTGCGTACGCACAATTATGAGGTAGGCTTCTATTCGCATCTTTCCGATCTCTTCGGGGAAGGTACGCGCTTAGACCTGCAGGGGGCCTTCTACTATACTTATGCAGCTCTGGGGAGTGATCTCATCAGTCAGAATGGCTTCTGGGTAGTTGACCGCTCTCCACAGCGTATCTATGGTATGGAGCTGAGTGCAGAAGCTACGCTGAGTCCGAAGCTCTCACTGGGTGCGACCTTCTCCGCTCTGGAGGGGCGTAAGCGTCTCGCTGATGGCTCGTGGAATGGCTATATGTCGGGGCAGTCTATTCCTCCGCTCAAGCTCACGGCTCACGTCAGCTATCGTCCCATCAAGGATCTATCGCTACGTCTCTTTGCTCTGCATACGGGTAGCCGTGATCGCTTTGCTCCCAAGACGAATCCTACTACGCAGGAGAGCCAATACGCCGAGGGTGAAGGGGTGGTCAAGCCCATCTCGCTACTCTCCCTCCAGGGGGCTTATCGTCTCGGTGCCTTCACGGTGGGGCTCGGTGTCGAGAACCTGCTGAATACTACCTATTACCCCATCCAGTCTCAGCTCGTAGCACGCGATGCGGAGTATACGCAGGGCAATGGGCGTATGGTCACACTCTCGCTGAGCTACCGCTATTAGTCGGCGATAGTGCCTCCCGCTTATGAGCGGGGAATCGGGCAATCGTAGGTCGGTCTCTTCCGTCCTGCGGTTGCCCGACTTGTTTCGTGGTGGTGCCAGTGTAGTAGGGTGGTGCAATCGACTACTTATTGGGGGTGGTGAACCACTACTGCTTTGAATACGAATATCTATTTGAACGGTGGAGGGGACGTATATTGCTTCGCGTGACTCCTGCCTCGCACGCTGTGCTGGTGCTTGGGTGGATGGAAGCGTTTGCGTTGCGTAAAAGAGCTGTATATATTGTATAGATATAGGTCGCAATTGGGGTGATGAAAATGCGAAGCCCCGAAGAAGATGAGAGATTCCTACATAGGGGCTGAGACATTTCTCAAGGAATAACCATTGTCTATATAGGAATAGACTGCTTGTATCTCGGGTTGTTAATAATTTTATATCTTTGTAATGTTTAAACAGGTGAGGTGGCTTCCCTTTAGAGGGAGGATCCATTGAGTCTACGACCCACTGAATCTAATGCCATCTTGCTCATGGAGGGCTATTTACGAAGCCTTAGCATACTGCTTCAGCCCTCGTCAGGACAAGTAACATGACAACCCCTAAAATAGAATGTATATGAAGAAACTTTCTTTGGTTCTTTGCGCTACGATGCTTGCTGGCATTGGTAGCAAGGCTATGGCTCAGGTACAGGATGTCAGCTTCACGGTCGCACCCGTAGTAGGCTACACCCACTGGGACAGCAAGCTTAACCTCGGTGACTCACCCTTCTGGGGTGTGCGCGCTGGCTTCGGCTTCGGCCCCCTCGTTGAGATCCGCGGGATCTATGAGCGTAGCTTTGACCTCAAGGGCAAGCTCAAGAACAACTCCTCGACTCCCTCATGGCTCCTCAACTGGGCTGACAAGCTCGAAGACTCCAACGTAGACATCAAGCGCTACGGTGGTGAACTCAAGTTCAACCTCTGGTCTAACTCCTTCATCACGCCTTACCTCACCGCTGGTGGTGGTGTCATGGAGCTCGGCTACAAGGCTACGCCCGTCGGTGGCACGGCTACGAGCTACAAGGAAAAGCAGATCTACGGCGCTGGTGGTGTCGGTCTGAAGTTCAACATGGGCCGTCGCGTATCCCTCTCGCTCGAAGGCAAGGACCTTATCTTCAACGTCAATCCAAGCAACCGCTACCTCGCTTCTGCCGCTAACGGTGGTGACCAGCTCCACAACTGGACGGGTCAGGCTTCGCTTGACATCTACTTCGGTGGCACGAACTACGACTCTGGCGATGCGATCTCTCGTGCGTACCGTAACATGTACTCCGATGGCTTCCGTGGCGTCAAGTTCGTCCTCGAGCCCGGTATCGCTTATGTAGACTACCCCGCTGCTTCGGGCCTTCAGCCTCAGTGGTTCCTCGGTGGTTCTGCAGGGTTTGACTTCTCGTCGATCTTCGGTATCCGCGGGTTCTACTACTCAGCTACGAAGACTCCTGGTACGCTCGACTTCGACCTGAACAACGAGCTCCGCATGTACGGGGGTAACTTCATCGCTCGTCTGAACATGCCTCGCGGTCTGACGCCTTACCTCAACCTCGGTGCTGGTTATCGCGAAGTCACGGGTAAGTTCACGCCTACCATCACGGGTGCTACGCCTAAGAGCGGCCTCTTCCTCTTCGGTGGTGGTGGTCTTGAGATCCCCCTCTTCAAGTATGTCGCTCTCTACGGTAGCGTCAACGCTATGCTGAGCGAACAGGAAAATCCTGCTATCACGAGCGTCACCGACCCTGCTGACGTGAAGGTCAACGCCTTCTACCAGGCTGGTGTCCGCTTCAACTTCGGTCGCTCTAACCGCGATGGTCGTGAGCTCTACCAGAGCTACAGCGATGCTCAGACGCGCTCTGAAGTCGCTCGCCTGCAGGAATCCAACCTTGAGGAAATGAACGCTCTGCGTGCTGACTACGACGCTCGTATCAAGAAGCTCAACGCTCAGCGTGCTGACTACGATGCTCGTATCAAGAAGCTCAACGAAGAGCTGGCTGATGCAGTCTCTCGCCGCGACACCGTCACGGTGACCCGCGTACTGCGTGAGAAGAACGAAGTAGCTGACCGCATCACGCACGTCGACAATCAGACGACTCAGGTCGCTACGCAGTCTGCTCAGCAGTCTGCTCAGCAGGGCCGTACGGTCACGCTGACCAAGGCTCAGTTCGACGCCCTCGTCAACCAGGTCGTCAGCGACCTCAAGCGTGAGAAGGGCTCACAGGTATCTGTATCTGATGTCACGGGGAGCAACCTCTCTGACCTCGATAAGATCCTTCTCCTGAATGCTCTCTATCGTAGCCCCTACGCTGCTCCTAACTTTCTCGGCCAGCCCGTACAGGCTCAGCCTCAGCAGAGCCAGGACGCCTCTAAGGTAGACCCCAACATCGCTCTCGTCAAGCGCCTCGACCAGGTCATCGACCGCCTCGACGCTATCAACACGACGCAGGCTCAGCAGATCACTGGTGCTCAGCAGTCGGGTAAGTCCAGCGATGACATCCGCCTCATCGAGCAGTATCTGCAGAATGAGCAGAACCGTCGCGACCGCGTCATCGTCGCTGGTCAGAACGAGAAGGATGAAGTCTACGCTAAGGAAGTCAAGGTAGAGCCTGCTAAGGAAACGCTGAAGTTCAACCGTGCTGCCCTCTTCGTAGGTCCTAACTTCGGTGATCAGTCCGGTGTCAACGTAGGCGCTCGCGGCTATATGCAGATCCTCGACTCTCAGTTCGACTTCGCTCCCGATGCTTATGTAGCCTTCGGTAAGAAGACGGGCTTCGGTCTGAACGCTAACATCCTCTACAACCTGCCTACCTTCCTCGACGGGGCTATCACGCCTTACCTCGGTGTCGGTCTGGGTGTCAATAGCATCGGTGGTGTATCACGCTTCCTCCCCAACTTTGTCGTCGGTACGTCCCTCGGCAACGTCCTCGGTGGTCATATCTTCGTTGACTACACCGCTCGTGGTGCCTTCCGCAACAACCAGCTGGCTGTAGGCTATCGCTTCAACTTCTAAGAGACATGCGTCCTATGAAGTCCCTCCTCCTTGCTCTCTCCCTCTTCTCTGTTAGCTCTGTCGCCTTGGCACAGAGCGCAGGGCAGAGCGTGAGTCAGCCTCTCACTGCGGCCGACACGCTCATCACCCTCTCTGAGGAAGATCTGATGCGTGCCGTGCGTGCTGTCGCCGAAGCCCGTATCGCATCGGAGAGCCAGCAGCAGACCAAGCAGACGACCTACGGCTTCACGGCCGAAGACCTCCGTCTGGTGAAGCTGCAGATGCTCCTCAGTGCCCTCGGTCTCGGTGGTGTAGCACCCCAGCAGCCCATGCCCTACGCACCTGCTGGTAGCGTGAACTATACCTACGCACCTCATACTGCTACCCAGGCACAGCCTCAGGGGAGCAACAGCCGTCTCGACCGCCTCGAGCAGCTGATGCTCCTTCTCCTGCAGCGCCGTGACTCGGACCGCGATGCTATCGTCCTGCCCGCTCGCTCTAAGGGCCAGAAGCAGACGATCATCCAGCAGCCCGTCGTAGACAATAGCTCGAGCGACTCGCTCCTGCGCGAGCTCCAGCAGGAGCTCGCAGCTCTGCGTGCCGCTCAGCAGGCTCAGCCCGCACAGCAGCCTCAGGTGATCATCCAGCAGCCCGCTCCCACGGTGATTCAGCAGCCCGCTCCTACGGTGATCCAGCAGCCCCTGCAGCCCGAGGTGCAGACGAAGACAGAGGTCCGCACGGATACGGTCGTCGTCTCCTACTTCAAGCGTCAGGTCTTCTTCGCCGTAGGTAAGAGCGATCTGCTCCCCGAAGCACGCCTCGCTCTCAACGAAGTCTATCGCGTCCTCGCAGGCGATCCCGATATGAAGCTCTACCTCACGGGCTACGCTTCCCCCGAAGGGAATGCCCTTGTGAACGAGCGTCTCTCGCAGCGCCGTAGTCAGGCTGTCCTCGACTACCTCACTGCTTGTGGGATCTCTTCCGACCGCCTCATCAGCATCGCTGGTGGTGTCGATCGCAATACCGACCTCAAGAGCAGCGCTCGACGTGTCGACATTGAGCTGAAGAAGTAAGCCCATCGGCACGCTATCCACATAGCAAGAAGCCCCATCTATCCCGCTGATAGATGGGGCTTTTTCGTTATCTTTGAGGAGAATATGCCCTGCAGGTGAGTGCTAAGGCATCTCGTCTATAGGGGGCTATCCTCCCAAGTTTCATTTATCGCCCATGCTTCATCAGACACGCTCGCTCCTGGCGGGCCTCCTGCTCAGCCTCGTACTGGTAGGCTGCTCCTCGGCGGGTCTTGGTCGCTCAAAGAGCCTTGACCCGATCGACTATGTAGACCCCTACATGGGGAATATTAGCCATCTCCTTGTGCCCACCTTCCCCACAGTGCATCTGCCTAATGGGATGATGCGTGTGCATCCGCAGCGTACGGACTATGCCTCTGAGCAGATCGCAGGCCTACCGGTGATCCTGACGTCGCACCGTGGTGTATCGGCCTTCGCTATCAGTCCGCTGAGTGCCCTCAGCGATAGCCTCCCCGAGGTGTCACGCTATAGCTACGATAGCGAGAGCGTCCGTCCCTACCTCTATGAGGTGACCTTGCTGGAGCCCGAGGTGCGTGTGCGCTATGCTCCCTCGTACCGCAGTGCGATCTATCAGTTCAACTTCGAGCGGGCTAAGGCAGGCCATCACCTTGTCTTCTCTACGCCTGACGGGGAGCTTGTTGCTTCGGGGAAGAACCTCTTCGGCTACCAGCAGCTCGAGGACTCTACGCGTGTCTACCTCTATGCCGAGCTGGATGCTGAGCCCACGGAGCGCCTCGTGCGTGATACACTCACGGGGCGCCTCGCGACGGTCGATGGCGTGGCACGTGGCAATACCCTCTGCCTCTCCTTCGCTAAGCAGGGCGTGACCCTCCGCTACGGCGTGTCATACATCAGCGTCGAGCAGGCTAAGCGCAACGTCGAGCGGGAGATCCAGTCCTTCGAGGTCAATCTCGTGGCTAAGTACGGGCGCAACGAGTGGTCTAAGGCTCTCGATAAGGTCGAGATCGAGGGCGGTACTCCCGAGGAGCGCCGTGTCTTCTATACCTCACTCTACCGCACCTATGAGCGTATGATCTGCCTCTCGGAGGACGGTCGCTACTGGAGTGGCTTCGACAAGAAGGTCCACGATGACGAGGGCGTACCCTTCTACACCGACGACTGGCTGTGGGATACCTACCGCGCTACGCACCCCTTACGCATCCTCCTCGACCCAGTGAAGGAGCAGCAGATGCTCACGAGCTACCTCCGTATGGCCGAGCAGAGCCCCGAGGGATGGCTACCTACCTTCCCTGAAGTCACGGGCGACACGCACCGTATGAACGGCTCGCACACCATCGCTACCTTCGCTGATGCCTATGCTAAGGGCCTCTCGGGCTTCAACCTGAGTGCTGCTTACCAAGCAGCGAAGAAGACGATGGCGGAGAAGTCTTACCTACCCTGGACACGTCGCCCCAAGGGGGTACTCTCGGAGTTTATGGATAAGGAAGGCTACTTCCCTGGTCTGGATATCGGGGAGAAGGAGACCGTCCCCGAGGTGACGCTGTGGGAGAAGCGTCAGAGTGTCGCCGTCAGCCTCGCTGCTGCCTACGACTACTGGTGTCTGTCGCAGCTGGCGAAGTTCTCCGGCCACGACGTGGAGAGTGCTGACTATCTGCGTCGCTCCTACGACTACCGCAAGCTCTTCAACTACGATACAGGCTTCTTCCACCCCAAGAATAAGAAGGGTCGCTTCATCGAGCCCTTCAACTATGAGCTCTCTGGTGGCCTCGGTGCACGTGACTACTACGATGAGAACAATGCCTACACCTACCGCTGGGACGTACAGCACAACCCCGCTGACCTCATCTATCTGATGGGCGGTCGTGAGCGCTTCATCGAGCGTCTGGACGAGACCCTGCGCACACCACTCAGCATGTCGAAGTGGGAGTTCTACAGCAAGCTCCCCGACCAGACGGGGAATGTCGGGCAGTTCGCTATGTCGAACGAGCCCAGCCTCCACATCCCCTATCTCTACAACTATGCTGGTGCTCCCTGGCGCACGCAGCGTCTGGTGCGTAAGCTCATCGACACGTGGTTCCGTGGCGACCTGATGGGTATGCCTGGTGACGAAGACGGTGGCGGGATGACGGCCTTCGTGGTCTTCTCTATGATGGGTATCTACCCCGTGACCCCTGGTATACCTGTGTACAACATCGGTACGCCCTTCTTCTCCAAGGTGACGCTGCGTCTGGCTTCGGGTCGCACCTTCGTCATCGAGGCGGAAGGCGCTTCCTCGGAGAACAAGTACATCCAGAAGGCTACGCTCAACGGCAAGCCCCTCGATCGCCCCTGGATCCGCCACAGCGATCTGGCTGCCGGTGGCAAGCTCGTCTTCACTATGGGCTCTCGTCCCAATAAGAGTTGGGGTGCGACTACGCCTCCTCCCTCTGCTGAGCGCGTCGAGCTGACGGAATAGACCGCGCACCGCTTTTAATAAGTCATACCGCTCCCCCGCCTCGTGCCACAGCTGTACGGGGTGGGGGAGCGGTCGTTTATTCGCTTCGCTCACACGCTAATCCGTGCGTGAGAAGGCGTAACTCAGAATGCCTCCTTTGGGAGGTCATTGGGTGAACCAGTACTGGTAGACGAAGTGACCAGTACTGGTAGCTAATATCAACCAGTACTGCTTCGCATCGTGACCACTACTGGTCCGATCGCTGACCAGTAGTGGTTCGCCCATCGACCAATATAGGTTCGTGCCACCCTTCACTATAAGGATGGAGAATGCGGCTCCCAAGCATGGTGAATAGAGATACGAAAGCGGGCTCAGATGATAGTCATCTGAGCCCGCTTCTATTTGATGTCGTCGGCGCTACGCCTTAGCAGCGGCCTTCGCCTGATGCTCCTCGAGGAGGCGCGTCAGTGTGACGAAGTCCTCGACACCGAGCTGCTCGGGGCGCTTGGAGAAGATCTCTGCTGTGTAGCCCGTGTAGTCGGCTCCGAAGAGCGCCTTGAGTGAGTTGCGCAGGGTCTTACGACGCTGGTTGAAGCCCGTCTTGATGACCTGCTTGAAGAGGGCTTCGGAGCAACCGAGGTCGGTGCGCTCATTGCGGATGAGGCGGATGACACCGCTCTTGACCTTGGGGGGCGGGTTGAAGACGTGCTCATCGACGGTGAAGAGGTACTCCACATCATACCACGCCTGCAGGAGGACGCTCAGGATGCCGTAGTCCTTGTTGCCTGGAGGGGACGCCAGACGCTGGGCGACCTCACGCTGGAGCATACCGGCGCAGCACGGGATGCGCTCGCGGTAGTCGAGCATACGGAAGAAGATCTGCGAGGAGATGTTGTAGGGGTAGTTGCCGATGAGGGCGAAGGGAGCGTCACCAGGGAAGTAGTCTTCGATGGGGATCTTGAGGAAGTCGCCCTCGATGATACGCCCCTCGAGTGCGGGGAAATGCGCCTTGAGGTAGGCTACCGACTCGGTGTCGATCTCGATGACGTGCGTGTCGTAGCCCTTCTCCAGGAGGAATTGGGTCAGCACTCCCATGCCAGGACCGATCTCAAGTACGGGCAGATCGCGGTGGCTGGAGATGCTGTCGGCGATGCGCTCGGCGATAGAGAGATCGGTGAGAAAATGTTGGCCTAATGCCTTCTTGGCTTTAACTTGCTGCATGGGAGATAACTAAAAACTTATTACATTTGCTATACTAAAGTAGTACAATTTATTAAGAGCTATTAGAGTACACCCCCTTGTGTGGTGCCGAGCCTCGAGCTTTACCCGCCTCTCGAGTGGGTGTGTGTCGAATGAAGATCCATCCTACCCTTAAGTCCATTCTCTGGATTGTAGTCCCACTGCTCCTCGGTGGGTTGGGCTTCTATGGCCTCTATCGTGATACCGACTGGCACGAGCTACAGGAGACCCTCCGCACGGGGGTCAACTATCCCATCCTCCTTTTTAGCCTCCTCTTTGGACTTATGAGCAACCTCTGCCGAGGCTTGCGCTGGGAGCTCCTTGTGCGCCCGCTCACCGCTGGCGAAGCACCTCCACGGCGCATCAATGCCGTCTGCACGGTGCTCGGCTCCTATACGGTGAACATGGGGATACCTCGCTCGGGCGAGGTGTGGCGCTGCGTCGAGATGGAGCGCCGTGAGGACATCCCCTTCGCAGGGCTCTTCGGTACGCTCATCGTCGACCGCCTGACGGACGTGACGATGCTGGCGCTGATCCTCCTCGGGATTATCCTCAGCTCGACAGACTTCTTCATCGGTTACTTCGCCTCCCACCCCGAGCTGGAGGCCTCACTCCGCGCCTTTATCTACTCCCCGTGGTCGGTGGTGCTGGTGGTGGTCGGTCTGCTCGCTCTCGGAGGCTTCATCTGGCTCCTGCGCTACCGCCGTGGGAGCCGTATCGCACAGTTCTTCCTGCATATCTGGGACGGGATGATGAGCATCAGATATATGCCACATCGCGGGCGCTTCCTTCTCCTGACGCTCCTCATCTGGATCGGGTACTTCTGCTACTTCTACTTCGCGCTCTTTGCCTTCGAGGCCACGCGCGACCTTCCCCTCTCCGTGGCAAGCATCGCCTTCGCCATGAGTAGTATGTCGGTCATCGTGCCCGTCCAGGCGGGTATGGGGGCGTGGCATGCTGCGGTCATCATTACCTTCACTACCTTTGGTATGGCTGTCCAGCCTGCGAAGGACTTCGCCCTCATCGTGCACACGGCGCAGACGCTGTGGATCACGCTCGTGGGCCTCATCGCGATCATCGCCCTTCCCATCATCAATAGACACTACACGCGCAGACGCACCGCACCAGCTGCGAGCGTGCGCTGAGCATAACTATCCATTATTCATCTTAAGAACGAATCGACTATGGCTGCTGAAATCAAGACCCTGTCTCCTGCTCACGTGTGGAGCTACTTCTATGATCTCACACAGATCCCCCGCCCGACGTTCCACACCGAGGCGGTCCAAGAGTACCTCCTTGCTCTGGCAAAGCGTCTGAACCTCGAGGCTCAGCATGATGCTACGGGCAATATACTCATCCGCAAGCCTGCTACTCCTGGCCTCGAAGGACGCCCCGTGGTGACCCTGCAGGCCCACATCGATATGGTGCCCCAGAAGAATAGCCACATCGAGCATGACTTCACCAAGGACCCCATCGATGCCTACATCGATGGCGAGTGGGTGACGGCACGTGATACGACGCTCGGCGCAGACAATGGTATCGGCGCAGCCTATATGATGGCCGTTCTCTCCGATGACACCCTCAAGCACGGCCCCCTCGAAGCCCTCTTCACCGTGGACGAAGAGGTCGGTATGGTCGGTGCCAACGGCCTACAGCCTGGCTTCTCTAAGGGGGATATCCTCATCAACCTCGACAGCGAGGACGAAGGTCTTCTCTTCGCTGGCTGCGCAGGTGGCCTCGATGTCAACGTCAAGCTCGAGTACAAGGATCAGGAGCCTACGCCCGAAGGGGATATCGCTGTGCGCATCAGCCTGACGGGTCTGCGCGGAGGTCACTCGGGTATGGATATCATCCTCGGTCGTGCCAACGCTAATAAGCAGCTCGTGCGCTTCCTCAAGGAGGCTATCGCCAGCTACGGTGCTCGCCTCGTACATCTCGAAGGGGGCTCAGCTCGCAATGCGATCCCTCGCGAAGCCTTCGCGCTCGTGACCATCCCCGAAGCAGAGGCTGACGGCCTGTGGGAGTTCGCTTCGGACTTCCTCGATACCCTGCAGACGGAGTATAAGAATATCGAGGACGGTATCAGCCTCAGCCTTGAGCGCACGGATCTGCCCAAGACGGTCATCCCCGAAGAGATCCAGGATGGCGTCATCGGCGCCCTTGATGCGTGCATCAATGGTGTGCAGAGCATGCTCACCGACTTCCCTGGCATCGTAGAGTCCTCTACGAATATGGCGAAGATCTTCGTCGGCGACGGCACCTTCACCGCTACCTTCATGCTGCGTAGTTCCTCGGAGAGCCGCAAGGAGTACGTCGCTTCTCAGATCGAGAGCGCGATGAATCTGGCGGGTGCAGAGGTTGAGTTCACAGGAGCTTACAACGGCTGGGCGCCCAATGCTGACTCCGCCGTCCTCAAGACGATGCGCCGTGCTTACGAAGAGGTCACGGGTAAGTCCCCCGAGATCACCGTCGTCCACGCAGGACTGGAGTGTGGTATCATCCAGGGCGTCATGCCTGATATGGATATGATCTCCATCGGTCCAGACCTTCGCTCGCCCCACTCTCCCGACGAGAAGGTGCACATTGCCTCTGTCGAGCGCACCTGGAAGGTCCTCGTCAAGGCGCTGGAGCTGATTTAATTCGCATACCAAGACCCTAAGTATATCATCACAAGAAGAATTTAGTAAATGAGTAAGACAGCTTATGTATTCCCTGGCCAAGGCGCCCAGTTCGTGGGTATGGGGAAGGAGCTTTATGAGAATCATCCCTTAGCCAAGGAGCTCTTTGAGAAGGCCAACGATATCCTCGGATTCCACATCACGGACATCATGTTCGCTGGTACGGACGAAGAACTCAAGCAGACGAAGGTCACGCAGCCCGCGGTCTTCCTGCACTCCGTCATCCGTGCGCTCTGCCTCGGTGACGAATTCCAGCCCGATATGGTCGCTGGTCACTCTCTCGGTGAGTTCTCCGCACTCGTCGCTGCTGGTGCGCTGAGCTTCGAAGATGGTCTTCGTCTCGTCTCCAAGCGTGCTCTGGCTATGCAGGAGGCTTGCGAAGCTAACCCTGGTACGATGGCGGCTATCCTCGGTCTGCCCGATGAGAAGGTCGTCGAGATCCTCAAGACCATCGAGGGTGGGGTAGTCATCGCTGCCAACTTCAACTGCCCTGGTCAGCTCGTCATCTCGGGTGATGTCGACGCTGTCGACCGCGCTTGCGAAGCCCTCAAGGAAGCTGGTGCTAAGCGTGCTCTTCGCCTCAACGTCGGTGGTGCCTTCCACTCACCTCTGATGGAGCCAGCACGTGTTGCACTCGCCGAAGCTATCGAGGCTACGGAGTTCCACTCACCCCGCTGCCCCATCTATCAGAATGTACCTGCCCATGCTGTCAACTGCACGCACGGCATCAAGAAGAACCTCATCGCTCAGCTGACGGCTCCCGTACGCTGGACGGAGAGCGTACAGGCTATGGTCGCTGACGGTGCTACGCGCTTCGTCGAGGTAGGCCCTGGTGCTGTCCTTCAGGGGCTGGTCAAGAAGATCGCTCCCGCGGTAGAGACCGAAGGTAAGCAGTAAGCTCCGCCTCCGCCTCTATCCCCCAATAGTCCGCCGCCCGACCCTCTCCCTTACGGAGACGGTCGGGCGGCGGCGCTTTGATAGCCCCCAGTCGAGGGGAGATCATGCCTGAGAAGCCACAGGAAAATACATACTATTAGGTATTGTGCTCACCTCGTGTGCGCTATACCTTTGCAGGGCATTTACATCCGTTCCCTAATTTCACCAATTGTATATCCGTCAATGAAGAAATGTATACTCCTGGGGCTGCTCGTGTGGAGCACTGCAGCTCGAGGCGAGACGCTATTGCCCGTAGCTACCCCAGATAGCCTCTCTACTAAGGCTGCGACGCCTACTGCAGCACAGCTCCGTGGTCGTGTCACCGACTCTCATGGCGCTCCTATCGAGGGGGCAGTCCTCGCTGTCGGTGATCCTCAGCTTCGCCTCACTGCACATACCGATAAGGAGGGACGCTTCGCCCTCGATGGCCTGCCTGCAGGACGCCAGCCCGTCATCATCCAGGCGATGGGCTATATCACGCAGCGACGTCTCCTCTTCCTCGGAGAGGAAGCAGGCACAGACCTGCACTTCATCCTCGATGAGCGCGAGCAAGCACTGCCTACCGTCGACGTCATCGGGCGCCGTGAGCAGTCGTACCGCAATGCGATGTCTTTCGCCGGGACGAAGACAGCTACACTCCTGCGAGATGTCCCGCAGTCCATCGGCTACGTCACGAAAGAGCTGGTCTTGGACCAAGGTGCTATCACCGTCAACGAGGTGGTGAAGAATATCAGCGGTATCAACCAATACTCCTTCTACAATGACTTCTCGATCCGTGGCTTCCGTGCTACGGGGAACCGCAACTCAGGGAATCTCCTCAACGGCATGCGTGCTCAGACGAGCCTGTGGCGTCAGTCTTCGCTGGCGAATATCGAGCGCGTCGAGGTCATCAAGGGCCCTGCCTCCGCACTCTTCGGGAATGCTGCCCCAGGTGGTGTCATCAATCGTGTGACGAAGAAGCCCCTCAATATAGCCCGTCGCTCGGTATCGCTGACGGCTGGGAGCTTCAATACAAGTCGCGCCTATGCCGACTTTACGGGTCCGCTCAATGAGCGCAAGACGCTCCTCTACCGCCTCAATCTCGGCTATGAGAATTCGGATACCTTCCGTGATCTGCAGAAGCTCACGACGCAGATCGTAGCCCCCTCGATCACCTACCTGCCCTCAGATCGTACTCGCCTCAATGTGGACCTGGTGTACACCAGCAGTGCGGGGAAGCTCGACCGTGGTGTCGCGATTTTTGGCGATGGGGATCTCTTCTCCCGCCCTATCTCTTCTACGCAGTCGGCTGCCAATGACTATCTGCGTGAGCAGACGCTGAACCTGACCTTCGCCCTCTCGCATCAGCTGGCAGAAGGTCTCCTCTTCAATAGCACCTACCTCTACTCCTCTTACAGCGAGGATATGATGGAGCACTCGCAGGATAATGCCTTTGTCAAGAAGGCGGACGGCACGGATGACCCCGCCCTCGTCCTGATGCGTGTCACGAAGCGCTTCCGCAACTTCCGCAATCACGCCTTCAATAATTACTTGACGTGGAATGTCGCTACGGGAGCCGTCCAGCACAAGCTCCTCCTGGGCTATGACCACTTCAATACGCAGCTGGCTCCAGGCTCGTCCTACATCGAGGCAGGCGGCTACCTCTTAGCTAACGGTGGTACGACGAAGACCTTCAAGAAGGCGGATATCGCTAAGTACCTCTTGGATAAGGACGGCAACCCGCGGACGAACGTCCCTGCCTTCGACCTCAACTCCACCGTCGGCAATCAGTATCAAGACGTCACGAAGTACATCTACGAGTCGAAGGCTGTACGCCCCTCAGATCAGTACACCAATGGGATCTATCTGCAGGAGCAGCTCTCATGGCAGCGCCTGCAGCTCCTCCTCGGTGCTCGCATAGAGTGGTTCACCGACGTCGTGCAGGATGCTAAGGGAGTGAAGACCCGCACGCATCAGCATGCCTTCACCCCACGTGTCGGCTTGGTCTACGGTATCACCCCCTCGACGAATGTCTATGCTACGTGGATACGAGGCTTCGAGCCACAGGCCGTCTCCGTGCAGAGTGATCCTACTTCGGGAGGGCCTTTTGATCCCGTGCAGAGTGAGCTCTGGGAGCTTGGCGCTAAGGGGGATTACCTCGATAGCCGTCTCACGGCTACGCTCAGCCTCTTCAGCCTCCGCCAGCGCAATACGCTCTACAATGCGGGGATCACGGGTGAGCCCAACCGTATGGTGCCCATCGGCGAAGAACTCTCGCGAGGCGTAGAGCTTGATGTCACTGGGAAGATCCTGCCCTACTGGAGCGTGATGGCCAGCTATAGCTACAATGTCGCTGAGATCACTAAGGCTGCTGAGGGGACGAAGGACCTCAACCTGCAGCGCCCTGGTACGCCCCGTCATTCGGCAAACGTCTGGACGAAGTTCGTCATCCCTCAAGGTGCACTTGAAGGCCTTGGTATCGGCTTCGGTGTGCATGGTGTGAGTGAGCGTCTCGGGCAGGTCGGCCGCCGTGCCAATGTAGTCACCTATCCTGGCTATGTCCTCCTCGACGCCGCGCTCTACTATAAGGTGCGCGATGTACAGCTCCAGCTGAATGCGAATAACCTCCTTGATAAGCGCTACTACGTCTCGGGCTATGACCGCCTGCGCTCCTTCCCTGGCTCGCCACGCAACTTAAGCCTCTCAGCGACTTACCGCTTCTAAGGCTGCTTGTCACTTCCTCTCCCCGTCCCCCGCTATGCCCCTCGTGTAGGGTGCATAGCGGGGGATGCTGTATAAGGCATATGGCTTGTCTCTCGGTGTGGGTGAAATGTACCTGTGCGGAGTGGGTGTGTGAACCAGTAGTGGTCAGCGATCAAACCACTACTGGTTCATATAGCTTACCACTACTGGTCCGCTTCTCGACCACTACTGCTTCGTTCGCTGACCAGTACTGGTTGATATCGCCCTCCGAAGTGAGATAGCTTTGTCTGCTCATTCAGGGGCTCACTATGGGGGCATCGGAAGGCTACGCTACAGAGCCGAATGGCGGTATATTATTGTTATCTTTGTCTGTAGAGAATAAACATGGGGG
>ERZ1674203.55-NODE-55-length-28661-cov-5.533629_pt1 | contig 28661 bp, 23 predicted proteins | sample MGYA00581297_ERZ1674203 | MGnify/ENA primary metagenome ERZ1674203 (study PRJEB41354, sample SAMEA4873349) | human saliva metagenome | biome: human-associated habitat [ENVO:00009003]; feature: mouth environment [ENVO:08000002]; material: saliva material... | reverse complement strand
AGGCGCTCTGGAAGCGAAGCAGACAGCATGAGCCGAGGAAGGCACCCCGCCCCGGAGCGCCGCTCAGCGGAGTCGTCTTGAAAAAACACTCCCCCTCACCGGAGTCGTCCTGCAAAAAGCACACCCCCGCAACGAAGCCGTCTTCCTCGACATTCTCCGCTAGAATGTCGAGCTTGCCTTGCATTTCCACACTGACAAGCCGCGCAACCCATGCGCGCAGGAACCCGCATACCCCTATGGCAGCTCAAAAACTCGCCGGCGTCAAAGGCATGAACGACCTGCTGCCGCAGACCTCGGCGCGCTGGCAGCGCTTCGAGGAAATCGTCGCCTCCTGGGCGCGCAGCTACGGCTACAGCCAGATCCGCACGCCCATCGTCGAACCCACCCCCCTGTTCGCCCGGGGGCTTGGCACCGTGACCGACATCGTCGAGAAGGAGATGTACTCCTTCCGCGACGCCCTCAATGGTGAGGAACTCACCCTGCGTCCCGAAGGCACCGCCGGCGTGGTGCGTGCCGTCATCGAGCACAACCTGCTCTATGATGGTCCGCGCCGCCTCTGGTATCTGGGGCCCATGTTCCGGCACGAGCGTCCCCAGCGCGGCCGCTATCGCCAGTTCCATCAGGTGGGTGTCGAGGCTCTGGGCTATGGCGGCCCCGAAGTCGATGCCGAAGTCATCGCCATGGGCCAGCGTCTCTGGGATGACCTGGGTATCGAAGGGCTGCAGCTGCAGATCAACTCCATTGGCGATGCGCCCGAGCGCGCCCGCCATCGTCAGGACCTGATCGCCCACTTCGAGAAGCATGCCGAACTGCTGGACGAAGAGGCCAGGCGGCGGCTGCACGCCAACCCGCTGCGCATTCTCGACAGCAAGAACCCGGCCATGCAGGAGATCATCGAGCAGGCCCCCCGCCTGATCGACTACCTGGAAGGCCCGTCGCGCGAGCATTTCGAGCAGCTGCGCGGCTACCTGGCGCGGCTGGGCATCGAGGCCACGCTGAATCCGCGTCTCGTGCGCGGCATGGACTACTACAACCGCACCGTCTTCGAGTGGGTCACCGATCGGCTGGGGGCGCAGGCCACGGTCTGCGGCGGCGGTCGCTACGACGCGCTCATCGAGATGCTGGGCGGCAAGCCGGCGCCTGCCTGCGGCTTTGCCATCGGGGTCGAGCGCCTGCTGGATCTGGTCGAGCAGGCCGGTGGCCTGGGCGAGGGCGATGCGCCTGACGTCTACCTCATCAGCAGCGGTGACGGCACGATGGCGGCTGCGCTGCACACGGCCGAGGCGCTGCGTGCCCGGGGCATCGAGGTGCTGATGCACGCCGGCGGCGGCAGCTTCAAGTCGCAGTTCAAGCGGGCTGGGGCCAGCGGCGCCCACCTGGCGCTGGTCATCGGCGAAGACGAGCTGAAGGCCGGCGAGGCAACCCTGAAATGGCTGCGCGAGGGCGAAGGCGGGCAGGGCGGCCGTCAGGTGCGCATCCGTCTCGACGACGCGCCCGAGGCCGTGGGCCGCGCCCTGCTGGGCCAGGCCGACGAGGACTGAGCGGCGGCTGTGACACGGGCCGCCCACCTTACATCGAACCGAAACAGGAAGATCTCATGGCATACAACCTTCAGGATCAGGAACAGATCGACGAACTGAAGGCGTTCTGGGCCAACAACGGCAATCGCCTGATGTGGCTGGCCGTCATTGCGCTGGCCGTCTTTGCCGGCTGGCGCGCCTGGAACTGGTACCACGACGGCCAGGCCCAGGATGCCGCCCGCGAGTACGCCGGCCTGCTGTCGGCAGCCGACTCCGGCAAGATCGAGCAGGTGCGCGAGCGCTATGACGCCATCCAGAAAGGCTATGGCAGCAGCGTCTATGCCGGCATGGCCGGTCTGCGTGCGGCTGAGGCCTTTGCCAAGGCCAATCAGCCTGATGCCGCCGCGGCTGCGCTGGAGAACGTCATGAAGAACAGCACCGAACCGGGCTTCAAGCCGATCGCCGGCGTGCGCCTGGCGGGTCTGCTGCTTGACCAGAAGAAATACGACGAAGCGACCAGGGCCATCGACACCGGCAACATCGGTCCGGTCTCGGGCGAGATGGCGGCCAATGTGGCGGATCGCCGTGGTGACATCCTGGCGGCCCAGGGCAAGGCACCGGAAGCCAAGGCGGCCTGGGAAGAGGCGCTGAAGCTGCTGCCCCGGAGCAGCCAGCTGCGCTCGCTGGTGCAGTACAAGCTCGACGCGGTGGCCGACTGATGCGGGGCGCGCGCACTTCGTTCCCGTTTCCTTCGTTCCTGTCCGCCCATGCGGATGGGGCGTCCTGGGCTCGTGGCGACATGTCCGCTGAAGGTGTGGCCTCGGCATCGTCCGTGTCCGCCAAGGCGTCAGGGCTGATCCAGCCGTCGCGTCGCCGGCTGCTGGGCTCGCTGGCCATGGGGGCAGCACTGCTGCCGCTGTCGGCCTGCTCGATGTTCGGTGACGATGCTGCCGAGCCGCCGCCGTACCCGGTGCCCAGACTGGGCGACGAGAAGGGCATGCGCCTTCTGTGGAAGAACACCGGCGGCAGTGACGCCCTGGTGGGCTTTCAGCCCGCCATCAGCGGCAACAGCCTGTGGGTGGTCGATCAGAAAGGCCGTGTGCGGCGACTGTCGCGCAAGGACGGCCGGGTCGAGCATGAATTCAAGGCCGGCAAGGCCATTGCCGGTCTGGCTGCCGACGACGAACTGGTCGTGCTGGTCAGCCGTGACGGTACCGTGAAGGGTCTGTCTCCGAAGGGCGAACAGCGCTGGGAAGCACGCCTGGACAGCGAGGTGGCCACCGCGCCCGTGCTGGCCGATTCGGCCGTGCTGGTGCGCACCATCGAGGGGCGGGTGCTGGCGCTGGAGCGCAGTGGCGGTTCCACGCGCTGGAGCTGGAAAGCGCCCACCGCACTGCTCAACCTCTGGCAGAGCTCGCCCATGGTGACGGACGTGGATACCGTCTACGTGGGCCTGCCCAACGCCAAGCTGGTGGCGCTGGATCTGCGTTTCGGCGTGCCCCGCTGGGATGTGGCCATTGCCTCGTCGCTGGGGGCCACCGAGCTGGAGCGCCTCATCGACATCGTGGGCGCACCGGTGCTGATGGGTACCGACCTGTGTGCCGTGGCCTATCAGGGCCGCGTGGCCTGCGTGCGCACGACCGATGGCGAGCTGGCCTGGAGCCGGGCGCTCAGCTCCTCCGTCGGTATCGCGGCCGACGACCGGGATCTGGTGATCGTCGATGCTTCCGAGGTCATCCAGCTGCTGCGCCCGGGCGGTGGCACCGTCTGGCGGCAGGACGGCTACGTGCGTCGCGGGGTCTCCACCCCGGTCATCGTGCCCGACAAGCGCCTGCTCTTTGGTGACCGCTTCGGCAACCTGTCGCTGCTGTCGATGAACGACGGCCAGACGCTTGCACGCATCGAGATCGACGATTCGGCCCTGGCCACGCCGCCGCTGCTGGCGGGTGACGAGGCCTATGTGCAAACCCAGGAAGGAACGATCGCGGCCATCGCGCTGCGCTGACCATGAATCCATCTGTACCGGTTATCGCGCTGGTGGGGCGGCCCAACGTGGGCAAGTCCACCCTGTTCAACCGCCTGACGCGCTCGCGCGACGCCCTGGTGGCCAACATTCCGGGCCTCACCCGTGACCGGCACTATGGCTCGGCTACGCTCGACGGCCAGCGTGTCGTGCTGATCGACACCGGCGGCTTCGAGCCCGTGGCCGCCACCGGCGTGGCCGAACAGATGGCCCGTCAGACCCGTCAGGCCGTCATTGAGGCCGACGTGGTCGTCTTCGTGGTCGATGGCCGTCAGGGCCTGCTGGCCCGTGACGAGGAGATCGCTCAGGAGCTGCGCCGTACAGCCCGCAAGGTCGTGCTGGCCGTCAACAAGTGCGAGGGCATCTCCCGCCCGGTCGCCGCTGCCGAGTTCCATGCGCTGGGGCTGGGTGTGCCCATGCCCATTTCCGCCACCCATGGTGACGGCGTGCACGCGCTGATGGAGGAGTGTCTGGAAGACTGGCGTGCCGAGCGTGACCGCCTGCTGGCCGAGGCTGCCGAAGCTAATGCCGGCTTGGCCGATGAGACTGAAGACCCCTTGGATGAGGCCGCTGGCGAGGCGCAGGAACACGACGAGCTCGGCCAGGATGGACGCCCGGCAAACGGGAAACGGACCGGAGCGGCTGCCGAGGGGGCTGCCGGCAAGGGCGACGCCGAGGCCGACGAGCGCAAGCCCGTCCGCGTGGCCGTGGTCGGTCGCCCCAACGGCGGCAAGTCCACGCTGATCAACGCGCTGCTGGGCGAGGAACGCCTCATCGCCTTTAACCAGCCCGGCACCACGCGCGACTCGATCACCGTCGATTTCCGCTATCGCAACCGCGACTATCAACTCGTCGACACGGCCGGCCTTCGCCGCCGGGGCAAGGTGCACGAGACCGTCGAGAAGTTCTCGGTGGTCAAGACGCTGCAGGCCATCGAGGACTGCAACGTGGCGGTGCTGATGATCGATGCGGCCGACGGCATCTCCGAGCAGGACAGCGCCATCGCCGGCTACATCCTGGAGGCGGGCAGGGCGCTGGTCATCGCGCTGAACAAGTGGGATGCCGTGCCGGCCGACGAGCGCCGCAACGTCCTGCAGGAGTGCCAGCGACGCCTGTACTTCCTGGATTGGGCGCCGATGCTCACCATCTCGGCACTGAAGAACCGCGCGCTGGACAAGCTGATGAAGGCCGTGGACGAGGCCCGTGCCGCTGCCAACCGCAAGCTGTCCACGCCCAAGCTCACCCGCATGCTGCACGCCGCCGTGCTGCACCAGCAGCCGCCGCGCAACGGCCCGTTCCGGCCCAAGCTGCGCTATGCGCACCAGGGGGGACAGAACCCGCCGGTCATCGTCATCCACGGCAGCTCGCTCGACAAGGTGGGCGACAGCTACCGACGCTTCCTGGAAGGCTGGTTCCGCGAGCGTCTGGCGCTGCAGGGCACGCCGCTGCGCATCGAGTTCCGCACGGGCGCCAACCCCTACGCCAACCGGGGCAAGTAAGGCAAGTGAGGAGATAACGGCGAAACTTCTCGCCGTTCATCGGCCCGAACGTGTGCCGTTGTCAACGGTAGGGCTGGAAAAATGCGTAAAGCGCCCATATAGGTTAAAGTGCAATCAGGAGCGCCCGGCCAGCATGGCCCGGGCTGTTCGGACGTGTCGTGGTCTTCGCATGGCCCAGACCAGCCGCATCCCGGACTGCACCCTGAATTTCAGTATCTCTCAGAAGAACCATGAGCAACAAAGGCCAACAATTACAAGATCCCTTCCTGAACCAGTTGCGCAAGGAGCATGTGCCGGTGTCCATCTATCTGGTCAACGGAATCAAGTTGCAGGGCCAGATCGAATCCTTCGACCAGTACGTGGTGTTGCTGCGCAACACCGTCACGCAGATGGTCTACAAGCACGCCATCTCCACTGTCGTGCCCAGCCGCGCCATCGAATTCCAGTCTGAAGGCGGTTCCCACTGAAGCACCAGTACGTCGCCCGCCAGCACGACCCGAACGCGCCCGACCCCAAGCGGGCCGCGCTGCTGGCCGTGGCTACCCAGGGAGAACGCCTGGAGGCTCACGATCTGGATGAACTGGACGCCCTGGCGCGTTCGGCCGGGCTGCAGCCGGTGCTGCGCGAGGTCCTGCGGCGCAATCGCCCCGATCCCGCGCTCTACCTGGGTTCGGGCGCGGCCGAGCGCATCGCCGACCAGCTGCGCACCGAGCGCATCGGCCTGGTCCTCTTCGACCACGCCATCAGCGCCATCCAGCAGCGCAACCTCGAGCGCCTCTGGAAGGTGCAGGTCGCCGACCGCACCGAGCTGATCATCGAGATCTTCTCGCAGCGCGCACGCAGTACCGAGGGCAAGCTGCAGGTGGAACTGGCACGCATGCAGCACCAGGCCTCGCGCCTGGTGCGGATGTGGTCCCACCTTGAGCGTCAGCGCGGCGGCATCGGCGTGCGCGGCGGCCCGGGCGAGACCCAGCTTGAGCTGGACCGCCGGATGCTCGACGACAAGATCCGTCGTCTGCGCACGCGCCTGCAGAAAGTCGATCGCCAGCGGCGCACCCGCCGTCGCGCCCGGCAGCGCGGCGAGGCCCTGCGCGTCTCGCTCATCGGCTACACCAACGCCGGCAAGTCCACGCTGTTCAACCGGCTGACAAGGGCCGGGGCACTGGCGGCCGACCAGCTCTTTGCCACGCTGGATCCGCTCACCCGCCGTCTGGGCCTGGGCAACGGTCTGGAAGTGGTGCTCTCCGACACGGTGGGCTTCATCCGCAACCTGCCACACGGTCTGGTGGCGGCCTTCCGCGCCACGCTGGAGGAAACCGCCGAGGCCGACCTGCTGCTGCATGTCGTCGATGCGGGCTCGCCCGACCGCGAGCGCCAGATCGAGGCCGTCAACCAGGTCATCGCCGAGATCGGGGCAGGCGAGGTCGAGCAGCTGATGATCTACAACAAGATCGATCTGACCGGCAATGCGCCCGAGGTGCGACTCGACCCCTATGGTAGGATCAGCGGCCTGGCGCTGAGCGCCGGCACGGGCGCCGGGGTCGATGTACTGCGTGACCTGTTGCGGGAACGTGCCCAGGCGCGGGCCCAGGCTATCGACGAGACCGCCTGGTATGGTGACGACGCCTTTACCGCCGACGTTTCCGACCCCTCCGATGCATTTGATGATGCTGATCCGTCCGCTGATGAAGACGGGTCGGATCATCCGTCTTCCTGAACGCCGCCCTCCTGCTTCGGGCAACTGCCACCCTTTCAAGGTACAGTCAAACCATGTCTACCCCTGATGATTCGGGCTGGGGCCGAAGTGCCGGATCCGGCCAGGACCAGAACCTGCCTCCTGCCGCATCCCCGACCCCTTCCGGCCGGTCACCCGAGGCCGGTGGCACCCGTGGCGCGGATGAGCAACCCACGGCGCGTCCGCCTGCCGCGTCGCCTTCGCCGTGGCAGTCCGAGCGTCCGCAGCCGCAGCGCCCGTCCGACGGCCCCCCCGATCTCGACGAGTTCTGGCAGGACCTGAGCAGCAAGCTCAACGGCCTGTTGGGGGGCAAGCGTGGCGGCCAGGGCGGCCGCGGCGGCATGCCCGTTGGTGGTGGCCGCAATGCCGCGCCCTCCGGGCGCAGCCTGCTTTCGGGGCTGGCCATCGTCGGCGTCGTGGCCGGCCTGGCCTGGCTGGGCAGCGGCTTCTACATCGTGCAGGAAGGCCAGGTGGCTGCCGTGCTGCGCTTTGGCCAGTTCCGCTACCTCACGCACGAGGCCGGCATCCAGTGGAACCTGCCGTACCCCATCGAGACGCACGAGATCGTTGACCGCTCGCGGCTGCGCCAGATCGAGGTGGGCTACCGCAACTCGGTGCGTACCAAGGTGCCCAAGGAGTCGCTCATTCTCACGGGTGACCAGAGCATCGTCGACCTGCAGTACGCCGTGCAGTACCGCATCGACAATCCGGGTGACTTCCTCTTTCAGAACAACCTATCCTCCGGCTCCGAGGAGCTGATCCGCCAGGTGGCGGAATCTGCCATGCGCGAGGTGGTGGGCCAGCGCACCACTGACCAGGTGCTCTACGAGGACAAGGCGCAGGTGGCCGAGGATGCCCAGACGCTCACGCAAGCCATCCTGGATCGCTACAAGCTTGGCATCGGCATCGTCGACTTCACCATACAGCAGGCCCAGCCGCCCGAGCAGGTGCAGGCTGCTTTCGAGGACGCCAACAAGGCCGACCAGGACCGCCAGCGCCTCATCAACGAAGGCCAGGCTTACGCCAATGACGTGATCCCGCGCGCCAAGGGTACCGCCGACCGGATGGTGCTGGAGGCCCAGGGCTACCGGGCCCGGGTCATTGCCCAGGCCGAGGGTGATGCGCTGCGCTTCGACCAGATCTACACCCAGTACGCCAACGCGCCGCAGGTCACGCGCGAGCGCATGTACCTGGAGACCATGCAGCAGATCCTGTCCAACACTTCCAAGGTGTATCTGGATTCGCAGAAGAACGGCAGCCTGCTGTATCTGCCGCTCGATCGCATCCTGGACCGCAACCAGGGCAAGAGCAGCAAGCCGTCGCTGACGGGTGAACGCGCCGAGCGTGCGGTCGAGCAGGCGCCGGCCAGCGTGCAGACGCCACAGCCGGCCAACGCGGGCGGCACCGGCATCGCGCAGGACGCCGACAGCCGTGGCGCCTCGCTCAACGCGTTGCGCAGCCGCGAGCGGAGCTACGCCCGATGAGCCCGTCTCCCTCGCATCCGGTCCTTTCTGACAACGCCCATTTCGCCAACGCCATCGACGGGAGCCTCCGATGAATCGTGTGCTCGCGCTGATCATCACGCTGGGCGTGCTGATCGTCCTTGCCTTTTCCTGCCTGTTCGTCGTCGACCAGCGCCAGTACGCCGTGGTGTTCGCCCTCGGCGAGATCAAGCGCGTCATCAACGAGCCCGGCCTGTACATGAAGCTGCCGTCGCCGCTGCAGGACGTGCGCTACTTCGACAAGCGCACGCTCACCTATGACAGTGACGAGATCGACCGCTTCATCACGGCCGAGAAGATCAACATCCAGGTCGACTCCTTCGTGAAGTGGCGCATTGCCGATCCGCGCCAGTTCTTCGTGTCGGTCGGTCACAGTCCGCTGGCGGCTGACGACCGCATCGGCCGGCAGCTGCGCTCGGCGCTCAACAACGAGATTGCCCGGCTCTCCGTGGCTGACGTGATCTCCTCGGCGCGCGAGACCCTGGTCAAGCAGGTCATGAAGGTGATGTCGGTCGAGCTGGAAAAGATCGGTGTCACCATCGTCGACGTGCGCCTCAAGCGCGTGGACTTCGCGCCCGAGGTGGCCGAACGGGTCTACGAGCGGATGCGCTCCGAGCGTACCCGGGTGGCCAACGAGCGTCGTGCCAAGGGCGCTGCCGAAGGTGAGCGCATCCGCGCCGATGCTGACCGCCAGCGGGAGGTACTGATCGCCAAGGCCTATCGTGACGCCCAGAACGAGCGGGGCGCCGGTGATGCCGAAGCCAGTCGCCTCTACGCCAAGGCCTTCGGTCGCAACCCCGAGTTCGCCAGCTTCTATCGCAGTCTGGAAGCCTACCGCGCCTCGTTTGCCGATCGCGCCGACATGCTGGTTCTGGATCCGCAGTCCGACTTCTTCCGTTACTTCCAGGGTGCAGAACCGGCGCCAGCTGCGTCGGGTCGCCAGCCCACGCCGCCCTTCAAGGCGGCACCTGCATCTCCGGCTGCAGCGGGCGGCGCGCACTGAGGCCGAAAGAAAATGCGCCGGACCGGTGTCCGGACGAAAAATGCCGTTAAAATCAGACACAGGAACGTAAGTTCTCTGCCACGCCCGTCCTTCGGGACGGCGTGACGGAAAGTTCCTTCCCATCTGTCCTGCCTTCGTCGGCCAGGACGGCGCAACCCGCCAGGCCCCAGGGCAGGGCGGATGCGTCTCCTGCCACGAGGGCGGTGTTTTTTTGGATTCACGGTCCCGCATTCACTGTCCCCATGGATGATCCCGCCGTCTCGCCGTGGTTGCTTGCCCTGGGGCTTGTGCTGCTCCTGGAGGGGCTGATGCCCCTGTTGCTGCCGGGCGGCTGGCGCAACGCGGTGCAGCAGATGGCTGCCCTGCGTGACGGACAGCTGCGTTTCGTGGGTCTCATGCTGGTACTTGCCGGCCTGCTTTTCGTTTCCCTGGCATGAAGAACCGCTGGCTACTTCCCGAAGGCATCTCGGACCTGCTGCCCGACGCGGCGCAGGACCTCGAAGGTCTGCGCCGTGCGCTGCTTGACACCTATCGTCGCCACGGCTTCGAGCTGGTACTGCCCCCGCTCGTCGAATATCTGGACTCGCTGCTCATCGGAAGCGGGGGCGACCTGGACCTGAAGACCTTCAAGCTGGTGGACCAGCTCTCCGGGCAGAGCCTGGGGGTCCGGGCCGACATCACGCCCCAGGTCTCACGCATCGACGCGCATCTGCTGCAGCAGCGTGACATCAACCGGCTCTGCTACGCCGCCTCGGTGCTGCGCACCCGTCCCAGCGGCCAGGAAGGCTCGCGCGAGCCCATCCAGATCGGTGCCGAGGTCTACGGCCATGCCGGCATCGAGGCCGACATCGAGGTCATCGATCTGCTGCTGCAGTCGCTGGCACTGGCCGAACTGGGACCGGTGCGCCTGGACATCAACCATCTGGGGCTGGCCAGCCTGCTGCTGGCCGAGCTGGAAGGGGTCGACGAGGAGGCCGTGCTGCAGCTGCTGCAGGCCCGCGACCTGCCCAGCCTGCGCGAGCTGCTTGCCCCGTGGTCGCAACAGCCCGCTGCGGCCGCGCTGCTTGCTCTGCCCGAGTGCTTCGGCCCGGCCGAATCGGCCATGGCCCGTGCGCGCACCGTGCTGGCCTCGTGGCCGCAGGCCACCCCCCATCTCGACGCACTGGATGCCGTCCTGGGCTCGCTGCGGCTGGCCCGCCATGCCGGGCACGTGTCGCTGGCCATCGATCTGGCCGACGTGCAGGGCTTTCGTTACCACACCGGGCTGGGCTTTGCAGCCTACGTCGAAGGTCATGCCCGGGCCGTGGGCCGCGGCGGACGCTATGACGGCATCGGTGCCGCCTTCGGGCGCGGCCGCCCGGCCACCGGCTTTTCGCTCGACCTGCGTGAGCTCGTCGAGCTGCGACGCGACCGGCACACGCCGCCGGCCATCATCGTCGCTCCCTGGTCCGACGACCCGGCGTTGCTGGCGTTCATCGACACGCTGCGCGCCCAGGGCGAGACCGTATTGCAATTGTTGCCCGGCCAGGATGCCCAGCGCCTGGCCGGCGTTTCCGCCGATCGGACGATCGGCTTCATCCACGGCCAATGGCGGCTTGCAGGGAAGGAATCATGAGCAGGAATCTGGTGGTGGTCGGCACCCAGTGGGGTGACGAAGGCAAAGGCAAGGTCGTCGACTTGCTGACCGACGAAGTCAAGGGAGTCGTGCGCTTCCAGGGCGGTCACAACGCGGGCCACACGCTGGTCATCGAAGGGCGCAAGCAGGTGCTGCGCCTCATTCCCTCGGGCATCCTGCGTGATGACGTGACCTGCTACATCGGCAATGGCGTCGTGCTCTCGCCGCAGGCGCTGCTGTCCGAGATCGCCGAGCTGGAGGCCGCCGGTGTCGACGTGCGCAACCGTCTGCGCATCAGCTACGCCTGCTCGCTCATCCTGCCTTACCACATCGCGCTGGACCAGGCGCGTGAGCAGGCCCGGGGTGACGCCCGCATCGGCACCACCGGCCGTGGCATCGGCCCTGCCTACGAGGACAAGGTGGCACGCCGCGGCCTGCGGCTGGAAGACCTGTACGTGCCCGGCCAGCTGGCCGAGCGCGTGCGCGAGGCCGCCGAGCTGCACAACTTCCTGCTCGAGAACTACTACCACGCTCCGCGCATCGACGTGGCGAAGATGCTGGACGAGCTGCAGGCCCAGGCCGAGCAGATCCGCCCGATGGTTCACGACGTGGCCGGCCTGCTGGCCGATGCGCTGGCACGGGGCGAGTCGCTGATGTTCGAAGGCGCCCAGGGCGCGCTGCTCGACATCGATCACGGCACCTATCCGTTCGTCACCAGCAGCAACTGCGTGGCGGGTGCAGCGGCAGCCGGCTCCGGCATCGGCCCGGGCAACCTGCACTTCGTGCTGGGCATCGCCAAGGCCTACACCACCCGCGTGGGCAGCGGTCCGTTCCCCACCGAGCTGCATGACGACATCGGCAAGCGCCTGGCCGAGCGTGGCCACGAGTTCGGCTCCGTCACGGGGCGCCCGCGTCGCTGCGGCTGGTTCGATGCCGTGGCCATGCGCCGCTCCATCGAGCTCAATGGCGTCACCGCCCTGTGCCTGACCAAGCTGGACGTGCTGGACGGTCTGGACACCGTGCGCATCTGCACGCACTACGACATGACCACGCCCAAGGGCAACATCAAGCGCCTGGAGCGCCTGCCCACCGGTGCCGGTGCCGTCGCCCGCTGCCAGGCGGTCTACGAGGAAATGCCCGGCTGGAAGGAAAACACCCGGGGTGCACGCCGCTGGGAAGACCTGCCGGAGAACGCACGTCGCTACGTCGAGCGTCTGGCCGAGCTGTCGGGTGCCCCCATTGACATCATCTCCACCGGTCCCGACCGTGAAGAGACCATCGTGTTGCGGCACCCTGGCAGGAAGGAAGGCTGAATCATGCAGCATCTGTACGTTGACTGGGCCGAATACCATCGCCTCATCAAGCGCCTGGCGCTCTCCATCCATCGCTCCGGCTGGCAGTTCGACTCGGTCATCGCGCTGGCGCGCGGCGGCCTTCGGGTGGGCGACCTGCTGTCGCGCATCTTCGACAAGCCGCTGGGCGTGCTCACCACCAGCTCCTATCGCCATACCGGCAATGTCGTGCAGCAGGGCGAGCTGAAGATCGGCTCCACCATCAGCGCGGCCGAGGACGTCACGCGCGGCCGTGTGCTGCTGGCCGACGATCTGGTCGATACCGGTGTCACGCTGGAAAAGCTGCTGCCGGTGATGCGCAGCCGCCATCCCGAGATCACCGAGCTGCGCACCGCAGTGCTGTGGAAGAAGGCCGTCTCTGTCTACACGCCCGACTACTGCGTTTGCAACCTTGATGACAGCCCCTGGATCCACCAGCCCTTCGAGCTGTACGAGGGCTGCGACATTGAGGCCCTGGAGCACGGCTCGCCCACGCAGGCTGCCTACGCAGTGGCCGAGCGGCGCTAGGCGCCCGCGAAGGCACGACCCGGGGGTATCTTCCAGTGCCCGGGTCGTTGGTTGGGGCGGGACGGGCGCCCGTCCCGGATCACGGGCTCCATGCCGTGTGAGCAGTCCCGGCTCCGCACGATCTCCAGAAACAGGCTGACAGTGGCTTGACCCGCTTCACTCCCGGTCGCCCCGCCTGAAGAGGCCCGCTCAATGCAGGCGCTGCCACGCGGAAAATTTTTTCCGGACCCCGTAGAATAGCCCGGTTGGTGCTCGCAGGGCGCTTCCGTGCCTTGCAGTTCAACGGGAAGCAGGAGGGCGTCCGCCATCTGCATGCGTGCATGCAGCCACGGTGGATCGTGGCAAGCAGTCTTGTCCGCCTGACCTGCGCTGCCCCCGCAACGGTCGTGCGGTCGGGCAGGGAAGGCCCATGTCCCGCCACCCATGCAGGTCGGCCCGGACGTGTGGACAGCGGCCCGGGCGTTGTCGGGCATGCCTGCGGCGCCTTTCCCTGTCCAGCCTGATGATCCATGCAGCCACTGGTTCCGGTCATGCGGCGTCGTGTCCTTCAATGGGCGCGTCCGTCCCATCCGGCCCGGGAAGGCGATCATCGGGCCCAGCCGTCAGCCCGGATACCGGCCAACACCCCGGATGTCAGGCACTCCCAAGCGCCTGGCGTCTGGTCCGTGCCGCCTGCGGCATGGGCACTTCGTTGCATGCCATAGGGCGGGGATGCCCGTGGCCTGTGTTCTTTCCTGACACCTTGTCCGCGGTGCTTCCCCGCATGCGGATCGGATCCCACGGATGTCACTGGCTGTTTCCCATTCCGGTTCTGCCGGCAGCAAGCTGCCCGCCCGTCTTGCGCCGGCGGTGCTGGTCAGCGCGCCGGCCTCCGGCCACGGCAAGACCACGGTTGTGGCTGCTCTGGCACGGCGCCTGTCCCGTGCCGGGCTGGACGTGCGCGTCTTCAAGACCGGGCCGGATTTCCTGGATCCTGCCTGGCATGAACTGGCCAGTGGCCACACCGTCCACAACCTGGATCTGTGGATGACCGGTGAGGACGACATTCGCAGGCGCCTGTACGACGCGGCCGGACAGGCGGACCTCATCCTCGTGGAAGGGGTGATGGGACTCTACGACGGAGAACCCAGTGCTGCCGAGATGGCACACCGCCTGGGGCTGCCCGTGCTGGCCGTCATCGATGCCTCGTCCATGACCGGCACCTTCGGTGCCCTGGCCCACGGCCTGCGGACCTGGCTGCCCGGCCTGCGCTGGGCGGGTGCCCTGGCCAACCGCGTGGCCAGCCCCCGCCATGCCGAGCTGCTGGCCAGCGCCTGCCAGCGTCCCGGTGCTGCCCAGCCGACGATGGACGCCCATTCAGGGAACGATTCGAAGCCGGCGAGCATCGCCCACCGACAGCCTGGCTCGCCGTCGTCCGACACGGCCGCTGGGGAGGGGGGCGGCAGCACCGGCGAGGGCACCCGTTCCGACTTCCTGGGCAGCGTGTTTCGCAACACTGCCTTTGCCATGCCCGCGCGCCATCTGGGCCTGATTCCTGCCAATGAGCTGGCCGATGCTCGACAGAAGCTGGATGCCGCAGCCGATGCGCTGGAAGGCACCGTGCTGGGCAGCCTGGACCGGGAAACCCTGCAGCGCTGGAACACGTGCTTTCTGCCGCCCGAAGGCCCTGGACACATCGCACCGGCCTCGCAGCCGCTGGCGGGTCGTACCATCGCCATCGCTCGCGATGCTGCCTTCGCCTTCATCTACCCGTCCAACCTGGAGGTTCTGCAGGCCCTGGGAGCAACGCTGACCTTCTTCTCGCCGCTGGCCGACGATCCGTTGCCGGCCTGCGATGCTGTCTGGCTGCCCGGGGGCTATCCGGAACTGCATGCCGAGCAGCTCTCGGCCTGCCGACGCCTGCCCGAGACGTTGCGCGCGCATATCGAGGCTGATCGTCCCGTCTGGGCTGAGTGCGGCGGCATGCTGCCGCTCTTCGAGCAGATGCGCCACGAAGAGCGTGACTGGCCGATGTGGGGCATCCTGCCGGGCAGCATCGAGTTCGGCAAGCGTGCGGCCGGCCTGGGCATGCAGCAGCTGGCCTGGCCCCCCGTGTCGGCGGACGCAGACCTGAATGCGCCGGCGGCGGTTCGCCCCCATGACGCCCCGACCCCGAGCCCGAGCCATGCGCTCGATGCCTCGGCTTCAGACAATTCCGCTTCTGCGCTGACCGCCGATGAGACCATCGGCCCGCTCCGGGGCCATACCTTCCACTATTCCCGCTGCACCACCTCGTTGACGGAAGTCGCGCACAGCAGCCGCCCCGTGTCATCCGGTGCCAACCCGCACACCGAGGCGGTCTATCGGTACCGACAGGTGCGGGCCAGCTATTTCCATGCCTGGTTCGCCAGTGCGCCCACCCGTGCCGCAGCCCTTTTCCTGCCGAAGAAATCGACATGTTGAGTCTCAGGTATTCCGGTGATTCCGACAAGGACGGATCCGGGAAGAAGACATCCTCCTCTGGTCCTTCATCGAGCTTGCCCCTCGTCTCGCCTGTTGGACATGAACTGATCCTGGGCGGGCAGCGCAGCGGGAAGTCACGACGGGCCGAACAGCTGGCCGAGCAGTGGCTAAAGGGGGCCGCGGGGCGCAAGGCGGCCTTCGTGGCCACGGCCCAGGCCCGTGACGACGAGATGCGGCATCGCATCGAACGCCACCAGGAACAGCGCCGTGCCCGCCTGCCGGGCATGCGCACGATCGAGGAGCCGCTGGCACTGGACCGGGTCATCCGCCGCTACAGCCGTCCCGAGCGCCTGCTGGTCATTGATTGCCTGACGCTGTGGCTGGCCAACCAGCTGGCCCGCCACGAGGACGTCGTGCCTCGGAAGGGGCATGGGGTGGCCGAGAACTTCTGCCAGAGCGAGGCCATGACCTCGCTGCTGACCGCCATCGAGCAAAGCCGCGGGCCGCTGGTCTTCGTCAGCAACGAGATCGGCCTGGGCGTGGTGCCGGTGGGCGCCGGCGTGCGGGCCTACGTGGACGCGCTGGGCTGGCTGAACCAGCAGGTGGCGGCCCGCTGCCAGCGCGCCTGCCTGATGGTGGCCGGCCAGCCGCTATGGCTCAAGCGCGAGACGCAGCCAGCGGCCACACAGACTTCCTTCCCGACGGAGCGGCCCTACGAGGCCATTCCGACGCTGGTCGAGACCTTGCTGGGAACTTCCTCGGCGTCTCACCCGGTGCTGCCGTCCGTGGCAGCCGCCCTGTCCGGCCTGTCCGATTCGATGATCGGCACGGGCGGGCAGCCCTCTGCCGCATTCGGGAATGATCCCGAAGCGGGGCAGGGCCGGCGCCCGGACGGTGAAGGCACGGACGGGACCGGGCCCGGTACCGTGTGGTTCGTGGGCGCAGGCCCTGGCGATCCGGATCTGCTCACCGTCAAGGGGCGCGATCTGATCGCGCAGGCGGGGGCCATCCTCTTTGCCGGCTCGCTGGTCAGCGAGGCTGCCACACGCTGGGCACCGCCGGGCTGCGAGATTGCCGACAGCAAGGGCATGACGCTGGAGGAGATCTGCCACTGGCTGGCCAGTCGGGCCCTGCGGCATCGGACCGTCATCCGGCTGCAGACCGGCGACCCGTCGCTCTATGGCGCCCTCATCGAGATGGTGCAGCCGCTGGACGATGCCGGGGTGCCGGTGAAGGTGGTGCCCGGCGTGAGCTCTGCCTTCGCGGCCGCCGCCGCCGGCGTCGAGAGCCTCACGCTGCCCGAGGTCACGCAGACCGTCATTCTCACGCGCGTGGCGGGCCGCACCCCGATGCCCGAGGGCGAGGATCTGGTCTCGCTGGCCCGGCATCGAAGCACGCTGTGCATCTTCCTGTCCATCACGCTGCTGTCCAGCATCCAGCGCGACCTGCGTGCCGCGGGCTGGCCCGAGGATGCCCCCATCCTGGTGGTGCACAAGGCCAGCTGGCCCGGCGAGGAGAAGATCGTGCGCAGCACGCTGGCCGACGTGAAGGAGGCCTGCCGGCAGGCCAAGATCGTCAGCCAGGCCATGATCATCGCCAGTCCCACCATCGGCGCCCGTCAGTGGAGCACCCTGACCAAGTCACGACTGTACGATGCCAGCTTCACCCACCGCTTCCGTCGTGCCAGCGAGGAACGTCTTGTCGACATGGCGGTGTGCAAGCTGAATCCGCGCTCCGAAACCCGGGTGCTGGAAGGGCAGACGAAAACAACTTTCACCGACGAGGCTTCGGATGACAACCTCCAATGACACCATCCTGCTGGTCGGCCACGGCTCACGCGAGGCCGCCGGCAATGCCGAGATCCTGCTGTTTGCGGAACGCTGGCGCGCCCGTCACCCCGACTGGCGCATTGAGGTCGGCTTCATCGAGTTTGCCAATCCGTTGCTGGATCCGGCCCTGAATCATGCGGCGCGCAACAGCGAGCGTGTGCTGGTGCTGCCGCTCATCCTCAATGCTGCCGGCCACGTTCGCCAGGACATCCCGAGTGCCATCCAGCGCGCCCGGAAACGTCATCCCGACGTCCAGTTCCTCTACGCCCCGCACCTGGCGGTCAGCGATCCACTGCTGAGCATCCTCAAGCGCTTCCTGCGTCAGGCCATGCTGCAGCTGGACGTGCCCGACCCCCGCACCACCGGGGTCATCCTGCTGGGGCGAGGCTCCAGCGACCGCCTGGCCAATGGGGACGTGGCACGCATGGCTCGCTGGCTGTGGGAGATCGGCGATCACGAGCGCGTGGACCTGGCCTTCACCGGTGTGACCTTCCCGCGCCTGGAGAAAGTGGTGCGCGATCAGGTGGCACTGGGCATGATGCAGATTGTCGTCATGCCGTACTACCTGTTCACCGGCACGCTCATCAAGCGCATCGGCCGGCAGATGGAAAATCTGGCGGCCCAATACCCGCAGGTCCGCTTTGCCCACACCACCTACTTCGGCTTCGAGCCCGAGATCGCTCGGCTGCTGGATGAGCGTGTCCATGCCCTGCAGCAAGGGGTGGGTGCCATTGATCTGGATCGATTGATGCGGCCCGATCCGTTCCGCGAAAGCGAGGGGCACCATCATCACCATGGCCATGGTCATCATCACGGACATGACCACGGGCACGACCATGAGGCACACGATCATGGGGATGATCATTCCCATGACGCCCATCCGGATCATGCGCATGAGCACGGTCATGATCATGAGCACGACCATGACCACGAACATGGGCACAGCCATAGTCATGACGCCGAGCCTGGACACGATCACGACCATGCGCACGATCCTGACCATGACCATGAGCAGCATCATGATCATGGGCACAGCCACAGCCATGAAGCCCCGCATGGACATGATCATGACCACGACCATGGGCAGGGGCAGCCTCATGGAGAACGTCCGGCATTCGGGGAGAACCAGGCTCGCCACGAAGGGCAGGGCGCTGGCATGAACCCGGGCGCCCGTCATGCCACGGAAGCGCGTGATTCCGCGCTTCATCATGATCATGCCCGTGTGGAACCCATTCATCAGGGCAATGATCATCAGGTCATGAATGACCCGAATCAGGCTCGTTCAATTCCGGAAGTTGCCCGCGCCGTTCCGCAGGGCAAGCCGCTGGGGCCGCAGTCGGCCTTCCCGAAAGGAAAGGCGATTCAATCCGGCCTGCCCGGGCGTCCCTTCTTCCCCCGTTCACGCTTTGGCCGCTGAGCGTCGGCTGATTCGCCGTCGTCCGCGCCATCCTTTCATTTTCGACATTCCCGATCGCCAGAACCCATGAGCACCGTCAACACCGTCACCGAGCAGCTGACCCGCGCCGGGCAGGTCATCGAGCATGACAGTTTTGCCACCATCGACCGCGAAGCCGGTCCGCATTCCTACACGGCCGAACAATGGCCGATCGTGCGGCGCATGATCCACGCCAACGCCGACTTCGACTTCAACGGCCTCACGCGCTTCCATCCGGATGCCGTGCGCGCTGGCCGAGAGCTGCTGCTGAACGCGCGTGCCCAGGGCGGCGCCCATATCGTGGCGGACGTGGAAATGATCTGCGTGGGGCTTTCCGCACCGCGACTGGCACACTTCGGCGTTCAGACCCATCAGTTCATTTCCGACGAGGACGTCATCGAGCAGGCCAAGGCCGAGGACAGCACCCGCGCCGTGCAGGCCATGCGCAAGGCGCAGCGGCTGGGCCTCATCGACGGCCAGATCGTTGCCATCGGCAACGCGCCCACCGCGCTCATCGAGCTGGTACGGATGGTCCGCGAGGAGGGCGCCCGCCCGGCACTGGTCATCGGCATGCCGGTGGGCTTCGTCTCGGCCGCCGAGAGCAAGGCCTTGCTGATGGAGGTGAAGGAAGTACCCTGGATCGCCATTCAGGGACGCAAGGGCGGCTCCACCCTGGTGGTGGCGGCGCTGCATGCATTGCTGGCGCTGGCCGAGGCCGAACAGAAGAAGGCCGGATCGCAGGATTCGCAGAACGCGCCGGCATGAACCCGTCGCAGCACCCTCCGCTGGACCAGGCGGCCTCAACCCCGGATGGCGATGCGCCCGCCCGGGCGACGTCCGATCCATCCCGCCGCGCCGGACGCCGTGACAGGTCCGAGCGTGGCACCCGAACCGGCTTCTCGACCGGTGCCTGCTCCGCGGCGGCGGCCCGCGCCTGCGCACTGGGCCTCATTCAGGGGCAGGTACCGGATTCGGTGGAGAGCCTGCTGGCCAACGGCCAGCGCGTGTCGTTTGCCATCCATGATGGGCACATCGAGGGAGAGGGCCTGGCTCGTGTTGCGCATGGCTACGTGCAGAAATTTGCTGGCGACGATCCGGACTGCACCGATGGCGCGCACCTGACGGTGGACCTGCGCATCCTGCCTGGCCAGGCCGGTCAGGTGCAGTTTCGTGCGGGGCCGGGTGTGGGCACCGTTACCTTGCCCGGTCTGGGACTGGAAATTGGTGGGCCAGCCATCAATCCGGTGCCGCGCGCCAACATCACGCAGAACCTGCAGGAAGTGGCGGGCCCGCTGCTCGCCGAGCACGGGCTGGAGGTGACCGTCAGCGTGCCGGGCGGCGAGGTCATGGCCAGGAAGACCACCAACGCGAGGCTGGGCATATTGGGCGGCATCAGCATCCTGGGCACCAGTGGCATCGTGCGGCCCTATTCCACCAGTGCCTGGCGCGCCAGCGTGGTGCAGGGCATCCAGGTGGCGGCCATCACCGGCAACGACATCGTGGTGCTCACCACCGGCGGGCGCAGCGAGGCCTTCGCCATGCGCGAGGTGCGCCGTGATCGCCCCGAGCTGCCCAATGCCTGCTTCGTGCAGATGGGCGATTTCCTGCGCTATGCGCTGGACGAAGCCGTGGCGCAGGGCATCCGGCTGGTGGTCTTTGGCCTGATGGTCGGCAAGCTCACCAAGATTGCCCAGGGCGAAACCATTACCCATGCCAACCGCAACGTCGTCGACACGGCGCTGGTGGCCGACATCGCTCGCCGCATTGGCGCCAGCGACGCCGACTGCCAGGCCATTGCCGAGGCCAAGACTGCACGATTCGCGGCTGAGCTGATGGTGGAGCGAGGTCTGGGCGATGCCTTTCATCATGCGCTGGCCGAGGCGGCCATCGCCACGCTGCAGGATCCTGACCGTTACGGTCGTGCCTTCCAGATCCGCATCATGGTCTGCGACGGCGAAGGCAACATGCTGGCCGATGTCTGGTCCGCGCCTGCCGACAATCGTCCTCGGCCGGCCACGGCCGGGCGCACCGGCATTTCGCACACACATTCCGCCGATTTCGATACCGACGAGGATTTTCCGCCGGAACCCCGTCATACAAGCTGAATCATGACCGACCCCAATCCCTGCCGCATCATCGGCGTGCTCGACGATGGCGCTGCCAGCCTCACGCCCACCGCACTGGCTCATATCCGGCAGGCCGATGTGATCATCGGTGCCGAGCGCACGCTGGCCCTGTTTGCCGGGCAGTTCAAGCCCGGTGCCCGCACCTTCGATCTCACCGGCCAGCTCAAGGCCGTGCCCGGCTGGGTCGATGCTGCCCGTGAGGCAGGGCAGAGCTGCGTGGTGCTGGCCACGGGTGATCCGCTGTGCTTCGGCATTGCCCCGTACCTGGCGGCGCGGCTGTGCACGCAGGCGCTGGAGATCCTGCCCAACGTGTCCACGCTGCAGCTGGCGTGTGCCCGGCTGGGCATGGCCTGGCAGGACGTGCCTTTCCTGTCCATTCATGCCAAGGATGCGGGTCCCTGGCAGCGGGGGGCGGGCCCCACGCATGGCCTGTACCGGCTGGCGCAGGCCGTCCATGCGCATGACCGGCTGCTGGTGCTCACCAGTCCCGACAACACGCCAGCGCGCATTGCCGAGCTGCTTCGCATCGAGGGGCTGGCCGACGCCGTGCAGATGGCCGTGGCCGAGAACCTGCTGCAGCCGGACGAGCATGTCCACGCGCAGCTGTCGGTGGACGAGGCTGCTGGCATGACGTTCGCACCGCTCAACGTGGTGGCGCTGTGGCGCATTCAGCCGCGTGACAACCCGGTGCTGATGGGCCGGGAGGACGAGAGCTACTTCCAGCGCCGTCCCAAGGGCGATGGCACCGGCGGGCTGATCACCAAGCAGGAAGTGCGTGCCGTGTCGCTGGCGCGGCTGCAGCTGCGTGCCGACAGCACCGTCTGGGATATCGGCGCCGGCAGCGGTTCGGTGGGGCTTGAAGCTGCGCGACTCTGCCATCGCGGTCACGTCTGGGCCATCGAGAAGAACGCACACGACGTCGAGATCATCCGCCAGAATCACGATGCCTTCAGGGTGGCCAATTACACGCTGGTGCATGACAAGGCCCCGGCCGGCATGGAGGCGTGGCCCGATCCGGATGCCGTGTTCATGGGTGGCAGCGGGGGTGAGCTGGCTGATCTCATCCGGCTGGTGCTGTCCCGCCTCAAGCCCGGCGGCCATCTGGTGATGAACTTCGTGACACTGGAGAATCTGGCCACGGCACTGGAGACGCTCAAGGACGTGCAGACCCAGGGCAATGGTGCGACGCAATCGGCCGAAACGGATCCGGCAAAGGCCGTGCACGGTGATCATGGTTCGATGTCGAATGATGACGGGAGTGCAGAGGCATCCGGATCCGGCAGGGCGCTGCACTGGGATGTGCTTCAGCTGCAGGCCTCGCGCAGCCGTCCCATCCTTTCGATGAACCGGCTGGCGGCTGAGAACCCCGTCTGGCTGGTCTCGGCCAGCTGGCGCGATGTGACGGCCGATGCGACATGACGGCCGATGAGGCTGGCTGAAGCAATCGGATGCCACTGACAGAAGCATGCCGAGGCAGCCATCCGGACACGCTTGCCCGACCCTTTCCGGTGACGATGTCTGCCATCGCCACTGTCCATGAATTGATGACAGGATCCTTGCACCATGCATGACACTCTTGGCCGCCTGATCGGTGTTTCCCTCGGCCCCGGTGATCCGATGATGATCACCCGCGCCGCCTGGGCCGAACTGCAGCGACGCGACACCCGCTGGGTCTATCCGGTGCGAAGCGGCAACAGCGAAAGCCACGCCTTCGGCATTGTCCGGCGGGCGGGCATCGAGCCGGTGGCCGATCATCAGCCGCTTGTCTTTCCCATGACCTATGATGCCGAGAAGCTGGGCAAGGCGTGGCTGAAGACGGCACAGACCGTGCTGCCGTGGCTGCAGGCCGGGCAGGACGTGCTCTTTCTGGTGGAAGGTGACGCCAGCACCTATGCCACCTTCGGCCATCTGGCCCGTACCGTGAAGGGCCTGGACGAGCGCATCTCGACGCCGGTGATCGCGGGCATCAATGCCTTCACGGCGGCCGGTGCGATGGTGGGCCAGCCGCTGGCCGAGCAGGACGACACCATGGCGGTGGTGCCGGCCGCCTATGGCGTGAGCATGCTGCCTCGGCTATTGCACGACTTCGACACGCTGGTGCTGATGAAAGTGAAGCCCGTGCTGGACGAGCTGATCGACTGGCTGATGAAGCACGGCCTGCTGGGCGAGGCCCATTTTGTCGAGAAGGTGGGTGCCGAGGATGAGCGCAGCGTGAGCGGCGATGCGCTGCTGGCCCTGCGCGGCCAGAAGGTCAGCTACCTGTCGCTGGTCATTGTCCGCCATCCGCATCGGATCCGCGGCGAACGCATCCGTGGCTGCCTGAAGAAGCACAAGGTCGAGGGGCAAGGTGCTTCATCGACGGCGCTGGCTGCATCGACGTCAACGGTTGCGCCTGCCGTGGCGGATCCCGATGCATCACGGACGGGCGAGACGGGTGCGGGGCAGGGTGCCGATGGCGCCGGAAGCGCATTGCCCCTGTCGGGTACGAATGCGGCAGAGTCGGCAGCCACCACGCCGGGAGTCCGTTCCGTGCCCCACGTCCAGCCCACGCAGGAGGCGCGTGTCTGTCTGCTGGCCATCACCAAGGGGGGCGTGGCCCATGCGGTCCGGCTGGCGCGAATGCTGCCCCATGCCACCGTCTGCACGCTGCCCAAGTTTGCGGCTGATCTGGAGACGTTGCCGAACGAGAAGTTCATCTGCCAGAAGACGCTGCGTGAGGAGATGGGAGGCCTCTTCGGTCGCTTCGATCAGCTGGTCTGCTTCGTCTCGCTGGGGGCCGTGGTGCGACTGGTGGCACCGCACCTGAAGGACAAGGAGACGGATCCGGGCGTCATTGTTGTCGATGATGCGGCACGCCATGTCGTGCCGATGCTCTCGGGCCATGTGGGCGGTGCCAATGCCTGGGCCGAGCGGGTGGCGCGCCTGCTGGATGCGACGGCCGTGCTCACCACGGCCTCGGACGCAGGCGGCACGCTGGCCGTGGACATTCTCGGGCGCGAGCTGGGTTGGCAGGTCGAGGCGCCGAAGATCAATCTCACACGTGTGGCGGCGGCCGTGGTCAACCATGAGCGGATTGCCATCGTGCAGGAGACCGGCAGCCGGAACTGGTGGACGCGCAAGACACCGCTGCCGGCCAACATCGAGGTGCTGGACGACCTGGCTGATGTGAAACCGGGTTACCACCAGGCGCTGCTCTGGATCACGCACCGGACGGTGGATGCCAGCTTCTGGACCCAGTGGCCCGAACGGCTGATCGTCTATCGTCCGCCGCAGGGGCAGGATGAAGACGCCCGGCCGGGCGATGGCACGACGAAGGAAGCGACAGCATGACGCAGGACATCGCGCTTGGCATCGGTTGCGATCGCAACACCCCCCATGAGACGCTGGCCCAGGTCATCGATGAGGCGCTGCAGCGGCTGGGGCGTGACTGGTCGGCGGTGAAGGCCGTGGCCAGCATCGACCTGAAGGCCGACGAAGGGGCCATGCAGCAGCTGATGCAGCAGCGTGGCTGTGACATCCGTTTCTATTCGGCAGCCCAGCTGGCGCAAGTGCCGGTGCCCAATCCCAGCGAGACGGTGCGCAAGTACACGGGCACGCCCTCGGTCAGCGAGGCGGCCGCGTTGCTGGTGGCGGGGGCTGATGGTCAGCCTGCACCGATGTCGGCGCTGCTGATCGAAAAGCACAAGCTGCGTGGCCCCGATGGACGCAACGCCACCGTGTCGGTGGCGGCCGTCGGCTGACATGCACGGCACTGGCAGGTTCGTGCAGTCGGTGCATCGATCATGAATGTGCCCGCTGGCATGAACACAGTGCCTGTTTCCCTTTGCATATTGACAGATAAAACGCAGGAGTCTGACCCCATGTCCCATGGAAAGATCATGCTGGTCGGCATTGGCCCGGGCAGCGCCGAACACATGACGGCCCGTGCCCGCGCAGCCATTGTCGAGGCTGATACGGTGATCGGCTACGTGACCTACATCAAGCTGGTTGCCGACCTGCTGGATGGCAAGGAGATCATCCGCAAGAGCATGACCGAGGAGCTGGATCGTGCCATCGAGGCGCTGGCCCGAGCCCGTGAGGGCAAGAAGGTCGCGCTGATCTCGTCGGGAGACGCCGGTGTCTACGGCATGGGGGGCCCGACCTTCGAGGTGCTGATGCAGGCCGGCTGGACGCCGCCTGAAGTCACCGTCGAGACCGACGAGGAGGGCAACGAGCAGCGTATCGTCGGTGATGGCATCGAGGTCGAGATCATTCCCGGGGCCTCGGCGCTCAACAGCTGTGCCGCTCTGGTGGGGGCTCCGCTCACCCACGATTTCTGTTCGATCTCGCTCTCGGATCTGCTCACGCCATGGCCCACCATTGCCCGCCGGCTGGATGCCGCGGCAGCGGCGGACTTCGTGGTGGCACTCTACAACCCCAAGAGCGGGCGGCGTACCCGGCAGATCGTCGAGGCGCAGCAGCTTTTCCTGCGGTATCGGGATCCGGAGACGCCGGTAGCCATCGTCAAGAGCGCTTACCGCCGTCGCCAGAACATCGTGCTCACCACGCTGGCGAAGATGGCCGAGGCCGATATCGGCATGCTGTCCACGGTGCTGATCGGCAACAGCAATACCTTCATGCGCCACGGCCTGATGATCACGCCGCGCGGTTATGCCAACAAGTACGACGTGACAGGCGACAACGGGCTGAAGGGGGGCGAGCGCTCGGGCCGCTCACTGTCCACCGGGCTGGATGGCTGGCTGCATGCGCTGCATGCGGCACACACCGCCGGGGAAACCGTGGAGGCATTGGCGGAACAATATCGTTTGCCCGCTGACTATATCCGGAAGAAGCTGTCTGAGCCACTGCCGCAACCCGAGGTCTCGAAATCACGTCGCAAGCCGCCCGCCCAGGAAGGAAGCGAGGGCTGAGGGCGCATCGCTGAAGCCTGCACACCATGATCGAGATTGCTGCCTGGGCACCTGCCGCCGTGCCGCTGCTGGCCTTCGGGCTGGATGTGGTCTTCGGCGAACCTCCCGTTCGACTGCATCCGGTGGTGTGGATGGGGCAGTACCTGCAATGGGCGGGTGAGCGGATTGCGCCGTCAGTAGCCGTGGACGCGCCACCTCTGTCGGCGGCCAGGCATGCGAATGTGTCCCGAATGGACCTGTCCGGAAGAGAGCATATCCATCAGTCGGAAACGGGTAGTGACACCACCGTTCAGGAGGCCCGTCGCCAGTTCCGGCTGGGGGCGCTGGCCTGGCTGCTGGGTGCCGCCGTGGCCACGTCGCTGGCCTGGGGCGTGCAATGGGCGCTGGGGCAGTTGGCTGTCTGGCTGGCTGTGCCGCTGCTGGCGCTGTGCCTGAAACCGCTGTTTGCCTGGACCATGCTGCGTGACCTGGTGGCCCAGGTGGAAGCGGCGCTGGGGCAGGGGCTGCAGGCAGGGCGGGAACAGCTGGCGCATCTGGTCAGCCGGGATGTTCAGCGGCTCGATGAAGCCGGCGTGCGCGAATCCGCGATCGAGACGCTGGCCGAGAACCTGAGTGATTCGGTGGTGGCGCCGCTTCTGTGGTTTGCGCTGCTGGGCCTGCCCGGAGCTGCGCTCTATCGCTTTGCCAACACGGCCGACGCGATGTGGGGCTATCCGGGCGTACACGGTGGTCGTCACTGGCAATGGGCGGGCAAATGGGCTGCGCATGCCGACGATGTACTCAACTGGCTGCCTGCCCGGCTCACGGCCGGGCTGCTGATGCTGGGCGCTCGCCGAACACTCTGGCGGGCGCTCCCGGCGCAGGCAGCGCTGACGCCATCACCCAATGGGGGCTGGCCCATGGGGGCCATGGCGCTGCGTCTGGGGGTCGGACTGGGCAAGCCGGGGGTCTACCGGCTCAATGCTCAGGCGCTGGCTCCGCAGGCTTCCCACACGTGGCGGGCGCTGCGCCGAGCCCGTCGGGCGGCCTGGCTGGCGGTGGCGCTGTGTGCCGGCGCCGTTGCCCTGGTGGAGCCTTGGGCATGATGGTTGCCTTCCGAAGCAGTCAGGCGCTTCGAAGCTGAGTTTCTGCGTTCTTCGGGCGTGGAGACCTGGCGGATGGCGCCCGCCGCAGGAGCGGCTTCGGTGCGGCGGCTCGGGGGATGCGGCGGCCTGCCATGTGCTGGGCGCGTGCGTGCCCGAATGTCAGACTCCGGCGGCTGCCGTCGCAGACGTGTCCGGCTCATTCAGGGCATAATCTTTTGCCATGGAGATTTGCGGCGCATACAACCACGGGGGACCTGACGCAGACGGCGTGCCGCTGCATGATTTCTCCACCAATGCCAACGCAGCCGGCCCGTGTCCGGCTGTGCTGCACCGGTTGCAGCAGCTGGTGCCCGATACCTATCCGGATCCCGCCTATGCGTCGCTGCGCGCGCAGCTGGCCCGCTGGCATGATGTGACGCCTGCGCGCATCGTCATGGGGGCCAGCGCAAGCGAACTCATCATGCGGCTCACGGCGGCCTCTCTGCCTGACCTTGCTTCCGTCTGGGTGCCACGCCATGCCTATGGTGACTATCGCCGTGCGGCCGATGCCTGGGGACTGATGGCCGAGGCCTGGGAAGCGGAGGACCGCCGCCATGTCTCGCAGGTCTTTGCTGCAGGCTCGTCATCCTCGACGCCCGGACGACGGTCGCGGCTTGTCTGGATCACCTGGCCGGCCAGCCCGCAGGGGGACATGCCACCCGCGCTGGCGCGGCTGGCCGAGGCACTGACCCCGGAGGATGTGGCGGTGCTGGACATGGCCTATGCGCCCTTGCGGCTGGATGCAGAGGCCTGTTCCAGGGCGCCTGAAGGGGAGAACGCCTTGCCCGAGGCGCTGGCCGTGCGCGCGTGTCGGCTCTTTTCGCCGAACAAGGCGCTGGGGCTGACGGGGGTGCGCGGTGCCTATCTGGTGCTGCCGGACACGCCGGCTCTGGCCGATCTTCCTGCACGTCTGGCGCGGCTGGCACCGTCGTGGCCCCTGGGGGCGCACGGACAGGCCATGCTGGAGGCCTGGATGGAGCCCGGCGTGCAGCAATGGCTGGCCGAGAGCCGCAAGACGCTGCAAGGCTGGAAGGCGACGCTGGAGGCCGGGCTGCTGCAGCGGGGCTGGCAGCTGATGCCCAGCATGGCCAGCTTCTGCTGTGCCCGACCACCGGTGCCGCTGCCTGAGCTGCCGGGCTGGCTGGCAGGACTGAGAACGCAGGGGATCAAGCTGCGTGATGCCGGTTCTTTCGGGCTGCCCGGTTGGGTGCGGCTGGGGGTGCGCACTCCGGCCAGCCAGCAGGCGCTGTGGCAGGCCCTGGACAGCACAACGAACCCGAGGACCTCTTGACGATGAATACGACTGATTCGCCCTCGGGCTGGCGCCGCTGGTGGCTGGGGGTCCGTCCACCCACGCTGGGCCTGTCTCTGGTACCCGTACTGCTGGGCACGGCGCTGGGGGTACGCCTGGGAGGCACCTTCGATCCGGCGTCGTTCCTGGTGGCGGCGTTCTGCGTGCTGTGCATCCAGGCCGGAACCAACCTGTTCAACGATGCCGGAGACGGGGCACGGGGCGCCGACGGTGCCGATCGGCTGGGACCGGTGCGGCTGGTGGGCAGCGGGCTTGCCTCGGTGGCAGAGGTGCGGCGGGCAGCAAGGCTGTGCTTCGTGCTGGCGTTGGCCGGTGGCCTGCTGCTGACCTGGTGGAACGGCGGGGTGATCCTGCTCATCGGGCTGGCCTCGCTGCTGGCGGGCTGGCTGTATTCGGCCGGGCCCAGGCCGCTGTCGCACACGCCGTGGGGGGAGTCCTGCGTGCTGCTCTTTTTCGGGCTGGTGGCGGTGGCAGGCAGCTGCTTCCTGCAGACGGGGCGCTTCTCGGTGCTGGCGCTGGTCTTCGGCGTGGTGCCTGGCCTGTACGCGGCGGCGGTGCTGCTGGTCAACAACACGCGCGATCTGGTGCAGGACCGGCGGGCCGGGCGCACCACGCTGGCCTGCCTGCTGGGTCGGCAGCGGGCACAGCAGCTGTATGCGGTGTTTCTGCTGCTGCCTTTCGCCATTCTGCTGCCGCTGACGATGGCCCTGGGGAAGCCCTGGCTGGG